>Ga0207421_10000209_pt1 | contig 72883 bp, 58 predicted proteins | sample SodLakKL_010_SED_4_FD_187542 | JGI IMG/M metagenome (GOLD analysis project Ga0207421, IMG submission 187542) | Alkaline sediment microbial communities from Lake Tanatar, Kulunda Steppe, Russia - 8KL_010_SED (SPAdes) (version 2) | ecosystem: Environmental > Aquatic > Non-marine Saline and... | reverse complement strand
CAGCCGGTTCTTCTCCGAGGCCAGCATCCCACCGAGCTTCTGGCGCTGTCTTGCGATCAGGCGCAGATGGCGGATCTCGGCCGGAGGAATGAACGAGGCCCGCACCAGGCCCGCCCGCGCCAGGATGGCCAGCCATTGGGCATCGGAGATGTCGGTCTTGCGCCCGGGTACGTTCTTGACGTGACGGGCATTGACCACCCATGCCGCAATACCCACTTGCTCCAAGGCCGCATACGGGCTCTTCCAGTAGATCCCCGTGCTTTCCATGACCACGATGTCCGGGGCGAAACCGCGGACCCACTCTGCCAGTGCCCGGCGATCGCGCTTGAAACCACCAAACTCCCGGTGCTCCATCGTCACACTGCCATCGGGTTGCTCGATCAGGGCACAGGCCGTGATCTTGTTCTGGTGCACATCCAGACCGACGACCTGCCGGTGAATCGGGGTGATGTCCATGCTGACCTCCTCGGGCTGACGCACTATCATTGAGATGTGCTGTCGCCAAGGGCGCCGCCATTCAACGGCCTGTCGGGACTCGACGGCTCTTTTTAACGTGCGCTGTCCATGACCCTTCCAGGCCATGCCAGGCAATCCGGGGTACGAGTGAATGGCAGCGGGTCGAGTTAGCGTGCGCGGTCGAGCGCCATCAACAAATATCGCGACCTCAGCCCGAAGCGACAGCACGCCCATTATCTTTCATCATCAGGGGTGTCGCACGCCCCCGTGTCATGACAGTTAGCGTGAAAATACAGCCACGGAAGGACACGGACATCACGGAATAGGATGGACACTTAAACTCTTTTCCGCGTGTTTCCGTGTTCTTCCGTGGCGCGCTTTTTCATCGTCAGGGCTGCCGCGCGTCCGAGGGCATGAACGTTAGTGCCCCGTTTTTGGGGCCCAAAATGCCGCTCTAAGGCCAAAAACGGGGCTCTTTTTTGCCCTGTAATTGATTATTTTCAATCGCTTGGCTTGGTCCGACCCGCGAGGCGTAGTTTGGCGAGGGAGGCTGGGGTGGCTCCGCCGCTGATGTCGGGCGTAATGGTGAGTTCCAGCATGGTGACGCCGGAGAGGGCCACGTCGATGTGTTCGGTCTGTTCGTGCGATCCGTCGGGGCTGAAATTCCATTGCTGGCGTACGATTTCGCGGTAGGTCTGGCCATTGTCGGGTGACCACCGCAGCACGAACTGCTGGGTGCGCTCCGCCTGCGATTCCTCGAAGTGCAGCCAGATTCTCTCGATTCGCTGGGGTTCCTGGAAGAGCAAGCGGATGGTCTGCTCTCCGGGCTGACCGGCGCGCCAACCGGAGGTACGTCCGGGGAGCAGCGCATCCTCGATCGGATGTTCCGGATCCTCGGAGGTGATCTCGACCTCGGCCAGGTACTCCAGATCCAGCCAGTCGCCTTCCGGCACCGCTCCGGGTTCGGGTTTCGCCGGGATGATTCGTTTACGCATATCGCTCTTGTCTCCTTCGAGGGGATTACCGATCCCATGATCGCTGGATTAGAACACGCCGCGGGTACAGGTGGCGTCTGACTGCACCCGGCCAGGAGGGAAACGCGACCGGCATACCCGGTCGACAAGCGGCCGGCCGCCAAAGCCGCGCAGGAAACTCGGCGGCCCAAGCCTGGGTCCGGAATACGCGAGCCCGGTTTCTCCCGCCAGCGGCGTTACTCGACGCTATAGCCATGAAGGATCATGCCGCTGGTCAGATAATCCGAGAGCATGGGGTGGCCTAGCAGATAGTCTGCGGTATTCACGTTCCAGTCCTCCCGGGCCTCGGCCAGGGCGTCTTCCCACTCTTCGAAGGCGTAGTCGCCCCGCCCCAGCCGGAACAGGGCCACCACCTGTTGCTGCTGCTCCGGGTCGAGGTCATTGATGATCGACCGGAATTCGTCGGCCGAGCTATCGAAATTCTGCTCAGTCAGCGCCACGACCTCCGCGCTGCCCGCCTGCACTTCCGGATCCTCGGGGATCCCCGTGAATTCCTGGCTGTCGATCTGTCGGGCCAGATCGACCAGGCGCTGGATGACATCCGGATTGACTTGAAGAAGATTGCTCGGTTCGGGCATCGCGACACACCTCCTGGCAGATCTCATGCTGCTTCGAATGATCCGCGGCCGGCACGGTGCGCAGACCCCTTGCCATCGACACCGTCATTGCAGGCCGCATCCCCCCCTGAGACTAGACCAAGGATTTCCTTCGGTACCAGCCTGGCTGCCTGTTTTCACTGACGTCCGCTCGCGGACCTGATCTTGGCATCCCAGCCACCTCGTCGTGGATGACGACCTGCGGCCTCTTTCACCCTACGCGACGCGCGCGTACGGGCCGAGCCTTGGTCTCCGCCACGCGAACGCGGCCCGGCTCGAAGGCTTCCACGCGAAATCAAGGTAGGGTCGGTATACTGGGGAGCATGTCGGCATCGAAGCCGCCGCGCTTGGAGTGCCCCGACAGCGGCGACCGCCCTGCGCGCTCCTTCGCACGGACGGTGACTTAAAGACATCCGTCGAGGAACCCATGATGCGAACCATCCCGATTCTAGCGCTCGCCTCGCTCTCCGTCGCCTGCATGGGGCCAGGCCCGGCCGAGGAACTGCCGATCGACCGACTGGCCAAGGGTCAGCACAGCCTGCAGACAGAACAGCAGTTCGAAGTCATCACCGGGCAGTCCCAATTCCGGCACCTGTGGAGCCGATTCGACGCAGGCGCCCCGCCCAGCCTGGACTTTACTCGGGAGAGTGCCATCGCGGTGTTCATGGGCGAACGCCCCACCGGCGGCTATTCCATTCACGTCGACTCGGTCACGCACAGCGACGGCGAATTGCTCATCGATGTGGTGCTCCAGGCGCCGGGGCCAGATTGCATGACCACCCAGGCGTTCACGCAGCCCTACGAGATGGTATCGGTGCCGATCGGCCCGACACGCGCGAACTTCAGCACCCGTCGGGTGCTGGTTCCCTGCGAGTAGGGATCGCGCCCCGGATGGACAAGAACGTGGATCGACGCCCTTCGCCCACAGGACCCGGAGCCCGAACCATTGCTCCGCAGTTTTCTAGGTGAAATCCACGGGTACATCGATCACGTGATATCCGTGGTTCTCGATATCGGTGATCGCCTGCGTACCGGACACGTACACCTTGGTCTGCCCTTTCTCGATGTCGATCGAGGTGACGGGAAGTTCCTCGAGAGGCTCCGGCAACTTGGATAGGTCCGCGCCCGCGGCCACGACGAAGTGACGGTTGTCGGTGGCGGTGGATTTGTAGATGTCGAGTTTCATGTGTCCCTCCTCTGGTGAATGATCCGGCCCGGGCCGCCTAGCGCGCCCAGCCCTACTCGATGGATGATCTATCTGCGTTTCCCCGGAATCCGGCCTCGGTGCCGATGATCCGCGCCCAGGTCCGGACCCCCGAATGCTTTGGCAACCCCCCAATCTATAGCAGGGTTTGGCTCGACTTTCTCCGTACTCCCGTCCGGCTCGCCAGGACAGTCCATTCCCGACCGCCCTCGCCAAGAACGTTTAGAGGACTCTCTCCGGGAAGATCAGGGCCGCGTTGATGCGCGCCAGTTCGTGGCTGCCTACAGCGCAGGCAATGAGGCCCTTTTGACATGCGCTGGCGGCTTCCCTAGCCTTCAGGGCCGGCTCGCAGGGAGACGTTGGCTCGATACCGGCGTTCAGGGGGAACCTCCATGGCAAGCGTTCGGCAGGCAGCAACCAGCATTTCCACGGACAGTCTGCTCAGCGACTACCAGCGGGTGCGCGCCCGCTCGGAGCAGCTGGCTGCGAAGCTCACCCCCGAGGACCAGGTCGTTCAGACCATGCCGGACGTGAGTCCGACGAAATGGCACCTCGCGCATGTGACCTGGTTCTTCGAACACTTTTTGCTGCAGCCGCACCTCCCCGGCTATCGGATCTTCGACGAGGCTTGGCACTACCTGTTCAATTCCTACTACTACACCGTGGGCCAGATGCACGCGCGGCCCGAACGCGGCCTCCTGTCCCGCCCCACCGTTGCGGAAATACTCAGCTTCCGCGCATATGTCGACAAGGCCATGGAACGCCTCCTGCCACGGGCGGAAGGCGACCCGCAGCTGGGCTTCCTGATCACCCTGGGGCTCAACCACGAGCAGCAGCACCAGGAACTGGTGCTGACCGACATCAAGCACGTACTGTGGACCAACCCCCTCGGCCCGGCCTATGACGAAGCCCTGCCTCTGCCCCCCGTCGCACCCGCCCCGCCGCTCGAATTCCTGGAGCGGGATGCGGGCGAGTGGCCGATCGGAACGGACGGAAACGGTTTCTGCTTCGACAACGAGACGCCCCGGCACAGCGTCCGGCTGCCGGCGCACGCGCTGGCCAATCGCCTGGTGATGAACGAAGAATTCCAGGCATTCATCGCGGACGGCGGTTACCGCGACCCAGCTCTCTGGCTGGCCGATGGCTGGGCACAAGTGCAGACCGAAGGCTGGGACCGCCCGCTGTACTGGTCTGGGGATGCGATGCGCGAGTTCACGCTGGGCGGTTGGAGGGCCTTGCAACCCGATGCGCCCGTATGCCACGTCTCGTTCTACGAGGCCGACGCGTTTGCGCGCTGGGCCGGCGCCAGGCTGCCGCAGGAGGCCGAGTGGGAGGCGGCCGCCCAAGCGGTGCCCGTGGCGGGTAACCTGTTCGAATCCGGTTGGCTGCATCCCGCAGCCGTGAGGGACCCCGGCCCGAGTCCGGCGCAGCTGTTCGGGGACGTGTGGGAATGGACCGGATCGCCCTATGCACCGTACCCCGGCTTCCGGCCTCTGGCGGGTTCGCTCGGCGAATACAACGGCAAATTCATGTGCAATCAATTCAGTGTGCGCGGAGGCTCCTGCCTGACCTCAACCGATCATCTCCGCGCCAGCTACCGCAGTTTCTTCTACCCACAGCAACGCTGGCAGATGCTCGGTTTCCGACTGGCACGGGACGTCCAGGGATCCTGATCGCTCACTGAGCGAAGCGGGCCCGCAGGCGCTCGAGGTCGTCCTCGGTCCAGCCTTCCGGTTCCATCAGTCCGTGCCACGCATCGATGTAATGCTCCGCCGCGTAGGTATGCCCGAATCCGGGCGGTGCAGCGCCGGCAGCCATGTCCGCCGCCAGCTGCAGCATGGTCACGATCGGGTACCAACGCAGGTCCGGGGAGACGTCCGGCCCGCGGGGCTCCCGCATCCACGCCGGCTGACTGTACACGGACTGTGGATCGAAGAACGTGATCGGGTCGCTGGCATACTGCAGGTAGCCGATCCGGAACGGACCCCATTCGGGGCCGGCGGCGTCGAAAGCCTGTTCCTGATTCATGAAGCGGACCACGGCCCCATCGCGAAAGCGCGGCAGCCAGGCCGGCGAGTCCGGGTCGCGCTCGCGGGTCACGTTGCGCCAGGTTTCGCTGCGAAACGGTGGACCACTCCACAACGCGCCCTTGAAGGGGTCGTTGATGATGTCGTAGACGTCGAAGGAACGGTCGGAGTTGAGCGCGCCGAGGCTCAGTCCGTGCAGGTAGAGATCCGGGCGACTGTCACGCGGTAAAGAAGACCAGTAGCCGTAGACCTTCCCGAACAATGCCCGCGCGGTTTCTGCTCCGTAATCCCCCTCCGCGATCAGCGACAGCGGGCTGGGCAGATAGGAGTACTGCGCCGCCACCGAGGCGATGTCGCCACGCTGCAGGTATTCCACCGTGTCCAGCGCGGCCGGGTCCACCCATCCCGTTCCCGTGGGTGTCACCAGCAACAGGACCGAACGTTCGAAGGCGCCCACTCGCTTGAGTTCTTCCAGGGCCAGGTGCGCACGCTCTTCGGGGGATTCGGCGGCGTTCAGCCCCACATACACCCGGATCGGCGTTGGTAAGGGTTCGCCGTGGAAGTTGCTCAATTCGGCCGCGGTCGGTCCCGACGAAATGAAGTTTCGACCCTGCCGACCCAGATCCTGCCAATCGATGAAGGAGGCCGCACTACCGACCTGAATGGGATCCGATGGGCGTGGAAGATCGTCCTGGATCAGGGCGTCGAGATGCTGATAGGAGTTGTCCGCCGCGCGCAGGGCGAGCGTGAATATGACCCCGTCGATGACCGACCAGAACAGCGCGGCTGCAATGAGAACCCCCACCACGTGGGACACGTGCGGCGCCACATAGGGCTGGAATCGCTTCGACAGAAACAGGAACGTCCGCTTGAACAGACGGGCGACAAACAGCAGCAGCCCAAAGATGAGCAGTGTCATGACGGCAACCGTGACCGGTTGCACCCCGCCGACCTCCTCCATCCCCATCAGGGTCCGCACCGAGTTCTGCCATTCGGTGGCCTGCCACAGGAAGGTGACCGCCACCACGGTGCAGCCCACGGCGGCCAGCAGCTTGATGATCCACTCGACCCGGGAACCCGGGACGGGGAACTCCAGGTAGTGCCACAAACACCGACCGAAGAAGCCCACCGCGTACCCGGCGCTGAACGACAACCCAGCAATCAGCCCCTGGACCAGCGGCGGACGCGGTACGAGGCTGGGCGTGAGGGACAACGCGAAGAACAGCGTACCCACCAGCAAACCCACCACGGAAAACCGGCCGATCAATCCCATGCGCACGTCATCCTCACCCCTCAACGCTCCAGTGCCCAGCATATCCATCACGTGCTCCGAGAGGAACCGACCACCGGACACCGCATTCGCTCATGGCCCACAATAGTGGGACCTTCCTGACCCAAGGGAACCCCCAATGACCCTGCGTGAAGCAACGGCCCGGCATCCGCTCCGGGTGGCGATCGCCTTCCAGGGGGCGCTGATTCCGCTCGCCTTCCTGCTGGCCGCATGGCTCGGCATCCCGCTACTCGCTCAGTTCCAGTGGACTGCGGGCGCGGTGCTCGCCGGGGTTGCCGCCACCCTGCCCATGCTTGGCCTCCTCGGCCTGCTGGCGCTCAGCGGTCTGCGCGCGTACCGGACTTTGGCGGAACAGGTCAGGGAGTTCCTGAAACGTGTCTTCCAGGGTGCGCCGGTCGGTTCCGTGGCGCTGGTGGCGCTTCTCGCCGGGCTGGGCGAAGAATTGTTGATGCGCGGCGTCCTGCAGGGCTGGCTTGCCGGCCATCTTCCCATCGAGTGGGCGATCCTCCTGACGGCCCTGGTCTTCGGTCTGGCGCATTTCCTCAGCGGGTTCTATTTCCTGTTTGCGACGCTGATCGGGATCTACTTGGGCGTGGTCTACCACCTCACCGGAAATCTGCTGGTCGTGGTGCTTGCCCACGCCCTCTACGACTGGATCGTGATCCGTATCTATCTCCGTAACGTGACCTGACAACGCGCCCGCGCCGATCCACACCGGATCACAAGCTGCTCCGCGGGCATCACCCCGCCGTTCCTTCCGCCCTACAAACCCGCGCAGTCAAGCGTCGACCGCGCATGGACGCATTGCATCCCCCCTCCTGATGATCACGGAAGCTCCGCAGAGGATCCCTTTGCGCGCATCGCGCGCTTACGGGTTCTTGCCCTTGTAGGTGTCTGCCTTGCAGGCGAAGGTTTTGGCCGTTTCCTGCGGCCAACGCGTTTTTTTCTTTCCTGCGGAGGCTTCGTGATCGCCAGATTCATCCTTGAAAACAATCTCCGGTTATGCAAAACATAAATGAAAGATGAACAGAAAGGCCGACCAAGCACAGATGCCATTTTCTCGTTTCCGTTCAGAAACGATTCAGACGACCTGCCCTATCCTGATCTCGACGACGGGAAAACGCGTCATCCCATCGTCAAGAAAGGAGATCGGTGAGACGGCAGAAAACGGGCCGGTCACTCTTGAGTTTTCGCATGATCATCAGATGATTCGTTGCGGAGGCGATCCGATCCCTGGCAGGTTCAAACGATCCAACATCAACGAGGATACATCAATGAAAGAAATGACCCGTAAGACCCTCCCCATCGCTTTCGCCGCCGCTGCCGTACTCGCCATCCTGGGTGGACCGGCCGCCGCCCAGACCAACTTCAACACCACGATCCAGGAAGGACACATCAACACCAACGACAGCTTCCAGCGTGGCACGCTGAACGACAACGCCACCTACCAGGAAGGCAAGGACAATGCCAACCGTACCCGCCAGCGTGGCGATCAAAACTGGAACCAGACGGGACAGTTCGGCCGGTATAACTACAACGAGACCCGGCAACAGGGGTTCTCGAATCGTACCAGCCTGACCCGGGGACGCGGTCGGGACTGACCCACACGGCGACGCCCGTCCACGGGCGTCGCGCCACCCAATCTTCAACCCGAGGTGTTTTGACATGAGAGCTTCGATTCTGGCCTTGACCACTGCCTTGCTGGTCGCTGCGCCTTTCACATATGCAGGTGCCAGCGGTGAACGCACGCACGGCCCCTGTTTCAATGTTCAGATTCAGAACGAGCGAAACAACCATTCCAGTGTCCGCCAACACTGCGACATGAATTTCAGTCGCACGGTACAGGCGGGCCATTACAATCGGGCGGAGACGATCCAGAAAGGGCGCGTCAATGACAACAAGGTGCGTCAGTATCAATACGGATCCTACCGATATCCGGATCGCTGATTCCACGATCGATCCTCTCCGCATGATGGAGAGGATCGATGCCGGACTCATGCTTTATTTACCGAAGGTACTGAAGCAGCAATACAGGCCACGGGAGCAGACGACATGTACAAAAAAATACGAAGTTCCATGCTGTCCATCGCACTGATCGCGCTGGCGGGCCTGGGCGGCCCGGCGCTGGCCCAGGAAAACCACAACAGCACGGTGCAGGTCGGAAAGGTCAATATCAACCGAACCGCGCAGTGCGGCGACGTCAATACCAATACGACCTACCAGCAGGGCAAGATCAACATCAATCAGACGGCGCAAGGCTGCGGAAAGACGGACGGCCGAAACGGGCAGGGACAGGGCCAAGGTCATGCTCAGCGATCGCCACGGGCCGACCAGGGCCGGGGCCGACCGGCGCAAGCCTCGGCAGGTTGGAAATGGTGACCGGGAACCGCAACCGAGCGGGCGGGCTACGGGCGAGGCACACGAGACCGGCAACCGGCGGCCTCGTTCTGGTCGGGTTGATCGCCGTCCTGACCCAGGCTACTTCCGGTTGCGCTGTTGCCGCCGTTCACCCGCAGGCGCAGGCCGATCCGACCGGGATCGGCCCACACGACAGCGGATCGCATTTTGCTGACACGCGAGTCACGCGGTACCGCGACGGGCACGAGGTCGTCACCCGGGATGGAAGCGGCACGGACATCACGATCCAGCGCGCACCCGGGCACTCTTCACTCCCAGACAGCCGGAATCATCCAGACGGCTACAGTGAGCGGTTCGACGGTTCTTGGGCGGAGCAGCGGTTCCGGCCCGGGTATGGTCGTGGTCATGGCGACGGTTGGGCGGACGGACAGCACGCATCGACCACGCGAGATGCCTTCAGGCAACGCATGTTCGACCGCATGGACGCGACTCCACCGCGCTGGTGAACCCGCAGCCCTCGGCGAGGACGCTGGCGCCTGCGCGCGGGAAAGGGCGCCACCCTCGCCGACCTTCCCGCCGGCGTCAGGCCGGTGGACGAGTGTCGTGTTCGCGCTTCTGCTCCCGCCGTACCAAACGGACGAGGTCGCTCATTTCATCGGCAATGAATTTCAGAAGGTCGTCCATGGTGAGCATGCCGCACAGCGTGCCATCCGGGTTGACGACCGGCAGACGCCGCACGCCCATGGCACGCATCCGCATGATGGTCTCCCAGACACCGTCGTTTTCGCGCGCGGTAAGGAGTTCGGGCGCGATGATGTCGCCGGTCGCCAGTGCCTCCTCGGGGACCTCCTTGGCCATGATCTCCACGACCAGATCCCGGTCGGTAACGATACCGATCGGCTTCATCGGCGTGGTCGAGTCCTCGTCCACCACCACCAGGCTGCCCACGTGCTGATTCCGCATCATCCGGGCGGCCTCGTACACCGAGGCCTTGCGGTCGATGACCACGACCTCTCTATTACAGATCTCCCCAACAGACATCTCGTCTTCTCCAGGTAACGTTTGTTATCGCCCGCGCGGCCATCATCAAGCGCGGCCTCCACAGACCGAAATGAAGCGGCCGCGGGCATCGGACGGTCTGGAATCCCGACCGCCACCCCTGAAGTGTCCTGCCCGGGCCTTGCACCCGTCAACCGGGCGTTGGAGGATGCGAATGGGTGCGCTTCAGCCTGACCGGCGCGATGGCCGCGCTACCACCTCGTTTTACTCTATGCTTGATGCGATGCAGGGAATTGGGGACCGCATGACGAGCCAGACGGATGTCCGGGTGATGACGCAGGTCCGTGCCGAGCAGGTGCGGATGATCTTCGAGGCTTCCGCGTTTTCGCAGTTTTCTGCCCTGGTCGTCAGTACGCTGGTCGCCGTTTTTCTGTGGCCGGTCATCAGCCACACGGTCATCCTGACCTGGATCGTGCTGGTCTACCTGATCATCGTATTTCGTCTCGTGCTCACGGTACGCTTCCATCGCGCGGATCCCCTGCCGGAGGAGATCGAACCATGGGCCAGGGCGGCACAGATCGGGGCGCTCCTCGCCGCACTCAGCTGGGGGGGTGCAAGCTATTTCCTGTTCGCAGTGGACAGCCTCCCTCACCAAGGGTTTCTGGCCTTCGTGATCGCGGGAGTCACAGCCGCCGGGGTGACGTCACTCGCGGCACTGCGCTGGTCGGCGATCGGCTTTGCGATCCTGGTCACGGTCCCGTTGATGTTCCGCTTCGCGGATCCAGCGCATCCCCTCGCACCCACGATGTCGGTGATGGTGCTGCTATTCGCCCTGTTCATGGTCGCGGTCGCGAATCGCATCAACCGAAACCTCACGGAAATGATCGTGCAGCGCTTCGAGCGGCAGTTGGCCCAACAGAGGGAACATGTCCGCAATCAGGTCCTGGAGCTGCTGGCCAGGGCAGCCCCGCTCAACCGTATTCTCGAAGCCATCGTCCTGGGGCTGGAACAGGAAGACCCCGAGATCCGGGGCAGCATCCTGCTCCTCGACGAAAGCGGGAAGCAGCTCTTCACGGCAGCCGCTCCCAGCCTGCCGAAAGCCTACAACGACGCGGTCGAGGGGGTGGAGGTGGCCCCGGGTGTCGGCTCCTGCGGCGCGGCGGCCTTCACCCGCAAGCGGGTCATCATCGAAGACATCGCCCGGCATCCCTTCTGGGAGCGGTTCCGGAAAGTTGCCGCCGAAGCGAATCTGGGATCGGCCTGGTCGGAGCCAGTGTTTGCCGCCTCCGGTAAATTGCTGGGCACCTTTGCCGTGTACCGACGCACGCCACACCGGCCGAGCAGCCGCGAACTCTCGGCCCTCGCGCAGGCCGCGAATCTCGCCGGAATCGCCATCGAGCGCAGCAAGACCGAGGAGGCATTGCGACTCGCGGCGATGGTCTATGAGAACTCCAGCGAAGCCATGATGGTCACCGATGAGAACGACAGGATCGTCGCCATCAATCCGGCCTTCACCGAGACCACCGGTTACCAGGAGGCCGAGGTGATCGGCAAGACGCCGAGAATCCTGAATTCCGGGCACCACGACGCCGCCTTTTTCCAGTCCATGTGGGAGCAACTGAAGCGCACCGGGCAATGGCAAGGGGAGATCTGGAACCAGCGGAAAAACGGAGAGGAGTTTCCGGAGTGGCTGACCATCAACACGATTCACGACCCCGACGGGCACGTCCATCGCAGGGTCGCGCTGTTTTCCGATGTCACCGAAAAAAAGAAGGCCGACAGCCTCATCTGGAGCCAGGCCAATTACGATCTGCTTACTGAGCTGCCCAACCGCCGTCTGTTCTTCGACCGTCTCGAACACGGAATCAAGCGCGCGGTGCGCGACAGGACCCATCTGGCACTGCTGTACATCGACCTGGACCGTTTCAAGGAGGTGAATGACACGCTCGGTCACCAGATGGGTGACGAGCTGCTGCTCGAGGCTTCACAGCGAATCCGCCGCTGTGTACGCGAGTCCGACACGGTCGCGCGCCTCGGCGGTGACGAATTCGCGGTCATCGTGAACGAACTCAAGGACGTTACCATCCTCGCAAGAATCGCCGAGGGAGTCGTCTCGGCACTGGCAAAACCGTATCGACTCGACGGGGACCAGGCCTTTCTATCGGCCAGCATCGGGATCACAGTCTATCCGGACGACGGTACCCGGGCGGATGTGCTGCTGAAAAATGCGGACCAGGCGATGTTCGCGGCGAAGCAGGACGGCCGCAACCGGTTCCACTATTTCACTGCGGCCATGCAGGAGGCGGCGCATGAGCGCATGCGCATGGTGCGCGACCTGCATCAGGCCCTGGAGGCGGACCAATTCAGCGTGCATTACCAGCCGATCGTCCACCTCGCGACGGGGCGAATCGACAAGGCCGAGGCGCTGGTGCGCTGGCAACATCCATCCCATGGGTTCATCAGCCCGGCGAAATTCATCCCGGTCGCCGAGGAGACCGGGGCGATCCACGAGATTGGCAACCGGGTGTTCAAGGAAGCCACCCGGATGGCGCAGCAATGGCGCGCCCGCTACAACGCCAACTTCCAGGTCAGCGTCAACCGCTCCCCGGTCCAGTTCCTCGTGGGCGGGCCTAACGAGGATGACTGGCTTGCGCACCTGCGGGAGATTGGCATGCCCGGACAGGCTCTGGTGATCGAAATCACGGAGGGCGTACTGCTCAAGGCCGCGGTCAACATCAACGAGAAGTTGCTCCGCTTCCGCGATGCTGGAATTCAGGTGGCCATCGATGACTTCGGCACCGGGTACTCGTCCCTTGCCTATCTGAAGCGCTTCGACATCGACTACCTCAAGATCGATCAGACCTTCGTCAGTAACCTGGAAACGGACCCCAGTGATCGCGCCCTGTCCGAGGCCATCGTCGTGATGTCCCACAAACTCGGGTTCAAGGTGATCGCGGAAGGCGTGGAGACCGAAGGACAAAAGAAAATCCTCGAGGAGATGGGCTGCGACTACGCGCAGGGCTACCTCTTCTCGAGGCCGGTACCGGCCGAGGGTTTCGATGCTTTGCTGCAGACGGCGGCCGCCCGCCCTGCGGATGCCCAACGGCCGGCATCGACCCCCTACTGAATCTCAGGAACCGACTAGACTCAGGGGTGACGCGCCCGTGTTCGCCCGGAACCGCGCTGTTGCGTCCGGGGCGGCGACGGGCGCGCAAGAAGATCCGGCCTGACTTGCGCCCCGAGCACGTGGCCAGAAGCCTGGAAAATCCGACAGGGGCTCTCCGCCGGCGCGGCACCGAGGACCGGACAGTCACCGAGGATTCGAGATCATGGAGGCAGGGACATGCTGAAGACACGACTTGCGGGATTGCCGGCGCTCGTGCCGGTACTGGTGCTCTTGCTGGCCGGCCCGGTGCCCGCCCAGACCGGGATCGATGCGGTCGCCGACGGGGGCATATCGCCCACTGCAAGCGGGGCCGGGGAGGTTGTCGCCGAGGACGCTGGCCTGCCCGGTGAAACCGGGGCAGAGGCCATCGCGGAGGATGAGGCGGCGTTCCCCACCGGGAACGGGATCGAGGTCGTCGCCGAAATCGACAAGGGGCCGGGTAACATCACCGTAACCCCCGATGGACGGATCCTGGTCAGCCTGCACCAGTTCTTCGGGACGGAGATGCGCGTGGCCGAGGTCATGCCTGACGGGACGCTCGTACCCTTCCCGGACGCATGGTGGGCCGAAGGGTTCCAATCGCGCCTCGCCCTGAACAGCGTTCTGGGTATCCAGTCGGATGCCCGGGGGGTGGTCTGGATGCTGGACAACGGCATGCGCGACGGAGTGATCCCCAAGCTGGTCGGCTGGGACACGCGGTCGAGCCGTTTGGAACGGCTGATCACGCTGCCCAGGCCGGTGACCGTGGAGAATTCCTTCGTCAACGATCTCGCCGTCGACCGGGATCACGACGCCATCTACATCGCGGACCCCGCGGGGGGCGAAAATGCGGCGCTGATCGTCGTGGACCTGAAGACCGGGACATCGCGCCGGGTCCTCGAAGGGCACCAGAGCGTCGTTCCCGAGGACATGGACCTCGTCATCGACGACCGTGCCGTCGAGGTCCGCCAACCGGACGGGTCGACCGTCCGACCGCGCGTGGGGGTCAATCCCATCGTTCTCGATCACAGCAACGAGTGGCTCTACTTCGGGCCGATGCACGGCACCAGCCTCTATCGCATCCGGACCGCACACCTGCTCGATCCCATCCTGGACCGGGAAGACCGCCTCGCCGGCGTCGTGGAACGCCATGGGGACAAGGTGATCTCGGATGGCAGCAGCATGGACAGGGACGGCAACGTCTACATCAGCGATCTGGCGGGCAGCGCCGTGGGCGTCACGAACCCGGACGGTGGCTACCAGCAACTCGTGAGCGACCCCCGCCTCGCCTGGCCCGATGCATTCAGTTTCGGACCCGACGGCATGCTCTATGGGGTCGCGAATCAACTGCACCGCAGCGCCACGCTCAACGCCGGGACGGACGAGACGCAACCGCCGTTCCTGATCTTCAGGATCACTCCGCTCGCCGACGGCGTGGTGGGACGGTAGACCCGGCGACGTTCTGCCAGAACGAGATCACCGCCCTCCGTAGGAGCGGCCAGAATCCGCAGGATCCCCTCTCGCGCGAGAGGGGATCCCCTGCGCAGCCTCCGTGATCATCCGATCCGCTGTTGGTGCCTTTACGCACCGAAGCGCTTGCGGGCCAGGGTGAGGCCGTCGCCGATCGGCACCAGGGACAGGTCGATCCGTTCGTCCCGATGCAAGCTTTGGTTGAAGTCGCGGATCGCCTGGGTATCGGCATCCTGCGCCGAGGGATCTGCGACTTGGCCAGACCAGAGCGTATTGTCGATCAGGACGATTCCGCCGGGGCGCAGCAGCGCCAGGCAGTGTTCGAAACAGGCGGAATAGGCGGTCTTGTCCGCATCGATGAAGGCCAGGTCAAAGCTCCCCTCAGCGCCCTGGGCCCGCAGTTGGGTCAGCGTTTCCAGTGCGGGGCGCAGTTCCAGGCGAACGCGTCCGGCCACCCCCGCCTGTTCCCAGTAGTCGCGCGCGATGTCGGTCCATTCACGGCTCACGTCACAGGTGACCACCTCACCGTCAGCGGGAAGCGCCAGGGCCATCACCAGCGAACTGTAGCCCGTGAAGGTACCGATTTCGAGGAACCGCCGGGCCCCGATCGCACGCGCCAGCCAGGCCATGAACTGCCCCTGCTCCGGCGCGATCTGGAAGCGGACCTCGGGAAGACGGGCCGTGTGGTCGCGCAGCGCTTCGAGGACCGGGTGCTCCCGCAACGACACCTGCAGCAGGTACCGGTAAAGAGGGTCGTCCAGACCGATCGAACGATTCGACATCAGCCACTCCCATGACGTGATCCTGGCGACAAGCGTAGCAACGGTCCCCCGGAAGGAGAAAAAACCGGAGCGACGGGGGCAGCGGGATGACGATCCCGATGTCCTCTAGTGGGCCATCAAGGCGTCAATACCGCGCGGGCGACTGGTGCTCGCTACGATGGCCAAACATCTCCGCCGCCAGCCCCGCCACATCGGCGGCCGCTGCCGGCACGAACACGTAGAAGCGCCAGAGGCCGGAATAGCGGGCTTCGATGGCCTGAATCTCGGCGAAAGCGACGCTCTGCGGGTCGTTCAGACGGCGCAGTCCGGTCGCGGTCTCCACCCAGGCACCCGCCTCCTTCATCACACTCAGGGCTGGACAATAGACAATGACCTCCTCGGGCGAAAGGCCCAGCCCCACGGCGAGCTCGGCCTCCGCGCGGGCGCGCTCCACGCGCGACTCGTGATAGCGGCGAACGAGCGCTGCACGGTCCTCGGGCCCGACGCTGCCCGCGGAAACCACGTAGCCCCGCTTGAGCAGATCCCGCCGGCGCAGGCGCTCGGCCAGTCGCGCGGCAGCGGCGGGCGCGGCGTGCTCCAGGCGATCGAGCAAGGTCCAGTCGTTGAGGGAGAGGAGGTCCTGCTCGGCCAAGGCGCCGGCGTCGAGTGCAATCTCCACCGCCTTCGAGATCATCGCGCCGGCCACAACCTTGGTGTGGTGGTAGTAGACGCGCTCGGTCAGGAAGTAACGCATGCGCAGGAGCTGGATGACCTCCGAGCGGGCATCGGGCCGATCCATGCCGTGCTTCACCATGCGGACCGCCAGATGGTCGTCCGCAACCGAGAAATACCGAAACACCCGGTCATCGTAAGCCTGCGCCAATCCGGTGAAATAACTGTCCCGGCGCAGATAGTCGAGCAGGTCGGCATCCAGGGTGCTCGCAATCACCTCCGGCGCCCAGGCTGGCAGGTTGTTGGCTGCAGCTCCCAGCAGCCCGGCGACCGGGCTGCCGATTCCTAGCCGGTCCAGTGCCTCGCCGAGTTCACCGTCGAGCATGCGGACCAGCCGCATTCCCTTGTCGTGACGCGGGAACAGGCGGCGCTCGTCTTCGAGGGTGTGACCGAAGGGCACGTGGGTCACGTCGTGCAGCAAGGCCCCCACGCCAATCCATTCCTCCAGTTCGGCCGACACTGGCGTGCCGCCCCTGCGCAGTCCTTCGATCATCCGGTGCGCCAGCGTGCAGGCCCCGAGGGAATGATCGAAGCGGGTATGCAGCGCACCCGGATAGACGTAATTCGCGGTGCCCAATTGCTTGATCCCACGCAACCGCTGGACGGCGGGCAGATCGAGCACCGCCGCCTCCAGTCGTCCCAGTTCGATATCACCGTGGACCGGGTCGCGGATCACCATGGGCGATCGTCCGCACCGCTCCAGAACCCGGGACCCTTCCCGACGAACGCGTGTCCAGCACACCTCTTCATCGGTGCATATTGACCTGCCGCCGCCGCGGAAGGAAGGGCGTTCTGATGCGCGCCGGGCGGCCCGTGTCTGCGCGCAGCACTCGAATGGCCCCACCGCAAGGTAACCGGATTCTGGACGTCAACCGCCTGCCCTGGCCGACCCACCCGCTGGACCGCGACGGATGGGTGTTCGAAGGCATGCCCGCCAGGATTCGCTCGATCAAACGCATACGACACAACTCGGACATACTTCTGAAACATTAGCCGTGTCTAATACACGGTACTGAAAACATTTACCGGGAGACCCTCGGAAGGAGCAACCATCATGATGAACAGGAACACATTCAAAGCCCTCGCTTTCGTTGCCGCCCTGGCTGCGGCTGGAAGCCTGCAGGCCGTGGAAGTCACCAATCCGGCCAAAACGGGCCTGGATCCCTGTCTGAACGGCGATGTGTCGGCCTCTGGCCGCTTCCCCACTCAGGCGATGGAAGACGAGTTCAACCGTTATCTGGACTGGGTTGCGGAGAACAACTTGGACGTGACGCACGCGATCAATCCGCGCATCGAGACGACCTCCGCACTGGAGCCCGGCGGCAATGGCAATATCTCCGCGAGCGGGCGATTCCCGACGCAGGCGATGGAAGACCAGTACAACGCCTACGTCGCCTGGATCCAGGACACGGGCCTGAACAAGGCTGAAGCCTTCGACGGCCTCATCAGCAACTGATCGGAAGCGGTCCGCTAGATTGGCCCCAGGGAGCGCAACGCGAGAGGCGCACCCTGGGGTTTTGCGAAGGAAGCGCATATTGCCCCGGCTAACCCCGGGGCTTTTTTGGTTTCCGCGGGCGGAAACACGAATAGTCCTCTCCCGGCCTGCATAAGAAACGGGAACCCGATTGCAATCAAGTTCCCGTTTTCATGACCATTTTGGTGGGCGGTACTGGGATCGAACCAGTGGCCCCTGCCGTGTGAAGGCAGTGCTCTACCGCTGAGCTAACCGCCCAGATGGGGGCAGAGATTAAGCCGGGACGCGGTTACGGTCAAGCAGATCCCTCGTGGCATGCCGGCAATCCGGACTGGCCCGCCAGGCCCCATTGGTGCTCAAATGACGGGGAACCGTTTCGCTGTCCGGTTTCTCCAACCAGCATTCGTCCGATCCAGGCCCGCCAACCCAAGGGAGCCAACATGAGCAACGCCGCCGCAGCCTCTGCCGGAAGCCGCACCCCGCCTCGCTATGCACTGGTTCAACGCCTGCTGCACTGGCTGATCGTTGTACTCGTCGTCCTCGCCCTGATCGCGGGCGGGACCATCGGTTATTTCGGATTCAGCGGACTGCGCGATATGTTCGGGCCGGCCGGAACGGATTTCGTCTACACGACGCACAAGACCCTCGGCGTGCTGGTCCTGGGCTTTATGTTGCTGCGGGTGCTGACCCGGCTCGGCTTCGGAAAGCCCGCCTACGCTCAGCCCCTACCGGCACCGCAGCGGATCGCCAGCCAGATCGTGCATGCGCTCTTCTACGTCCTACTGCTGGCGATGCCCGTGCTGGGCTGGCTGGCCACCGCCTCCGGTGGTTTTCCGGTAAACCTGTTCCACATCGAACTACCGGGGCTGATCGGCCGCGACAAGGAACTCTCAGAGGCGCTGTTCCTGTGGCATCGGTATGTCGGATATGCCCTGATGGGGCTGATCGTGATCCATGTCGCCGGCGCGCTCTATCACTGGCGCGTGCGCCGCGACGAGGTCATGCAGCGCATCAGCCTCTTCCGTTAGCGCTCATGGCCTCGGGGCGCGCCACCCCGAATGATGAAAGCGCAAACGCCAGTGGAGTGCGGCGGCTTGCCGCCGCTGTGAGGGACTGGGAATTCCCGACACCGCACAGCGGGAGCCCACTCCCGCACTCCACCACTGGGAGCGTGGGGCGGAGGAGGTCGCGCAGATCGTCACCCGCGCCGCTGTGCTGGAACGCGGGGTGAGACGAGGATGCGGGCGATCAGTTGCCGCCGGCGGCCTTGCGGATGGCGGCGCCATCCCAATCGGGCTGCGGACGCGGCCAGCACTGGCGGAGCCACGTCACCCGGCGTTCCGGAAGACGGGCTTCGAGCCCCTGATGAGCCCCGAGGCTGGAAGGCGACTCGAGCCCGTGTAGCATTTGTAGCACGAGTCCCGGAGCAACCTCCGACGGCGCCAGCAGCAGCCCCCTGCGTCGCATCCACGCACCGGCGCGCTGGCTGCTGCTCCAGCGTACCAAGGCCGGGGCGAGCAGCAGGCTGGCCAATACCGGCATCAACCACCACAAGAATCCGGGCGCGAACCAGGCCAAGAGCAGGCCCCAGAAGCCGGCGCCCAGAACGAAGCCCCCGGTACGGTGCCAGGCTTCGCCCCAGGCGACCACCCTGCCCTCGCGCGGCTGCGCGGCCCAGATCACGTTGCGCCCCAACGCCACGGCCACCACGAACAGGCTGTGAAAGGCCATCATCAGGGGGGCGATCAATACCGAAAACAGCGTCTCGAGCACGCCGCTCGCGACGAGCCGGGACGCGCCGCCAAAAGCCTGCGGACGGCTGACCGTAGCAAGACCGATACCCAGCATCTTCGGCATCAACAGCAGGACCAGCGTCACCCCCAGCAGACCATGGGCCATCGGCGTACGCAGGGACTCGGGAATGACCAGCGCCTGGCCGCCGGCCTCCAGCCCGCCGGACGCGTCGATGGCGGCACCCGACCCCGCCGCCAGCATCAGCAGCCAGAGCAACGATGCCAGGTAGGCCACCGCGCCAAACAGCAGGTGCAGGCGGCTCACCCCGTGCAGTCCGGGCGTCCGAAGCAGGCGCAGGTGCTGCAGGTTGCCCTGGGCCCAGCGGCGGTCACGCTTGGCGAAGTCGATCAGGTTCCCGGGCAGTTCCTCGTAGCTTCCCCCCAGTTGCGGCAGCAGCCAGACGTCCCAGCCGCCCCGGCGGAGCAGGGCCGCTTCGACGAAATCATGGCTCAGAATCTCGCCCCCGAGCGGCGGCTTCCCAGGCAGGATCGGCAGGTCGCAGTGCTGCATGAACGGCTGGATCCGGATGATCGCGTTGTGTCCCCAGTAGTTGCCGGCGTTGCCCTGCCAGAAACTCAGCCCGGCCGCCAGCATCGGCCCATGCACGGCGTTGGCAAACTGCTGAAAGCGCCCGAACAGCGATTCCTGGCGCACCGGCAGTGGCATGGTCTGGATCAGTCCCGCGTTCGGATTTCGATCCATCAGCCGCACGAGTTCGACCAGCGTCGCCCCTTCCATCACGCTGTCCGCGTCCAGGACGACCATGTGTTCGTAGCGGGATCCCCAACGCCGGCAGAAATCGGCGATGTTTCCGGCCTTGCGCCCGGTGTTGGTCAGCCGCCGCCGGTAATGGGTACGGACCGGCGCGGGCATGCGAGCCTGCAGTGCCCGGACCGCTTTTTCCTCGCCCGGGATCAACGCGGGATCATTGCTGTCGCTCAACAGGAAGAGATCGAAGGCGGCACCCTGACCCGTCGCCAGCAGGGAGTGGCAGGTGGCCTCGATGCCATTCACGACCCGGACTGGATCCTCGTTATAGATCGGCACGACGATCGCGGTGCTGCGCGCGCGCAGCAGCGCCGACGCCGGCACCGCATCGCGCCGAGGCAGTCGCCGCAGTGACAGCGGATCGAGACGCAGGGCATGCAGCAGAAAACCTGCGACTGCGGTCCAGAAAGACACGGCGATCCAGGTAAACGTGACCAGAAACAGCAGCAGGATGGCCCATTGGAACGGACCCATCCCCGCGGCCTGCAGCACCAGCGCCATCATGACTGCACCAGGAATCACGGTTCCCGTGACGAGTCCGAAGAAGAGGCTCCGGCGCATCCCCACCGCGGGCGCCTGCAGCACGCCCTCCCGCGCCGGCACGGGACCGGAGACTTCCTGTTCAGCAAGGGGCTCAGAGTTCATCGGGATACCAGACGTGGTTCCAGGTTTCGGTCATGGGCCGCCCGTCCAGGGTCAGCATCAGCCGCAGATCAACGACCTGCCCGTCCGCCGGATCGAGGAGAAAGGTCGCCCGCCAACCTGCGTCGTCCGGCAGTCGCCGCACGTGCAGATCCTCGATCCTCCCGGACCCAGCCTCCAGGGTCGGCTCAAGCACGGCTTCCGGACCCAGCGCATCGAGTTCACCCCCGGCGAAGTCGACGATGTACCTTCGCAGGCTCCGCGGGGGCGGATCCGCGGCCCCGGGAACGGCGCCCCAGCCGGAGCGGGTACGGATCACGCGCGCGGGCGCGTCCCCCGGCGGCGCATCGTCGAATAGCGTCAGGCGGTAACGGTATTGGCGCCGGTCACCGGCAAGGAACGGCGTGTCGCTCACCCAGTAGGCCACGATATTGTCGTTGGTCTCGTCGCTGGTGGGAATCTCCACCAGTTCCACGCCACCGACACCCCAGTCGCCGTCGATCGGGGTCACCCACTGGCTGGGACGACGATGGTATTCCGCCTCCAGATCGAGGTATTCGGAAAAATCCCTGCTGCGCTGCACCAGGCCAAAGCCACGGGGGCTTTCGTCGCGCAGGGAACTGCCGCGCAGTCGAAGCGGGTTGGTCAGGGGCCGCCAGATCCACTCACCGGCCGCCGTCTGCATCATCAGGCCTTCGGAATCGTGGACCCGTGGCCGAAAGTCGTCGTAGCTGCGCACACCGGCCTCACCGAACAGGAACATGCTGGTCAGCGGCGCGATGCCGAGCTTGGTCACGTCGTCCCTGGCGAACAGCCGCTTTTCTACCGCCACCGTGACCTCGGCCCCCACTTGCACATCGAAACGATAGCCGCCGGTGACCGAGGGGCTATCGAGCAGGGCCAGGATGGTGATGCTGTCGGCGTCGGGTTCGGGACGGAACAGCCAGAATTTTCGGAAGGCCGGAAATTCCTCGCCGGTGGGAAGCGCGGTATCGACCGCCAGCCCGCGCGAGGACAGCCCGTAGACCTGACCGGGACCGACCAGCCGGAAATACGAAGCCCCGAGAAAGACGACGACCTCGTCGAGATACTCCGGGGTGTTCAGCGGATAGTGCAGACGAAAGCCCGCGAAGCCGAGGTCACTTCGGCCCGCATCGGCCAATTCCTCGGCCTCTGCGTCATAGCGGAACGTTTCCGGGTCGAAGGCGAGCTCCTCGGACTGACCTTTCTGCACGGTGTATACCGTGACCGGATGCGGAAACAGGAAGCCGGGGTGAAAAAATTGCGCCTCGAAGCCGGCCTTTCCGCGCCAAAGTGCGAATTCGGGCCGGAAGCGGATCGACCGGTACTGATCGTAGGTCATCCCCCGCAACGCATCCGGGAGCACGTCGGCCGGCGGCTCATACGGGGTTTCGGCCCGAGTCCCGGCAAGCTCCGTGACGTGCAGGAACAGCGACTCCGGCGTTGCAGCGGACGGACCCCCCGCGTTTGCCGGTGCGGACGCAACCGCAGCACCCATGGCCCCCAACAGCGCCAGCGTAAGCACACACGCCTGGACGAGCCGCTTCCGGATCCCATCTTCTCTCCGCGACCGGCGAACGCGGGCCCGCGCATGCCGCGGCAACCCGGACTCCGGTGCGGGCAAGGGCGAGCCGGACCCGGGAACGCCGGGGAGTGCTGAACGGTCCATCCGAAAACACACGTCGAGAGCCCCCTGCTTGACGCTATCATGGTGACGATAACGAGAGACAACTTTCGCCGACAGAAGTTGTGGCAACGCCCGTAGTGCCCGAGCGAGATTCACGTTCATGATGAAGGGGGGACCGGGCTGACTGCAATCTGCCGCCATGCCGCCGGGACCTGCCGCGCCGTGAAACCGGTGTTCCTGACCTGAAACGACCCCGCTCCGGGTCCACCAAAGGGGGAGACGATGTCCGCCAGATTCCTGCACCTTACCAGTCTGCTCATTGCCCTCATGTGCCTGCCGTCGGCGGCATCCGGATACGAGGGTCCGCTGTTCGACGCCCATCTGCACTACAACCCCGCGCACAAGAACGCGGTGGCGCCAGAAGACGTCGGACCGACGCTGGCGGGTGCCGGCATCAGCCGCGCGGTGATCCTGACCCGTGACGACGCGCTGATCGAGGCGGCCATGCGCGCGGCTCCGGGGGTCATCCTGCCCTTCCTGGATGTCTACCGGCCGCCGGCAGACAAGGACATCTGGATGCACGATCCGGATCTGCCCGAACGGATGCGCGCGCGCCTCGACGCCGGTCTGGAGACCGGCGCCTGGCGCGGCATCGGCGAATTGCATCTCTTCGCGGATGACCGCCATTCGGCGGTGTTCGAGGCGCTGGTGGTCATGGCGCAGGAGCGGGGGCTTCCGGTGATGATCCACGGCGATCCGGCGGTGATCGACCGGGCCTATGAAATCGATCCGGAGGCGCTCATTCTCTGGGCGCACGCCGGAACCTTCCCCTACCCCGCCCTGATTCGGGATTACCTGAACCGGTACCCCAACCTTTACGCCGACCTGTCGATGCGCAGCCAGCGGCTGATCGGGGACGGCTTCATGCCGCTGGAATGGCAGGATCTACTGATCGAACACGCCGACCGGTTCATGGTCGGCGCGGACACTTTCAGTTCCACCCGATGGCGAGAGATCGAGAAGCATGCCGCCGAGATCCGGGAGTGGCTGGGACAGTTGCCGCCGGATGTCGCCGAGCGCATTGCCTTTGGCAATGGCGAGCGGTTGTTTGGCGCGGGGGAATGACTGCGGGGGACAGGCAGGGGGTTGTTCGACAACCGGGCCATGACATGTCGGGTTACGCTGCGCTAACCCGACCTACACGCGGGTGCGGATGGCGCAAACCGTAGGTCGAGTTAGCCCAAAGGGCGTAACCCGACTGCCCCCCAACCATGGCCGGAACCCGACGCCATCCCCGCCGCCCTAGCTGGTGCGGATGGAGTGCAGGGGGGAGAAGGTTCGTTCGACTTCGGTTTCCATTCCCTGGCGCCACGCCTCGATGGCCTGGGCGTAGTGTTCGATCAGCGCCTCCTCGAGTTCCGCGCGCAGCGTGGCGAGGCGCTGTTCCCAGTCGGCGATCAGCGCCTCGCGGTGGCGCCACTCGTCCACGCTCAGCAGCGCCCAGTCAGCGGCCACCCAGGCCGTTCCACCGACCACCACGGCGCAGGCCAATGCCGCCGGTCCTGCGACGGCACAGCCGAGTGCGCTGGCGCCCGCAGTGCCGGCCCTGGCCGCACCCCGCCCGGCGCTCTTGGCCGCCAGGGCGCTGCCTGCGACGGCCGTGGCCGCCGGACGCAGCGCCAGCCGCGCCAGCAATGGCGCGGCAATCCCCGCCGCGCCGGCGCCGGCGGAACTCGCCGAGAGCCGCGACTGGAATTCGCTGTTGCCGTGTCCGCCGAATTCCGCTGCCAGATCATCCAACACCAGGACGGCCGCGGGTGCACGGCCGGTTTCGGCAAGCGTCCGCCCCTCCGTCAGCTGCAGCAGTTCCGCCAGCCACGCCGCCCGCTGCTCGTGGGCATGGGCGCCCAGCAGCATCCCAGCACGATCCTCGATCGCGGCGAGCCGGTCACCCAGTTCCTCGCCGCCGAAGATCAGATCCGCAGCACGGTCGGCCAGGTAGTCGCCGCCAGCGAATCCGGTACGCTGCATGATCAGTAGGGACAGCCGCGTGTACTCCCCCTTGAGCGAGAAATACCAGTCCGCGTACTCGGGAACCCGCGCCGCGAGATCGTCGAACAACGCATCGAGTTCGGCCGCCACCAGGTCTTGCACCGCGACACCCGCGCGCGCACTCCCAAGCCTGGCCCGCCCCGCGGACCGTAGGGCCAGAGCCTCGACCACCTCGCCATCGACCCGGAAATCGCGCCCTTCGACCACAATCCCGAAGCCCGGATGGGCGGGCAGAAGGCGCTCCCAGAGGCGTTGATCGATGACCAGCGCCGTCAGGAGGCCGAGCCCGGTCAGCAGCACCAGCAGGCGTGCTGCATTGCCGGCAAATCCGTGATGCGTCGTCTGCGTCGTCTGCGTCGTCATGATCTTCCCGTTCCTGGGTGCCAGTTCTGCCAATGCAACAAGGTCAACACCGACGAACACACCAGCAGGTAAGACCATACCACCAAGGCATTGGTTGCCAGCAACACGGCCCAGGCCGCGAACTGCAGCCCCGGCTGCATGGCCCCGGGCAGCATCTGCTGCCCCAGCCACCAGGACAATGCATCCTTGGCTGCCGCGAGTTGCATCAGGCTCTGCAAGAGACCGCTTGCCGCCTGCTGTCGCCCGGCCTCGGAGAGCATGGCCTCGGTCAGCGTCAGCGCGCCGAAATCCGGGTAGGACTGGAACACCGCGGCGATCGCCAGCACGAGAAAGAGCAGCATGAAGTTCAACGCCAACGCAAAGCGCAACGCGAGCACCGGCTGGAACCGGGGCACTGCATGGGCCGCCAGGCGGCGCATCCAGAACTGTCGCAGCAGCACCAGTACCGGCACATTCACCACCAGCCCGACCAGCAAATGCGATTCAGTGGGACGAATCACCGCTACGAGCAGGATCGCGGCGAGCGGTACGGACGCCAACAGCGAGACCAGCGCCAGGCCCGCGCCGCCCCGCAGCCATCGATACCAGGGACTTTCCCCGCGCAGCGCCCCGGCGAGGAAAATCCTTCGGTGTACGACGGCGCGCAGCCAGATACCGGCGGCCATCAGCACGGCCGTGCCCAGCACCGCTGCGACAAAGGCCCGGTCCGACAAGGCCGATCCGAATCGGTCAGCGAGGATCAGCAGAAAGGGCGCGGGCAGGAGCCAGAGCATATCGTTCAGCGCCTCGCGCAGCCCTCCCCCACGCTGTCCGGGTGCCATGACCGTCAGCCGGACCCGAGCACGAAACCGATCCAGGTCAGCGAGACCAGGATCAGCAATAGGATCGCCGCCAGGCTGGGCAATGCGCCGCCGCGGACCATGTTGAGCACGGTCAACCGATCGCTGCCGAAGATGATGGCGTTGGGCGGCGTCGCAACCGGCAGCATGAACGCGGCGGAGGCCGCCAGCGCGACGGGCGCGGCCAGCAGCAACGGTGCAGTCTGCGCCTGCAGCGCCAGCGCCGCGACCAGCGGCAGCAGCGTCGCTGCGGTCGCCGTGTTGCTGGTGACGTGACTGAGCGTCATCGTCAGCACGATCACTCCAGTGACCAGAACCCAGAAGGGCAGATCCACCGCCCCGTGCAGCGTCTGCGCGGTCAGTGCCGCGAGTCCGCTGCCCTCGATGGCCGCACCGAGACTGAGTCCGCCGCCGACGAGCAGGAGAACGCCCCACGGCAGGTCGCGCGTGTTCTCCCAGGCCAGCAGGCAGCGCTGTTCCGGCCGCCCGGAAGGCACGATGAACAGCACCGCCGCACCCAGGATGGCAATGCCCGCATCGGTGAGCTCCAGCGGGAACCATTGATTCAACAGGGGTCGGAACAGCCATGCCAGCGCCACGAGCCCGAAGACCAGGGCAACGCGCCGTTCGGCCGGGGACCAGCCGCCCAGGTCCTCGCGTTGGCCGGTGAGCAGGTCGCCGAGGCCGGACAGGCGAATCCGGTGCACCGGAAAGACCCAGTGGGTCAACGACCACCAGGTAAACAGCAGCAGCGTGGCCGAGATAGGGACACCCATGATCAGCCATTGCACGAAATCGATCTGAAGATCGTAGCGCTCGTTCAAAAACGCAGCGGTCAGGGCGTTCGGCGGCGAGCCGATCAGGGTGGCCATGCCGCCGATGTTCGCGGCAAAGGCGATCCCGAGCAGCAGCGCGATCGCGGGGCGCGAATCGCCCTCGTGCGCCTCCCGGTCCGACTCGACCAACGCCAGGACCGACAGCGCGATCGGGAGCATCAGGGCCGCCGTCGCAGTGTTGCTCACCCACATGCTCAGCCCAGCGGTGGCCGCCATGAAGCCGCCGATCAACCGGTCCAGACGGCTGCCAGAGACCTGCAGGATCTTCAGTGCGACCCGCCGGTGCAGATTCCACCGCTGGACCGCAAGGGCGACTGCAAACCCGCCGACGAAAAGGAAGATCAAGGGATTCGCGTAGGGAGCCGTGGCTTCGCCGATGGGCACGACGCCCAGCGCTGGAAGCACCGCGATCGGCATCAGCGCGGTGACCGGAATCGGGGCTGCCTCGGTCACCCACCAGATCGCCATGAACAAGGTCAACCCCAGCACCCGCCAAGACTCGGGACTGAACGCGGGGGGCGGCGCAATGGCCAGAAATGCCAGGAAAACGGCGGGTCCGAGCCAACGGCCCACCCGGGCCATCAGCGTGCCGGTGTTCGCGGCGCGAGGCGGGGGGCGCGGAGCATCGCTCACGCTGAACGACCACTCCAGCACGTGGAGCGTGACCGTCGCATGGAAGTGTCCGCGACAGGAAGCAGTCGGTACACAGGCCCTCCAGTCAGTTTTCTCGCGTCGCCCAGCATGATACGGCATCCCCCGGATGCGTTAGCAGGGCGCGCGGGCCTATTCGGCTCCTGCGCACACAGCGCCTGTTCCCCCCTTGCCACAAGCACCCGTTAAGGCTGAGCGAATACCTCGGGAATTGCATCCTGCCAAGGGTATGTCTATCTTTCTGCAACCCAAGGACACCTGCGCTCCATACGCAATCCATAACATGAGGAGAAACTGCATGGCTCACGAACTTCCGGCACTGCCCTACGAGAAGAACGCACTGGAACCGCACATCTCTGCGGAAACCCTCGAGTTTCACCACGACAAGCATCATGCAACCTACGTGACCAAACTCAATGGTCTGCTGCCCGGCAGCGAGTTCGAGAACGCCTCGCTGGAAGAGATCGTCGAAAAGGCACCTGCCGGCGGCATCTTCAACAACGGCGCGCAGGTCTGGAACCACACCTTCTACTTCAACTGCATGTCTCCCAATGGCGGCGGCGAGCCCTCGGGCAAACTGGCCGACGCGATCAACTCGGCCTTCGGTTCCGTTTCCGCCTTCAAGGAGAAATTCAACGACTCCGCGGTAAACAACTTCGGCTCGGGCTGGACCTGGCTGGTGCAGAATAGTGACGGCTCGCTGGAGATCGTGAACACCTCCAACGCGGCCAACCCCCTGCGCGACGGCAAGACGCCGCTCCTGACCGCCGACGTTTGGGAGCACGCCTACTACATCGACTATCGCAACGCCCGGCCCAAGTATCTGGAGGGATTCTGGAACGTGGTCAACTGGGACTTCGTTGCCAGTCAGATGAAATAGTCCGACAATCCAATTGGTGTGGAGGCACGGTAGGTCTTTGCCTCGCCCCGAGGCCGGTGCAGCGTCTTCCGATGTCACCGGCCTTCTTCGTTCGGAGATCCTCGATGGCAGATGCCCTGCAAACCACTTACAACCGATTGCCGATCGCCTTCGAGCGTGGTGAAGGCGCATGGCTTTGGGATACCGAGGGGCGGCGTTACCTCGATGCCCTGTCCGGAATCGCCGTTTGCGGTCTGGGCCACTCGCATCCCAAGATCAGCTGTGCGATCGCACACCAGGCCTGCACCCTGATCCACACCTCCAACCTGTACCGCATTCCGCTCCAGGAACAGTTGGCCCGCCGCCTCTGTGCGCTGGCCGGTATGGACCAGGCGTTCTTCTGCAACTCCGGCGCCGAGGCCAACGAGGCAGCGATCAAGCTCGCACGCCTGCACGGCCACCGCCGCGGCATCGACCGGCCCAAGATCATCGTGATGGAGGGCAGCTTCCATGGGCGTACGCTGGCGACGCTGTCGGCCACCGGCAGCGCCAAGGTCCAGAAGGGTTTCGAGCCGCTGGTCGATGGCTTCGTCCGAGTGCCCTTCGGTGACTCGGCAGCGGTGGCCGAGTACCGCAACGACCCCGAAGTCGCAGCGATTCTCGTCGAGCCGATCATTGGTGAAGGTGGCATCCGCATCCCGTGCGACGGTTATCTGCGCGACCTGCGCGGCCTCGCAACCGAGAACGACTGGCTGCTGATGCTGGACGAGGTCCAGGCCGGCATCGGCCGCACCGGCCGCTGGTTCGCCTTCCAGCACGAAGAGATCGTGCCGGACGTGCTGAGCCTCGCCAAGGGTCTTGGCAACGGCGTGCCGATCGGGGCCAGCCTGGTCTCCGGCCGCGCCGTGGATCTGTTCACGCCGGGCAGTCACGGGACCACCTTCGGTGGCAACCCCCTCGCCTCCCGCGCCGCCCTGGCGGTCCTCGACGTGATGCAGGAAGAGGCCCTGTGCGAGCACGCAGAGGAATACGGGCAGCAACTGAAGCGCCTGCTCGAGGAACGCCTGACCCATCGCAGCGAAGTCCTGGATATTCGCGGCCGGGGGCTGATGCTTGGCGTGGAACTGGACCGCCCGGCCGCCGAACTGGTGCGGAAGGCCCTGGACCGGGGCCTGCTCCTGAATGTCACGGCGGAACGCGTGATCCGCCTGCTACCGCCCTTGATCATCGACGACGCGCAGGTCCACGAGATCGCGGACACGGTGGCCGACATCGTGTTGGAGTTCATTACAAAAGATGAAAAACAAAGGATTACCGCATGACTTTGCGTCACTTTCTTAGCTTCTCCGACCTGACCGGGGCCGAGGTCCGCCAGATCATCCAGCGCGCCACCGAACTCAAGCAGGAGACCCGCAACGGCGTGCACCACGATCACATCCTGCGCAACAAGATGCTGGGCATGATCTTCGAGAAGTCGTCCACGCGCACTCGCGTGTCGTTCGAGGTCGGCATGCAGCAGCTTGGCGGGCACGCCCTGTTCCTGTCGCCGCGCGACACCCAGTTGGGTCGCGGCGAGCCCATCGAGGACACCGCCCGGGTGCTGTCGCGCATGGTCGACTGCGTGATGATCCGCACCTACGAACACGAGAAGATCGAGCGCTTCGCCCGGTATGCCACCGTCCCCGTGATCAACGGTCTGACCGACCGGGAGCACCCGGCGCAGCTCCTGGCCGACCTGCAGACCTACACCGAGCAGCGCGGCGACATCCGGGGCAAGCGCGTCGCCTGGATCGGCGATGGCAACAACATGTGCAACAGCTACATCCACGCCGCGCACCAGCTCGGCTTCACGCTCGCCGCCGCCTGCCCCGAGGGTTACGACCCCGATCCCGCGATCGCAGCGGCGGCCGGCGCGGCACTGGAACTGGTCCGCGACCCGCGCCAGGCTGCGCGCGACGCCGACCTCGTGGTCACCGATGTCTGGGCCAGCATGGGCCAGGAAGACGAGAAAAGCGCACGCCGACAGGCGTTCACCGGATTCTTCGTCGATGCCGCCCTGATGCGGCTGGCCCGGCCGGAAGCGCTGTTCATGCACTGCCTGCCAGCGCACCGCGAGGAAGAGGTCAGCACCGAAGTGCTGGAAGGCCCGCAGAGCGTAATCTGGGAGGAGGCCGAGAACCGCCTGCACGCGCAGAAAGCGTTGGTCGAGTTCCTGCTCCTGCACCCCTGAGCACGCCGCGCCCCGCAGTGCCTACCCTGGCCGAAAGAAGGTGGAGGCGGTCGAGCGCCCCGCCCCGGAAGCGGCGCCCGCCTATACCCGGGCTTGAAAGTGGTTTAGGCTCATCGCATTAAGCCACTGATATCGCCATGAACGCCATCGACTTCACCAACCCGGAGCTGTACCTCAACCGCGAGCTGTCGCTGCTCGAGTTCAACCGCCGGGTGCTGGAGCTCGCGCTGGACGAAAGCTACCCGCTGCTGGAGCGGCTGCGGCTCCTGTGCATCTCCTCGACCAATCTCGACGAGTTCTTCGAAGTGAGGGTGGGTTCGCTGCGCCAGCAGGTGGCGCTCAACGTCCAGGCCCCGGGTCCCGACGGCCTGTCGGCCCAGGAACAGCTGGCAAAGATCAGCGTGATCGCGCACCAGCTGGTCGCCGAGCAGTACCACACGCTGAACCAGGTGCTGATTCCCGAGCTGGCCGAGAAGGAGATCCGTTTCATCCGGCGCACGCATTGGAACGAAGCGCAGCAGAACTGGCTGAAGGCGTTCTTCCAGGATCAGCTGCAGCCGGTACTAAGCCCGATCGGACTCGATCCCGCGCATCCCTTCCCCCGCGTCCTGAACAAGAGTCTTAACTTCATCGTCACCCTGAAGGGCAAGGATGCCTTCGGACGCGAATCGCGCCGGGCCGTGGTGCAGGCACCGCGCTCCCTGCCCCGCGTGCTGCGCCTGCCCCGCGAGGTCGCGCAGGGGGACAACGACTTCGTGTTCCTGTCGTCGATCCTGCACGCCCATGTCGGCGAGCTGTTCCAGGGCATGAAGGTCACCGGCTGCTACCAGTTCCGGCTGACGCGCAACTCCGACCTGTTCGTGCGCGAGGAGGAGATCGACGATCTGCTGAATGCCCTGGAGGGCGAGTTGCCGCAGCGCAACTACGGACAGGCCGTCCGGCTGGAGATCGCGGACAACTGCCCGGAAGACGACGCCCGCTTCCTGCTGGCGCACTTCAACCTGACGGAAAGCGAGCTGTACCAGGTGCACGGGCTGGTAAACCTGAACCGCCTGATCGCCGTGCACGACCTGGTCGACCGCACCGATCTCAAGTTTCCGCCATTCATCCCCAGCCTACCCAAATACCATGGCGCCGGCATCAGCATCTTCGATGCGATCCGCAAACAGGAACTCCTGCTGCACCACCCGTACGAGTCCTTCATGCCGGTGATCGAGTTCGTGCGTCAGGCCGCACGCGATCCGGCGGTGCTCGCGATCAAGCAGACGCTGTATCGCACCGGGACCCGATCGCAACTGGTGGAACTGCTGATCGAGGCGGCGCAGTCGGGCAAGGAGGTCACGGTGGTGATCGAACTGCGCGCTCGGTTCGACGAAGAGGCCAATATCGAGCTCGCCAACCGCATGCAGGACGCGGGAGTACACATCACCTACGGCGTCGTCGGCTACAAGACACACGCGAAGATGGCCCTGGTGGTACGCCGCGACAACGATCAGATCACCCGCTACGCCCATCTCGGCACCGGCAACTACCATGCCGGCACCGCCAAGGCCTATACGGATTACGGGCTGCTCACCGCCGATCCCGTGATCACCGAGGATGTCCACCGGGTCTTCCAACAGCTGACGGGATTGGGCAAGGTGTCGAAGCTCAAGGATCTCCTGCAGGCCCCGTTCACCCTGCATGCCGCAATCATCGAGCGGATCGAGCGCGAAACGGCACTCGCCGCTGCCGGAAAGCCGGCCGTGATCTCCGCGCGCATGAACTCGCTGATCGAGCCGCAGGTCATCCAGGCGCTGTACCAGGCCTCCAGTGCCGGGGTACAGGTGAAGCTGCTGGTGCGCGGAATCTGCTGCCTGCGTCCCGGGGTGCCGGGGGTCTCCGAGAACATCGAGGTGCGATCGGTGCTCGGCCGCTTCCTCGAACACTCGCGCGTTTTCTACTTCGGCAACGATGGCCAGCCCGAATTGTTCATGTCGAGTGCCGACTGGATGCCGCGCAACTTCTTCCGCCGGGTGGAGGTCGCGTTCCCGATCAAGGATCCGAAGCTGCGCGAACGCGCGGCCGAGGAGTCCCTGTTCTCGTACATGCGCGACAACACATCGGCCTGGGTGCTGCAGAAGGACGGCAGCTACCAGCGCCAGTCGCCTGCCAGCGGCGCGACGCCCTACTCGGTACAGCAGGACCTCCTCGGGAGACTCGCGAACCGGTGATCGGAACCACCGGGCACGCCGCCGGCCGGCCCGGTCGGCGGGGCTTCAGCGCGCCTTCAGCGTGAAGCTCAGTCCCGTGATCTGCTCCGCCTCATTGTCGAGGTCCGCCGCGGTCAGCGGATGATCCGCCAGCCAATCCGGTGCGAACTCCAGGATGATGCCGTCACGGGTCGCGGTGACCGTCTGGATCGGCACGGCTTCGTCGGTCCGCGAACGGTGCAGCAGCACGGCCAGGCGCAGCAGGATGGCGAGCCGGATCAGGCGCTTGCGTCGCGCCTTGGGCTGTTCCTCGAACAGGCGTTCCTGCAGCCGTCGCCGGTGGGCACGCACCAGCAGGGCCAGGTCGGCCTGCTCCAGGCGCGAGAAGCCCGGCAGATCGGCGTGGGTCAGGATGTACTCGCCATGCTTGTGATAACGGCTGTGCGCCAGCGCCAGCCCGATCTCGTGCAATTCCGCGGCCCAGTTCAGCAGATCGCGCTCGCCCTCGCCGAGATTCCAGGTCTCCGCCACGGGCGCGAACAGACGCTGCGCCTCTGCCATCACGCGATCGGCATGCGCCGCATCCACGGCGAAGCGCTTGCGCAGGTGGTGAATCGTGCGTCCGCGCACGTCTTCGTGGTGAAAACGCCCGAACAGGTCATGCACCACGCCCTCGCGCAGCGCGCCGTCGGAGGTCGTCAGGCGCTCGATCCCCAAGCCGCGGAAGGCACCGATGATCACGGCCAGCCCGCCGGCGATCACCGGGCGCCGATCGTCGCTCAGGCCGGACAGGTTCAGACGGTCGATCTCTCCGACCTCGATCAACTGGGTGCGCAGGGATTCGAGCCCGGACAGACCCATGCCCGGTGTCTTCTCGATGCCGGTTTCGTGCAGGATCCGGTCCAGCGCAAGCAGGGTTCCCGACGAACCCAGGACCTTTTCCCAGCCCAGGCTCCGGTATGCAGTCACGATCGGCTGCAACTCCAGCTGCGCATGCAGTTCCGCCTGGCGGAACCTCCGCGCGGTGATGCGGCCATCGGGAAAATGCAGTGCACTGAAGGTCACGCAGCCCATCTGCAGGCTTTCCGCGAGCTGTGGCTCGAAGCGCTCGCCAATGATGAATTCCGTGCTGCCGCCGCCAATGTCGATCACCAGCCTGCGGCCACCATCGTCGGCCAGGCTGTGGGCCACGCCCAGAAAAATCAGCCGCGCCTCCTCGCGCCCGCCGATGATTTCCACCGGGTGCCCCAGCGCCTCCTCGGCGAGTTGTAGAAAGCGACGCGCTGAACGCGCCTTGCGCAGGGTGTTCGTACCGAGCGCCCGCACGCTGCCGAGCGGCAGAGTGCGCAAACGCTGGCCGAACCGGCTCAGGCACTCGAGCGCCCGTTGCTGGGCCTCGGCGGAGAGCCGGTTCCTGGCATCGAGTCCGCTCGCGAGCCGGACCGTTTCTTTCAATCGGTCGACCATGATCACCTCGCCCTCGTGCCAGCGCGCGACGATCATGTGAAAGCTGTTCGAACCCAGATCCACTGCGGCGACGGTGTCGAATCCGCCCCGCCGTCTTCCCGCCCGGTCCGGTTTCTCTGCTGCCATCGTGTCCCCTAGAGTTTTCTCAAACCGTACTGCGGAAGCTTCCAGATCAACTCCACGGCACCCCGACCCAATCCGTCGGGGATGCGCAGTGCACAGGCGGCTCCCTTCTCCATCGGCACCGGGGCACCGCGCCCGCACAGCCACTCTCCCAGCAGCAGGGAGAGATCCGGCTCATGCCCGACCAGTATGCCGGTTTGTCCGCGCCCCAGCCGCGGCTGCAGCCACTCTCCCAACGTGCCGGGATCCCAGGGTGGCAGGAGGAAGTCCGGGGCTTCGATTGGCCGGTCGAACACTTCGGCGATCCCCTCCGCCGTCTGTCGAGCCCGCGTGTACGGGCTGCTCCACAGGTGGTCCAGCGTCCCCAGAAGCCGATGCAGCCCCGCGGCGGCGGCTCGATTGTGCTGCCGACCCTCGGCGGTCAGTGGCCGTTCCCGATCCGAGCGCCCCGTCTCCCGACGGAAACGCTCGGGGTCACCCGCCTGGGCATGCCGGACCAGTACCAGAAGACGTTCGCGCGCCACCGGAACTGTGCTCATCGGCTCCCCTCCCGGTCATTGTGTGGAACATTCCGAGACGTGGACATCGATCGGTCCTCCTGGCGGGACGGCACCCGTGCATCAACACGCCCGGAAAGCTACCATGAATGCCGGAAGCCTGCCGCGCTTCCAGGCCCGGACCCACCAGCCGAGATCCGCCCATGTGTCGCCACGTCGCCTATATCGGACCGGAATTGTCGCTGCAGGAGCTCCTCTTCCTGCCACCGCACAGCCTGGTGCGCCAGGCCAGCGAACCCGAGGAACTGCGTTATGCGCGCTTGAACGCGGACGGCTTCGGCTTCGGCTGGTACGGCGAGGACGACAACGCCGTGGTGTACCGTCGGGCCGACCCCATCTGGCAGGACCCGAACCTGGCCGATCTCGCGCGCAACCTCTACGCCGACCTCTGGCTCTCGGCCGTCCGCAGCGCCTCACCGGGGTTTGGCGGCGATGTCGTCAATGCCCAACCCTACGCAGTCGGCGAGCTGCTGTACAGCCATAACGGCCTGATCGAGGGCTTCCGTCCGGGGATCCGGCGGCAGATCCAGAACATCATCGAGCCGGAGGTGGAGACGGACATCCTCGGCACGACCGATTCCGAGCATCTTTTCGCACTGATGCGCCAGTACCTGCTCGATGACGCGGACCTGAGTCTCGAGGGCGCGATGATCGAGGCCTTCTCGACGATCGCGTCGTGGCTGGGTTCGGATCGGGCCCTGCTGAACGTGATCCTGACCGATGGCGAACGGCTGGTCGCCAGCCGCCATGCGGTGAACGACATCAGCCCCAGCCTTTACTACACCAGCGACGACGACAGTTTTCCCGAGGGCGCCGTCGTCATCGCCTCGGAGCCACTGACCGAGCGGGAGCGTTGGCGCAGCGTCCCGGAGGGTCATATCCTGGTCGTCGTACCGGACGAACCTCCGGAACTGCTGGCACTGTGAAGCCCGGCCCGGATCGGCGCAGCTGCACCGTGCCAACCTGAAGGCCCGCGACCACTTCAACGTCCATCTTCCAGGCGTGATCCGACCTGGCAACGCTCATGGCCCCCAGACGAGGCTCCCGACCATGTTTCGACTGCCGTTTGCCCTGATCCTCATCGCGATTCTCTGCGCCGGCGCGCCCGTTGCATCGGCCGACGACGGGTCCACCCTGCTCCAGATCACCGCCCATGCCGAAAGCGAGATCGAGAACGACCTGATGACCATGCACCTCAAGGCCGAGCGGCGGGAAACCGAGGTGGCGCAGGCGACGGCCGCGGTCAATCAACTGATGCGCGATGGTCTCGAGCGCGCGCTGCGGATCGCTTCCATCGAAGCGCGTAGCCTGGGGTACAGCACCTCCCCCGTGTACGACCGCGACCGCAGCCGTACCGAGCCGGTTGCCTGGCGGGTCGAACAGAGTCTCGAACTGAAAAGCAGGGATTTCGACAGGCTCACAGAGATGGCAGCCGAACTGCAGGGCCTGGGACTGTCGATCACGCAGATCGACTTTTCCATCAGCCCGGAGACACGTGCGGCGCACCAGCAGGAGCTGCTGCTCGAGGCCATCCGGCGGTGGCAGCGCACCGCCCAGGCGATGGGCGCAGCCATCGGCGCCTCGCACATCTTCCCGAAGGAACTCAGGATGGCGGATGACGGGTTCCCGATGCCCCCACCGATGCTGGCCATGCGAGCGATGGACGAGGCGGCCACGGCTCCGGCGCTCGAGGCCGGACGTTCGACGCTGCGGATGACGGTCTCTGGCGAGGCCCGTGCCTACGGGGCTGCCACACTGCGTACCCTGGATCGCCGCTGAGAGCCCACCCGGATCGCCCCGCACAGAACCTGCGGGGGATTCCAGACCGCGTCAGTCAGGGCGCCAGTAGCAAGTCCAACTCGCCCTCGCGGACCTCCAGCGCTTCGATGCCCGCGCCAAACCCGCCGAGACCGGTGGTCGCCAGCAGATCGCTTCCCTTCCAGCCTCCCAGCCAGGCATCCGGCAGGGGGACGCCGCCGACGCTGATGCCGAGCAAGCGTGCCTCGAGCCGCTCATCCTGTGTCAGCAGCTGCAGTCCCGTCCGGACGCGCAGGCTGCGCCCCCCGAGCAGCGGCAGGTCCTCGGACACATCGATCAGAAAACTCGCGCTGACCTGTCCCGGCGACAGCCGTACCGCGGCCCGCCCGGCCAACGCAGGGTCGCGGGCGATGGCGGCGTTGATTTCGCGCTCGGTGAAGCGAATCCGGCGCCGATCCGGATCCTCTGCATAGATCTCGGGCACCAGCGCGCGATCCTCATCGTGATCCGGTGCCGGCGGGGGCATCCGTTCCGGGCGCGGCTCGGCGGCTGCGGCATCGCGCAACGCCGACAGTTTGTGGTCCAGTTCCTGCTGTTCCTGCGGCGTCAGGGTCACCGGGGCATCGCGTTGGGCCTGCAGCAGATAGACGATCCAGGCGCCCGCCAGGATCAGCAGCAGGATCAACAGAACGACCAAAACCCAAGCCAGGCGGCGCGAACGGTCTTTCTTCACCGGCGGGGGGCTGTCCACGCGTCCTACTCCTTTTTTCTGCAGCTTGCGACGGTAAACGGTAGCATAGGGGCGTTACATCGGCATTGGAGCGGATTCATGCGCGCAGCACTCGTCATCGTGTTGGCGTTTCTTTTGGCGGCCCCCGGTTATGCCGCCCCCCAGGCCTTCAGCCCGGAGGTCGCCGCCGACCTCAGCGCCGAAGAACAGCGGCTCGAAGCCGAACGCCACCTGGCGCTGGAGCCGCCGGATCTGGTGGAGGCCCGGCGCTGGCTGGAAAGTGCTGCCGAAAGCGGTTCGGTCGAGGCCATGGCTGCGGCCGGCTGGCTTTACGAACAGGGTCTGGGCGTGGAGCCCGATGCCACCCGCGCGCTGGAATACTACACGCAGGCCTATGAAGCGGGTGAGAACGAATACGGGTTGCGCATCGGCTGGTTGCATATCCAGGGTCTTGGGATGGAGCCGGATCGGGCGGAGGGTGAGGCCTGGTTCCGCCGGGTGATCGAGGAACGCGACGACAGCGCCGCACGACTCGCGCTGGGAACGATGCTGATCGCAGACGCCGCCGCCAGCCTGCGTCCCGACCGCGCGATCGAAGCGCGCGACCTGCTGGACCGGGCGCTGCAGGACGGCATGACCGAGGCGGCGCAGTATCTGGCTCAGATCCACGTTGAAGGGATCGGCAACCTACCCGCCGACCCCAGGCGCGCCGCCTACTACACCCGGATCGGCGCCGAGGCTGGCAATCCCGAAATGCAGGGCTGGCTGGCCCTGCTGCACGCCCGCGGCGATGGCGTCCCGATGGACCTGGTCGAGGCACACAAGTGGGCCAGTCTCGCCGCGTCAGGGGGGGATACGACCGGTGAACGGCTTCGGCGGGAACTGGCAAGCCACCTGGACCGGGCGGAACTGCTCGAGTCCCGGCGCAGGGCACTGCAATGGTTAAACGAGCAATGATGTTTTTTTAATCACTTAAGGACGGAACCTACATCATGATTGAAATCTCTGGCCTCCTTGGTCTGGTCCTACTGATTCTGGTCATTTGGGCCATCGTCAGCACGGTACAGAGCCGTGCCTCGACCGGCGCGAAAGTGGTCTGGATCGTGGTCCTGGTGCTGCTACCTCTGCTGGGCTTCATCCTCTGGCTCATTTTCGGACCTCGCTCGAGCCGTTAGGGGCACGTGCGGGGCCTTCGGCGACGCCGGTTTCATCGCCAGCCGTGACGTAGTTTCCGCAGCGCCGATCAGGTTCCGCGTTTGGGGTGCAGGGCCGTGGTCCGCCCCGTCTCCTCGTTCAGCTCGAACAGTTCCCCGGCACGTTCCGGCGGAACCTCCGACCATTCGAAGCGCCAGCACCAGTTGCCCTTCGTGGTTCCCGGGGTGTTCATCCGATCCGCGCTACCCAGTTCCAGCACATCCTGCATCGGGATCACCGCCAGCCGCGCCGGGGATGCCATCGCTGCGCGGATCAGCGCCCAAGGCATGGAGGCGCCCTCCGGCTGACCGAGTTTCTCCAGCACGCGGGTCCGGGCATCGGGCGGAAGCGAGTCGAACCAGCCCCGGGTCGTGTCGTTGTCATGCGTGCCCGTGTACACCACCCCGCGCTCGACGTGATGCTCGGGGAGATAGGGATTGTCGGCGCCGCCGTCAAAGGCGAACTGCAGGATCTTCATGCCGGGTAATCCGAAGCGGTCGCGCAGCGCCGTGACCTCGTGGGTGATCACGCCGAGATCCTCCGCCAGCAGAGGCAGTTCCCCGAAACGCTGCAGCAGCATCTTGAAGAACGCCGCACCTGGCCCGGGTTTCCATTCTCCACCGATGGCGGTCGGCTCGTTCGCGGGGATCGACCAGTAGGCCTCGAAGCCGCGGAAGTGGTCGATGCGGAGCGCGTCGAGGCCCTCGAGTGCCCATCCGATCCGCCGCAGCCACCAGTCATAGCCATGCTCGGCCATGTAGTCCCAACGGTAATGCGGGTTGCCCCAGCGCTGACCGGTTTCGGAGAAATAATCCGGTGGAACCCCGGCCACCGTGTGCGGCTGGCCGTCTGCGTCCAGGTCGAAATTCTCCGGATTCGCCCAGACATCCGCAGAGTCGTGGGCGACGAAGATCGGCATGTCCCCGAGCAGGAGGATGTCACGGGCATTGGCCTGGGCGCGCAGCGCCGACCACTGCCGGAAGAACACGAACTGGGCAAAGCGCACCGCTTCCAGCGCCTCTTTTGCCTCCGCACGCAACTGCTCCAGCCGCCCCGGCGAACGATGCAGCAGCGCCTCCGGCCAGGTCCACCAGGGACGGTTGCCCTGCAGCCGCTTGATCACCGCGAACAGGGCGAAGTCTTCGAGCCAGTCGGCCCGGGCCTGGCAGAACTCCAGGTATTCGGACCAGCCCGCCCCACCCGCCGCCTCCAAGGTCGCGCGCGCCTCGGACAGCGCCTGCCCGATCGGCGCTCGCGCAGAGGCCGCACGGATCCAGCCGTCCTTGACCAGCGCCTCCGGATCGATCATTCGGGTATCTCCGGCGAAGGCGGAGACACAAGCGTAGGGGGAACCGTCGGCCAGTGGCGGGTTGATCGGCAGAATCTGCCAGACACTGAAACCGGCCTCCTCCATCCAGCCGAGGAAGCGCCTCGCCTCGGCACCCATGCGACCCACCGGTCCCGGGCCCGGCAGGGAGGTCGGATGGAGCAGCAGCCCGGAGCGGCGTTTCTCCATCAGGCAGTTCTTGAGTTCGTGATCGCTCACGAGTGCGCCTGCCCCCGTCGCATCGTGCCCCCGGTCGCCGGATCGCCACCGCCGGTGGAGAGCACGACCGATAGCGACTGCGGAACCGCGAGACCTGCGCGCTGATACAGCGCTGCCAGGTGCCGGCGGTACAAGGCCTCGAAGTCCCCGACCGAGCCCGCCGGATTGTAGGCGCCGAACCACCAACACCAGTCGGATCCCTCGCAAATCGCCAACTGCTCCAGCAGCGCATCCGTGTGCAGTTCGGAATGCTGCCGCACCGCCGTATCCACCGCCTGTTTTGCCTCGATCAGGCGATCCCAGCCAAGGTTCTTTTCCGGATCGCCGACCCAGGTCGAGAAGGTTCCGTAGACCCAGCTCCCGGCCACCACGGCCGGGAGTTCGGGGGCATTCCCGGAACGGCGCTCGTAGATGTCGGCAAAGGTGCGGAGTTTGATGCGCGGATGGTCGGACAGGCGCTCGTAGAGGTTCTGCAGGAAATGGAAGCCGTTGTCCGGGTAGTACTCCCAGGCGTTCTCGCCGTCGAGGATCACCGATACCACCCCACCCACGGGGGGCGCTTCGACGATGTTTTCCAGGTGATGAATGAAGTCGCCCACGGCGTCGCGCGCGTGCCAATCGGCGTAGCGGAAACCGATTGCGTCGGACAGTCCATCGTCCCGGAAGAAGGTGAGCATGCGCGTGCCCTTCAGGCCGTAGGGCTGGTGCAGCCAGCCGTCGCGCGGGCCCTTCTCCGCGTCGGGAAGGGCCGCTAGGCTGTTCGCGAGCACGGTCTGGCCGCTCGCCGTCCACGCCAGGCCGTATTCATCCAGCAGTTGCAGTGTGGCGGTGCTGATACCGCCTTCGGAAGGCCAGCAGCCTTTCGGAGCAAAGCCGAAGTGCTTCTGAAAAACCGCAAGGCCGCGTTCGATGTGCCAGCGCACCCGTCCCTCGCCGTCCGGGTAGGCGCGGTGTGTCGGCAGGATCACGTCCGGCATCGCCTCCTCCGCCGACTCGACATCCAGGAGCAAGGGCATGATCGGGTGGGCGTAGGGGGTAAAGGAGAGTTCGACCCGTCCGGACTCCGCAAGGGCCCGGTAGCGCGGAATGATGTCACCGAGTACGTAGCCGATGAGTTCCAGGAGCTGCCGCCGCGTGCCGGCGTCGTGTCCGTCTTCCTCGGCCAGCCAGCGCTGGACCTCGGGGTTCTCCCGACGTACGGTGGCACCAAGCCAGGCCAGGTGATAGCAAGTCGCCAGATCCAGAAAAAAGGCCGCGTCCAGGTGGCGCAGCAGTACCGGATCCTCCTGCGCCCGTGCCGCGACCGGCGCGAGGCTGCGAAACAGCGGTATCGTCTCGATCATGCGCGGCGCGTGGGCACGCAGACAGACGCGGATGATTTCGGCCCGGGCCGTGGCATCGGACGGCACGGATTCCGTCGTCAGCAGCGCCAGGACCGGATCCGGGATGGGCTCACCGTGGCTCAGGAAGCCTTGGATGCGCCGGGCGTAATCCGCGATCTGCTCCAGCAGGATCGGCGCGAAGTTCACCACGGCGCGCGCCTCGGGGGCAGCCTCCAGATGCGCCGCCATATCGGAGTAGTCCTTCATCGCATGAAGATACGTCCACGGGAGCGCATAGGCCTCCCGTGCCTGCTCGAAGTACTGTGGCTGATGCATATGCCAGCACAGCACGACGTCCAGGTGCGGCTTCGGCACCTCGGTGGCCGTGCGCTTAGCGGACATAACGTGAGAGTTGTCCAAGCATCTCGGGCGTGATCACACGCACGCCCTTCGGCGAGATGAAGAAGTGCCGGGCATCCTCCTTCTCGTCGATGCCGATCTTCATACCGTCCGGAATCTGGCAGCCCTTGTCGATCACGCAGCGCCGAACCTCGCAGTTCTCACCGATGTGCACGCTAGGCAGAATCACCGAGTCCTCGACCAACGCACCGGCATCGACCTGCACGTCGGAGAACAGCAACGAATGGCGCACGGTGCTGCCGGAGATGATACAGCCGCCGGAGACCATCGAGTCGATGGCCATGCCGCGCCGGTCGTCCTCGTCGAACACGAATTTCGCCGGGGGCCACTGCTCCTGGTAGGTCCAGATCGGCCACTCGCTGTCGTAGAGATTGAGCTCGGGCGTCACGCCGATCAGTTCCAGATTGGCCTCCCAGTAGGAATCCACCGTACCGACATCGCGCCAGTATGCCTGCTGGTCACTTTTCTCGTCCCGGAACGGGTAGGCCATCACCTTGTACCGGTCGATGATCCCGGGAATGATGTCCTTGCCGAAGTCGTGATTGGAACGGCTGTCGTCCGCATCACGGATCAGGCGCTCGAACAGGAACGCGGTATTGAAGACGTAGATGCCCATCGACGCCAGCACGACACCCGGTTTTCCGGGCATCGATGGCGGCTCGTCGGGCTTTTCCAGGAAGTCGGTCACGCGCCCCTTTTCGTCGACCGCCATGACCCCGAAGGCACGCGCCTCCTCCGGACCCACCTCGAGGCAGCCGACCGTCATGTCGGCCCCGCTCTCGACGTGGTAGGCGATCATCTGGCCGTAGTCCATCTTGTAGATGTGATCGCCGGCCAGGATCAGCACGTACTCCGGAGCATGCTGCCGAATGATGTCGATGTTCTGATACACGGCATCCGCGGTGCCGGCGTACCAGGAAGTCTCGATCCGCTGCTGCGCCGGCAGCAACTCGATGAACTCGCCGAACTCACCGCGAAGGAAACTCCAGCCACGTTGCACGTGCTGGATCAGCGAGTGCGCCTTGTACTGGGTCAGCACACCGATCCGTCGAATCCCCGAGTTGATGCAGTTCGAGAGCGGAAAGTCGATGATCCGGAATTTGCCTCCAAACGGGACCGCCGGCTTAGCCCGCCACAGCGTCAGGTGCTTGAGCCGCGAGCCGCGACCACCAGCCAGTATCAGCGCGAGTGTCTCCCGGGTCAGCCGGCTGACGAAGCGTTGCGGTTGGGGATTCATGCGATAATCCTTCGGTCCTTTGATTGAATATCAGTCCGCACACTCACTGGACCGGCCATTCACTCTACCGGTATGGTCGGTGCAAACGTTCAGGTGAATCGGCATCAGTATGACAACAGCCTTGGATAAATGCATCCGCCCAATAGAGGGAGAACTGGCACGGTTGCGCGAGGCTCGCTGGCACGACCCGCACCAACTGCTGGGTCGTCACGCGCTGGATCACGAGACCTGCTGCTTTCGCACACTCCTGCCACACGCCACGGAAGCATGGCTCATGGTCAGCACCGGCGAGTCGGCAGCGCTGCATCGGGAGCCGATGGTCGCGCACCCGGATTTCCCGGGCCTGTTCACATGGACCGGTCCGCTGGCGCGCTGTCCCCTGCACCCGACCGTGCTCTGGGCCGAGGTTAGCGGCCGCACATTACAGTTCGTCGACCCCTACAGCTTCTCCCCGCACATCTCCGGCTTCGACCTCCACCTCTTCGGTGAAGGGCGCCATTGGCACGTCCACCGCATGCTTGGGGCGCATATCGAGACGCGGGATGGCGTCACCGGCGTCCGCTTCGCGGTCTGGGCGCCGGCAGCGGAGCGGGTCAGCGTGGTCGGGGACTTCAATCACTGGGATGGACGCGTCCATCCAATGACGGTCCACGGCAGCAGCGGGGTCTGGGAACTGTTCATCCCCGGCCTCCCCGACGGCACCCTGTACAAGTATGAGATCCGCAACCGGGATACAGGTCATATTCTCCTGAAAAGCGACCCTTATGGTGCTTCCTTCGAGTTACGCCCGAATACTGCGAGCCGCGTCTTCGGCGGCTCCGGGTATGCATGGAACGACGAGGCGTGGATGCACCGCCGCGACCCCTATGCCTGGAAGGAGCGTCCCCTGAGCGTGTACGAGGTGCATCTGGGATCCTGGCAGCAGGGCGAGGACGGCCGCTTCCTCTGCTACCGCGAGTTGGCCGACCGGCTGATCCCCTACGTTCGCGATCACGGCTTCACCCACATCGAGCTGCTTCCCGTCACCGAGCATCCCTTCGACGGATCCTGGGGCTATCAGAGCACCGGTTTCTTTGCCCCGACCTCACGCTTCGGAACACCGGACGACTTTCGCTTCCTGGTCGACCAGGCCCATCAGGCGAACATTGGCGTGCTGCTGGACTGGGTTCCGGGGCACTTCCCCAAGGACAGCTTCGCACTGGCGCGATTCGACGGCACCGCACTGTACGAGCACGAGGATCCGCGCAAGGGCGAACACCGCGACTGGGGCACCCTGATCTTCAACTACGGGCGCTCCGAGGTCCGCAACTTCCTGCTCTCCAGCGCCCTGTGCTGGATCGAGGACTTCCATATCGACGGCCTGCGGGTCGATGCCGTCGCGTCGATGCTCTACCTCGATTACTCGCGCGAACCGAACGACTGGCTCCCGAACGAATACGGGGGCAACGAGAACCTCGAGGCCATCACCTTCCTGCGGGAACTGAACCGGACGGTACAGACGAATCATCCCGGTGTCCTGATGATCGCCGAGGAGTCCACCGCCTGGCCCGGCGTCAGCCGTCCCCCGGAGACCGGGGGGCTCGGCTTCACGATGAAGTGGAACATGGGCTGGATGCACGACACCCTGGACTATTTCAAGCAGGATCCCGTGTATCGCTCGCACCGCCACAATCAGCTGACCTTCGGCATGCTGTATGCGTACACCGAGAACTTCCTGCTGCCCTTCTCCCACGACGAGGTCGTGCACGGCAAAGGCAGCCTGCGCAGTCGCATGCCGGGCAACGAATGGCAACAGCACGCCCAGCTCCGAATGCTGTACGCGTATCAGTGGACCTACCCGGGCAAGAAGCTGCTGTTCATGGGCCAGGAATTCGGGCAGGGCACCGAGTGGGGCGAAGCGGGCCAACTCGACTGGTATGTGCTCGACTATCCCCTGCACAGAGGCCTGTTGAGCCTGGTGCGGGACCTGAACCACCTGTACCGGGATGACCCTGCGCTGCACGAGCGTGACTTCGAGCCGGAGGGCTTCGCGTGGCTGGACTGCGACGACGCGAGCCGCTCGGTCCTCAGCTATCTGCGCCGGGGCAGCCACTCCAATGTCATCGTGGTGCTGAATTTCACGCCGGTCGAGCGGTTCAACCACGAGATTCCCGTCCCACACGGCGGCTATTGGCGCGTCTTGATGAATACCGATTCCGAGTTCTACGGGGGAGCCTCGCGCGGCTCTAGCGGCGCCATGGCCGAGGCACAGCCCTACCGCGGGTTCCCCGCGACCCTGCGCCTGGACCTGCCTCCGCTGGCGGCCCTGATCCTGGCTCCGGAATAGGCGTCGCCCACCCGCACGCCGACGGCCACCACCTCCTTCCCCGAAGGCCCTGCCACTGCTATCATTCGCGGATTGGGGCGGTAGCTCAGCTGGGAGAGCGTCGCGTTCGCAATGCGAAGGTCGGGAGTTCGATCCTCCTCCGCTCCACCAATGCATTAATAGAATCAGGCACCTACGGGTGCCTTTTTCGTTTACCCATCCACCCACCCCACCAAGAAAACCGCGCCATCGGGGTCGGACCAAGCCAAACCACTGTTTTTCTGAAACATAAAGGCTAAAAACAACCCCAATAGGGCCTTACAGGGCCATTTTTGGCAGCAAAAACGGTGCCTCAAGGTCGAAACCCTGCCACGCCCATTCCGGGTGACGATTCGCGACGCACAACATTGACCGGGAAACTCGCTCCCTACGCCCATGCGGCCGTTTTGGGAGTCAAAAAGGACCGGATAAGGCACCCATTCGCCCGCTTTTACACCTAGTATCCTATCTTTAACAACGACTTGGCTTAGTCCGACCCCCGGGGTTCACAACGATCGAATGAGAGAGCGAGGTGCGAAGACGAGAGCACTGTCCGAAGCGCTGACGGTTATCCTCGTCGCGGCGGGGGTGGCGGTCGTGCTACCGCTGGCGGTGATCACGGCAATGGCGGCGGCGGGCATCGAGCTCCGGCCAACGCTGGTGATGGTGCTTTCCATCCTGCTCACCCAGGGCGTGAGCTTCGGCGGGGTGGCCCTGCTTTACCTCGCACTCCGACGGGGCACGATACGCGTGCCGCTGAGGTGGCCGACGGCCAACGACCTGCAATGGATGGTCGGAGGCTCGGCGCTCGCACTCGCCGCACTCAGCATCGGTTTGCTCGTGGTGTCGCTGCTCGGTCTCAGTGTCGGCGAACACCGGATTCAGGAGATCGGCGTAGAGCACCCCGAAATCTTCCTTCTCCTCATACCGCTTTCGTTCCTCCTCATCGGACCGGGTGAGGAGCTCCTGTTTCGCGGCGTGGTACAAGGCCGTCTCCGCCAGGCATTCGGTGCCGGCGCCGCCATCACCCTCGCCTCCGTGACGTTTGCGGCCTTGCACTTGGTGGCGCTCAGCGGTCCACTTGCTGCTCGCCTCACCACGGTGACCGTTCTCGTCCTGCCGAGCCTGGTTTTCGGCCTCGCATACGAGCGGAGCGGCAACATCGCGGTGCCGGCGGTGATCCACGGCATTTACAATGCCGTGCTCTTTGCTGTGAGCTTCTCCGCCCTGCACGCCGAGACCGGTGATTGATCGCGGTGAAGTCCCCCAGAACCGGTCGGGTTCGCGACTGTCCTAGCGGCAGAACGGAGCGAACTGGTAAAACCGCCGGCAGCGGAACTCGGATTCACAGGCGGCGAGCTGGCTCTGGTAGCGGTCGGCGCGCACGGCGACTTGGCGTGCTGCCCGCTGCACGCCCGACTTGCTGCGCCAGGTGCCGCGATTGTAGCCACCCTGGCCCTCGTGATAGGCGAGGTAGAGGTGCTCGGCATTCTGCAGCGAGACCCCGGTCATCCGGTTCGTGCGGGCGTTGTACCAGCCGATGAAGTCGGTGGCGTGCTTCATGTGCGTACGCCGGGCAGTCAGGCTGCCGGCATCTGCGCGATATTCGCCCCAGACAGGGTCCTGCGCCTGGGCATAGCCATAGGCGGACGAGGGACGACGCCAGGGCACGATACCCAGCAGGCGCTTGCGATCCGGTCGCACGTGGCTGCGGAACGACGATTCCTGCTGGATGAATGCCATCTGGGTTGCGACCGGCGTACCCCACTCCCGCTCGGAGTCCCGGGCGTAGTCATACCAGCGGGGATGCTCGCGGAAGATTTCGCAAAGATTGTCTTGTTTGGGCGGCGGCGCGGGCCCAAGTGTGGCACAACCGAAAGTGAGCCCAACCAGACCCAGGACCAGCAGCGTTCGAACCACGGTGGCCCCACACGGAAATCGCATCTGCTCCGAATCTCCCGATTCAACGTTCACTCGGGCCGCCAGTATAGCGAATGCGGCCGGCCGTCCGGTCACGGGGGCTTCGGCTCTCTGGGTGACAATCCAACGATGCCGATATGCCTGAACCGACCGTGGTGTTGTTTGTCGGGAAGGCGCGCTAGAGCACTTCCACGCGCGCCCGCACCACCCCCGCGTCGATCATTTCCAGCTCCCGGGCCGCGGCCCGGCTTACATCCAGAATCCGGTTTTTGATGAAGGGACCGCGATCATTGACCCGTACCACCACCGACTTCCCATTGGACAGATTCGTCACCCGAAGTCGTGTGCCGAACGGGAGCCTGGGATGGGCGGCGGTGAGGGCATTCTGATCGAATCGCTCTCCTGAAGCGGTGCGGCGGCCATGGAATTTGGACCCGTAAAAAGAAATCTTCCCCACCTCCACGGCTCCCTGGGTCGTGGATGCCCGGGACTTTTTCCTGGCACGCTCCGCGCGAGCTGATTTCGAAGAGGATGCGACCTGCGGAACCAGGGGAGCCTCCTTTTGCTTCGGAGGCACAGCGGCCAGCTCGTCATACTTCCCCTGGTCGCGATCGTATCCCGGTTGGGCCTTCGCAGGACCGACGCAGACTACCAGGAGAACCAGGACAAGGGGCAGACGTGCGACAAGCCCCCGCATACCGCGCAGCCGCCGGGAATCAATACTCGAAATCGGCTCCATATCCGTCTTCGCGAGTCTCTTACATATCGTCGCCAATAGCCTCTGGGTTCAGTTTACAGTTCTCTTCCACCCGTCCTCCCTCATCCTCATCGCATTTCCCGTATTCGTACGTTTCTGTCCTCGTGGCGAGATGCCCCATCGTCGCGCCCGAGGTCGCGACTGGGGCGCCACGCGCACGGTGCTTGAAGCCGCATTTTCGGCACCAAAAATGGGCCTCTAAGACCGAAATCGGGCCATATTTAACCCGTTACTGGATATTTTTCAATAGGTTGCCTTGGTCCGACCCCGTGTTCAGGTGGCCCCGTGTTCAGGGGTGGGTCGCGTCGATGGGGGCCGCTGGGCGACGCTGCCCGCACAATTCCTGGCGATCGGCTAGAGTCAGGGGGAGACACCACTGTGCAGCCGGAGGGAATGCTCATGAAGCTCGAGTACGAACTGATCGAGGATGGATTCGACGACACCACGCACATCCGGACCATGACCGAGCAGGCTGTGATGCCGGGTCAGGGCTGGTTGATCCGCACGACGCTGTACACTCCGCACCACATCACCGCCAGCGTGGTGTTCGTGCCCGCCACCGGGGGGGCTGGAGACGGCCTGTTCGAGCCGATCAGTCCCTGAGGGACTCGTGTACGATCGCTGCTCGCGGACCGCCATGAGCGTTCCCGGCCAGGCATGAGAAAGCCGACGCCAGCCGCTGCGACCGCGCGCCCGTTTCCCCGTGAATTCGTCGATAGAGATGGTTGATGTTGAATAATGATGTCCTGCGCAGCGTGCGCTTCAGCCTCGATGCGAGCGACGCCAAGGTCGCCGAGATCATTCGGCTTTCCGGTGGTACCGTGGACAAGGACGAAGTCTCCGCCTTGCTCAAGAAGGACACCGAAGAGGGCTATCGCGAGTGCAGTGACGAGCTCCTGGCCCACTTTCTCAACGGCCTGGTGCTGTACCTGCGTGGACCGGACGAAAACCGGCCGCTGCGGCCGATCGAGCTTCCGATCACCAACAACCTGGTGCTGAAGAAGCTGCGTGTGGCCTTTGAACTCCAGGAGGATGACATGCATGCCATCCTGAAGGCAGCGGGGTTTGCGGTCAGCAAGCCCGAGTTGAATGCGGTGTTCCGCAAGCCCGGGAGCAAGAACTACCGTGCCTGCGGCGACCAGCTGTTGCGGAACTTCCTCAAAGGTCTGTCGGAGACCCGCAGGGGGCCCAAGCCCGCGCGCCCGAACCGCAGCAGCGGATTGCCTCCGAGCGGGACGACCTCGTGAGTGCCTGAGGAGTCGGCCACCCATCCGACGACGAGTCAACCGGGACGGCATGCGGAGTGTCCCATAGCATCCACGCCTACCGCGAAGTCGACCCTCATGCTGCGTCTCACCGAAGTCAAGCTCCCGCTCGGTCACCCCGAAGAGGCCCTGCGCGCGGCCGTACTCCGAAGACTGGCGCTGCCGGAGGCGCAGCTGCTCCGTGTGGTGATCCATCGGCGCGGTTACGATGCCCGCAAGCGCAGCGCGATCGCGCTGATCTATACCCTCGACGTGGAAGTGCAGGACGACGCGGCGGTGCTGGCGCGGCTGCAGGACGATCAACGTGTCCGACCCAGCCCGGACATGACCTACCGCTTCGTCGCGCGCGCACCGGAGGGGCTCACTAACCGGCCCGTGGTGATCGGCACCGGCCCCTGCGGCCTGCTGGCGGGCCTGCTGCTGGCGCAGATGGGGTTTCGGCCGATCCTCCTGGAGCGGGGCAAGGCGGTGCGCGAACGGACCAGGGACACCTGGGGCCTGTGGCGCAAGGGCGAACTGAATCCCGAATCCAACGTGCAGTTCGGCGAAGGCGGTGCCGGGACCTTTTCCGACGGCAAGCTCTACAGTCAGATCAAGGACCCGCACCACCACGGCCGCAAGGTGCTGGAGGAATTCGTCCGGGCCGGAGCGCCGCCGGAGATCCTCTATGTCAGCAAGCCGCACATCGGCACCTTCAAGCTGGTGACGATGGTCGAGCACATACGCGCCAGCATCGAGGCGTTGGGCGGGGAGATCCGCTTCGGCAGCCGGGTGGCGGACCTCGAGATCGCTGCCGGTCAGGTTCGCGGTGTCGTGCTGGCCGACGGGACGCACATCGCCAGCCGACACGTGGTGCTGGCGGTGGGCCACAGCGCACGCGATACCTTCGGCATGTTGCACGCCCGCGGCGTGTACATCGAGCCAAAAGCCTTCTCGATCGGCCTGCGCATCGAGCATCCACAGTCGCTGATCGACCGCTGTCGTTTCGGTGACCGTGCCGGCGATCCAATCCTGGGCGCGGCCGACTACAAGCTGGTGCATCACTGCACGAACGGTCGCTCGGTCTACAGCTTCTGCATGTGTCCAGGCGGCACCGTGGTGGCCGCCACCTCGGAACCCGGACGGGTCGTCACCAACGGGATGAGCCAGTATTCGCGCAATGAACGCAATGCCAATGCCGCAATCGTCGTCGGGATCACGCCGGCGGATTTTCCCGGCGATGTCACGGCGAATCCGCTCGCCGGTATCGAGTTGCAGGATCACTGGGAGGCGGCGGCCTTTCAATCCGGCGGTGGGCAGTATGCCGCGCCGGCGCAGCGGGTCGGGGATTTTCTGGCCGGGCGTCCCTCTACCGGTCCGGGTGCGGTGCTGCCGTCCTATACGCCGGGGGTGCATTGGACCGACCTTGCCGCCTGTCTCCCGGACTACGCCATCGCCGCCATCCGCGAGGCCCTGCCCGCCTTCGACCGGAAAATCCGCGGCTTCGCGATGGACGATGCGGTCCTGACCGGAGTCGAGACGCGCACCTCGGCACCGATTCGCATCACGCGGGATACGGACCGCCAAAGCCTGAATAGCCGCGGTCTGTACCCTGCGGGCGAAGGTGCAGGCTATGCCGGGGGCATCCTGTCGGCGGCGGTCGACGGCATCGAAGCGGCGGAAGCCGTGGCGCTGAACCTGCTCGAGCGCGCGGGTTAGGAACTGGGCGGGTTGGGGGTTTCCAGACTGGGCGGCAGCCGGGATTTCCCCATCAGCCAGATGTCGATGTGCCGTGCGACATCGCGCCCCTCGCCGATGGCCCAGACGACGATCGACTGGCCGCGGCTGGCGTCACCCGCGACGAAGACACCGGGTATGGCCGACATCTTCCGATCGTCGGTCTCCAGCGCCTTGCGCTCGGTCAACGTCAGGCGCCCGTCCTGCAAAGGTGCCACTTCCGGGCCTTCGAAGCCGATCGCGATCAAAACTAGATCGGCCGGAATCTCGATCCCGCTCTCGAGCACGATTTTCTCGATCCGTCGACCGTGCCGGTCGCGTTTCCAGTCAACCCGCTCGGCATCAATGTGGTTCACCTGTCCATCCCCGTCCGAGTCGATGAATCCGGCGACGTTGAGGCTGTAGGCCTCCTCCCCTCCTTCCTCCAGGGCGTAGGTCCTCCGGTAGGTCTGCGGCTGCTGTGGCCACGGGTTGCCCACGGGACGCTGTTCCGGCGGACAGGGATTGATGCTCACCTGCACCACCTCCCGGGCACCCTGGCGGTGCGCGGTCGCGACACAGTCGGCGCCGGTATCGCCGCCGCCGAGGACGACGACGCGCTGGCCGCGGGCATCGGTGATCCCGTCGACCGACCGTCCGGCCTGGCGGCGGTTTTCGGCGGTGAGATAGTCCATTCCGAACAGCACACCCGCCAGATCACGTCCCGGCACTCGCACATCGCGCTGCCGCAGGGCACCGACGGCGAGACACACCGCGTCGAATTCCTTCTGCAACTCGGCGATCGAAACATCGACACCGACGTTGACACCCGTATGGAACTCGATGCCTTCCTCTTGCAGCTGCTGCACGCGGCGGGCCACCATGCGCTTCTCGAACTTGAAATCGGGGATGCCGTAGACCATCAGTCCGCCAATCGCGTCGTCGCGCTCGAACACCGTGACCGCGTGCCCCGCGCGATTGAGCTGCTGGGCGGCCGCCAGCCCCGCCGGGCCGCTGCCGACGATCGCCACCCGCTTCCCGGTCCGCTCGGCCGGAGGACGGGGGATGATCCAGCCGTTCTCCCAGCCCATGTCGACGATGGCCCTCTCGATGTCCTTGATGGTGACCGCAGCGTCGTTGTACGCGAGCGTGCAGGCCGGTTCGCAGGGGGCGGGACAGGTGTAGCCGGTGAACTCGGGAAAGTTGTTGGTCGCATGCAGGCGTGCCAGCGCCTCTTCCCAGAGACCGCGGTAGACGAGATCGTTCCACTCCGGGATGAGGTTCCCGATCGGGCAGCCGCCCATGCAGGTGGGCACGCCGCAGTCCATGCAGCGCTGCCCCTGGGTACCCAGCGCTTCCGCATCCCACTCGAACCGGTAGATCTGGCGGTAGTCTCGCGTGCGTGAACGCGCGTCCCGGTAGCCGATCGGCCGACGCGGATGCTGCAGGAATCCATCGGGGTGATTTTCGGACATGATGCGACCTCATGCAGCCCGTGGCGGGGGATTTACGCGGATATCCTTCCCGGTGGCGAGGTGCTCGGCCACGGCGTCCGCGTAGGCGTCGGGAACCACCTTGACGAAAGCCGCCAGCGACGTCTCCCACTCCGCCAGGATCCGTGCCGCCAGGCCGCTGCCAGTGTAGCTAACGTGATTCTCCAGCAGGCGCCGAAGGAGCTCGCGGTCGCGTGCATCCCGCACCGGCTCGATATGCCTGCCGTCCGGATTCAGGTGCCGCTGCGCCAGGCCTTCCTCGTCGAAGAGATAGGCCTCGCCACCGCTCATGCCAGCCCCGAAGTTCCTGCCGATCGGCCCCAGGATCACGGTCACCCCGCCGGTCATGTATTCACAGCCGTGATCGCCCACCCCTTCGACGACGCTCAGCGCGCCAGAGTTACGCACGCAGAAGCGCTCGGCCCCGCGACCGTTGAAATAGGCCTCGCCGCCGGTGGCGCCGAACAGCACGACGTTGCCCACGATCGTGTTCTCGGAGGCCTCGTAACCGGCGTCCGGCGGCGTGCGGACGCTGATGAGACCGCCCGAGAGCCCCTTTCCGGCGTAGTCGTTGGCATCGCCTTCCAGATGCAATCCGATCCCGCGGCACAAGAAGGCCCCGAAGCTTTGCCCGGCCGTCCCCTTGCAACGCAGATTGATGGTCCCCGGTGGCAGGCCGTCGGCGCCGTAGCGGCGCGTGACCTCGTAACTCAGGAGCGTGCCGAAGGTTCGGTCGCGATTGCACAACTCGGCCGCAATCTCGACCGGCCGGCAGTCGTCGAGTGCGGACCGCGCCTGCTCGATGACCCGGTGATCGATTTTGCGGTCGAGCCCGTGATTCTGTGCGCGCGTCCTGCGCGGGGCATCGTCGGACCCGACCCGCCGCAGCAGTCCCGATACATCGGGATGGATGCCCTTGGGATGGGTCATCCGTTTCGCCCGTAGCCTGTCCATCCGCCCGACCATATCGTCCACGTGGCGGAAACCGAGCGCCGCCATGTGTTCACGCACCTCGCCGGCGACGAAACGCAGGTAATTGACGACATGCTCCGCGCGACCCTGGAAGCGCTCCCGCAGCCGCGGATCCTGGGTGGCGATCCCGACCGAGCAGGTGTTGCAGTGGCACTTGCGCAGCATGATGCAGCCGAGGGCCACCAGCGGTGCCGTGCCGAAGCCGTACTCCTCCGCGCCCAGCAGGGCCGCGATCACCACGTCGCGGCCCGTCAGGAGACCGCCGTCGGCACGCACCGTGATGCGCGACCGCAGGCGGTTGGCCAGCAGCACCCGCTGGGTCTCCGCCAGTCCGAACTCCCAGGGTGCACCCGCGTGCTTGATCGAGGTCTTCAGCGAGGCTCCGGTCCCGCCGGAATCACCGCTGATCAGCACCGCGTCGGCGCGCGCCTTGGCCACCCCGGCGGCGATGGTGCCGACATTGCCCTTGGCGACCAGCTTCACGTGGATCTCGGCAGTCGGATTGGCGCATTTCAGATCGTGGATGAGCTGCTGCAGGTCCTCGATCGAATAGATGTCGTGGTGCGGTGGCGGCGAGATCAGACCGACGCCAGGCACCGTGAAGCGGACCCGGGCGATGCCTGCATCCACCTTGCCGCCGGGGAGTTCGCCACCCTCCCCCGGCTTGGATCCCTGCGCCATCTTGATCTCGATCTGCCGGGCCCGGGCCAGGTAATGGGCGGTCACACCGAAGCGGCCGCTCGCCACCTGCTTCATCGAGCACTCGCGCTCGGTGCCGAAGCGTTCGACCTGCTCGCCGCCCTCCCCCGTACCGGACTTGCCGCCGATGCGGTTCATCGCGATCGCGAGTGCCTCGTGGACCTCCTGACTCAAAGCACCAAACGACATCGAGCCGGTGGAAAAGCGCTGCAGGATGGACTCGACCGGCTCCACCGTATCAAGGGGAATCGCCGCGTCAGCACTGGTGACGAATTCTAGAAGGCCGCGCAGGTTGAACAGTTCCCCATCCTGTTGGCCGACATGGCGAGCGAAATCGCGATAGGCCTCGGCGTCGTTGCTGTGCGCCGCCTGCTGCAGCTTGCCGATGGTGTACGGATTCCAGTGGTGCCGTTCACCATCGCGGCGCCAATAGAGATGGCCGCCCGGGTCGAGGGGCAGGTTCGCGATGACCGGCGCGCCGAACGCGATCTCGTGGGCCTCCAGGGTTGCCTGCTCCACTTCGTCCAGACCCACACCGGGAACATGAGCCGTCGTACCGGTGAAGTACTCGTCGATGAATTCGTGGTCCAGCCCCATCGACTCGAAGATCTGCGCGCCCTTGTATCCCTGCAGGGTCGAGATCCCCATCTTCGACATCACCTTCAGGATGCCGCCCTCGAGCGCCCTGCGATACTGCGCCAGTGCCTGTCCGACCTCACCATCGATATGGCCGGTTGCCACCATGTCGGCAATGCCCCGGTAGGCCAGCCAGGGGTGCACGGCATCGGCCCCGTACCCGATCAGGGTGCAGACGTCGTGCACGGTATGGGGCTCCCCCGCATCGAGCACGATCGCGGCACGGGTCCGCAGGCCCTTGCGGATGAGATGATGGTGCAGGGCCGACACCGCCAGCAGACTTGGGATTGCGACGCGCTCGGGACCGACTGCGCAGTCGCTCAGCAACACGATCCCGCAGCCCTCGCCGATCGCCTGGACGGCGGCATGGCGCATCGCCCGGATTGCCGCCGCCATCGTGTGACCTTTCGGGTAGGCGATGTCGATCCGGCGACTGCGCAGACCCGTCTGGTCGATTCGCTCGATCGCCCGTACCTGCGGACCGCTCAGAATAGGCGACGCGATGTACAACTGCCGACAGTGTACGGCCGTTTCCGCCAGCAGGTTCTCCCGGGCTCCGATCGCGTCCCCGAGCCCCGTCACCAAGGCCTCGCGGATGTAGTCCAGCGGCGGGTTCGAAACCTGCGCGAACTGCTGCAGGAAATAATGGCTCAGGGGGCGTGGCCGTGACGACAGCACCGCCGGTGGCGTGTCGTTGCCCATGGCCCCGATCGGATCCGTCCCGTTGGCCGCCATGGGCTGAACGAGGACGCGCAGGGCTTCCATGGTGTGGCCACCTGCCCGCTGGTATTCGGCGATGGGGCGCTCGAGCGGCTGCCGGGAATCGTCTGCGTCGGAAGGGTCGACCAGGTCGTCCAGTGACACGCGCTGGCTCTTGAGCCAGGCCCCATAGGGACGCTCGGCGAGTTCGGCGAACACCTGGTCCTCGGGAACGATGCCGCCGCGGGCGGGATCCAGGACCAGCAACGCTCCCGGCTGCAGCCGGCCCTTCTGCAGCACCGCGCGCGCGGGAACATGCAGCACGCCGGTCTCGCTCGCCATGATCAGGCGCCGATCGCGGGTGATGCTGTACCGGCACGGCCGAAGACCGTTGCGATCCAGCGCGGCCGCGACCCGTTCGCCGTCGGTCGCCACCACCAGGGCCGGCCCGTCCCAGGGCTCCATCAGCGCGCTGTGATAGGCGTAGAAGTCGCGGCGCACCGGGTCCATGTGACGATCCTGTTCCCATGCCTCCGGGATGAGCATGCGCAGCGCGTGCGGCAGGCTGCGGCCGGCGGCAACCAGCAGTTCGAGCACGTTGTCGAGTTGGGCGCTGTCGCTGAGTCCTTCCCCGGTGAGCGGCTTGATCTTTTCGATATCGGTGCCGAAGTGCGGGGATGCGAGCGTCGCCTCGCGCGCCCGCATCCAATTCTGGTTACCCCGCAGCGTATTGATTTCTCCGTTATGCACGAGGAAGCGGTACGGATGCGCGAGATCCCAGGCACCGAGCGTGTTGGTGGAGAAACGCGCATGCACCAGAACCAGGGCGGAGACGACCCGCTGATCCGAAAGGTCCGGATAATAGGACCTGAGCTGCGCACAGGTCAGCAGGCCCTTGTACACCAGCGTCGTGCGCGACAGCGAGCAGATGTAGAACACTTCTCTGCCGAATCCGACCAATCCCCGGTAGAGCACCTCGTTCTCGATCTCGCGCCGCAGGACATACAGCCTGACGTCCAGCGCCGACGGTTCGAGCCGGTCCGTTGGCCGAACGAAGAACTGCTGGGTCACCGGCTCGCTTTCGAGTGCCGTCTGTCCCAGTCCGCCGTTGTCCGTGGGCACATCGCGCCAGGCGACCAGATCGAAACCCCTGGTCCGGCAGCGGGCCGCGATCAGCCCCCGGATCGCGGCCCGATGCTCCGCATCACGGGGCATGAAGACCTGGCCCACACCGTACTCGTCGGATTCGCCGAGCCCGGGCACCACCTCCCGGAAAAACCCGTGCGGCTTCTGCAGCAGCATGCCGGCGCCATCTCCGGTGTTCTCCTCGGCGCCCCGCGCACCCCGATGATCGAGGTTCTCCAGGCACTGCAGGCCGTCCAGCACCAGCCGATGACTCCGGTGGCCATCCAGATGCCCCAACACCCCCACGCCACAACTCGAATGACTGGCCGCGAGGACTTGCGCTGTTTCCAACGCCCCGGCCGGTGCCGAGGTACGCGAACTCAGGAACGCTGTCATTTTCAGGCTCCAACCAGACCTGCCGGGGAAGCGTACGATGCCCCGACTTCACTGTGCACCCCGCCCGACGCTGAATCAATTCACCGCGGGAATTCTTGCCCTTTTCTCGGAGCCTTCGGGAAAGAACCGTGGCGACGGAACGATCCCAGGCTGCAAAAGAACGTCAGAGGCCTTCGACAGGGGTCGTGGGCTCGATGACGCTCCCAGTCGTTCGGGAACTTCCGCAAGCCCGTTCCTTTCTGACCAGGAGGGTTGTGGGCATGCGATGCAGCCATGCGCTCAGGGGGTGGCGAGATGAAACCTTCGCTGAAGGACAGCATTTACCTGCAGCGGGAGCGGCTCGCGCAGATCCTGCATGAACCGTTGGCGCATCTGTCTGAGGAATGCGCGCGGGCCTGGGGAGATCGGGTTCGCCTGAATGAAGTACTGCTGAAGGGTTTCTGTCGTGTCCCGCACCGAACTTTTCTCTACTGTTTGGGAACCGACGGAATCCAGATTTCCGACAACGTAGCCGAGACAGGGCTTTTGTCGGAACACTTCGGGCGTGACCGATCGTCGCGGCCGTACATGAAAGAAGCCGTGCCGAGCTGGGGCTTCCTGCTTTCGGATGCCTACATCAGCCTTTTCGCCGGCCGGCCTTCGATCACCGCGTTGCAGGTCGTCCGAGCGGACAATGGTTCGGTGGTGGGTTATCTCGGAGCCGATTTCGACCTGCGTAACCTGCCGTTGACCGCCGAGCTCTACGAGGAACCCTCGCACTGGCGCCAGATCAAGGGTGATCCCGCGATTCGTAGCGGGGTCTTCCAGCAGTGCCGCATCGAAAGCCCGATGGATGGCAGCCTGGAGCAGTCCCTCTCGATCCTGGAGGAATTGCTCACCGAGCGGGGCGTGTTTCAATGCCTGATCCACTTCTCGAGTAGCCAGGCGACGGTCTGGACAGTGAATGACCCGTTTCGCTATCGCCTCCTGGATCACGAGGCGCTCAGCGATCCGGATGTCTGCCTGGTCTATCCACAGACTCCCTATCCGCTCGACGCCGCGATCCCGCAACAATGCGTTTCTCCCCTGCTCGGCGCCCTGAGGCCGCTGCGCTTGACCGACGAGACCTTTTACCTGCGCATGGCCTCGATCAACCTCTTCAACGGTATGATCAGCGTGACGTTTTCCTGCGACGGCTCTCACTACATGCACTACGACGAGTTCCTGACCAAGAGCCACACGTTCTGGTTCGGGGGGAGTCCGTGATGCGAGGCTTCATCTACGACAGGCTGATTCTGACGCTCACCTCGCGATGGTATGCCGAAGTGCTGGAACGCCTGCGGGACGGTACGGTGCTGCTCGATGTCGGCATCGGGACGGCGGGTGCACTGATGGCGAATGCGGAACGGGTCGAGCGCAAGGCGCTACGCGTGGTGGGGATCGATATTGATCTTGACTACGTCGAGCGTGCCCGGAAGCGGCTTCGGGGGTCGCGGGTGGAGGATCGGATCGACGTGCGGCTCGAGTCGGTGTACGAGCATCGGGGCGGGCCGTATGACGCGGTGTATTTCTCGGCCAGCTTCATGCTCCTGCCCGATCCCGAACAGGCATTGCGGCATTGCTGCCAGCTGTTGCGTCCCGGCGGGCGGATCTTTTTTACCCAGACCTTTCAGGAGCGGCGGTCGCGCTGGGTGGAAACGCTCAAGCCCTTGCTCAGGCGGGTGACAAGCATCGATTTCGGGCGCGTGACCTACCGCGAAGATTTCGAGGCACAGATCCGGAGCGCCCAGCTGGACGTTGAGGAATTCACGGTTCTGGCCCGGCATGGGAATCGCGCTTCGTGCCTCGCCGTCGCAAGGCCCGCGGGCCAGGAAAACGGCGAGGTAACATCGAGACCGCTGTAAGATTGACTCCAGCGCAACACCAGGACTATGGTCCAAAAGCCACCATGGCGAAAAGCAAAGACTATAAGGGAGTTTTAATGTAACGATATTAATAAATTTTGGAGGAGAACGCGATGGAGAAAAGAAAAAATATGCGCTTGCCGCTGCGACTTCTGGGACACTTGAGTCTGGACGGCACGCAATATCATCCGACGGAAACCCGGGACATCAGCCTGAATGGCGGTCTGTTCAGGCACGCGCTCAACGGGTGTACCAATCGGCGATGCCAACTGAATCTGTTCACCGCCGAAACAAATGCATTCTCAATCACCATCGAGGGCTGGGCGGTTTATGAGAACGACGCAGGGTGCGGGATCAAGTTCCTTTCGATGGATGCCACCGACTTCATCGGCCTCAAGGAATTCCTCGCCAATCAGGTGCTGAATCCTCATGCCATTCATCGCGAATTCCTGGAGGGTCCGCGACCGCAATTGACCGATCGCGCGAGCTTCCTGTCCGCCTACTCATAGGAATTCCTGCCCACATGAACGGCAGCGAGCCCCGGCACCGTCCGGGGCCTTTTCTTGCCTGCCCCCGAGGAAACGGGGTTTCCACCCATCGATGGCCGTGGCACGTCCATGACGGCCCGTGGCGATCTAGAAACGGAAGGTCAGGCCCGCCATCGCGTCGAGCTGGGTGAGCACATCCCCGTCGTAACGCACCCGGCAAACGCCGCCCTGGGGTCCGGATGCACAGAAGAACTCGCTGTCGCCATCGGTGAGGGTCAGATACGCTCTGCTCTCCAGGCGGACTTCCACCCGCTCTGCAAGGGGGATCAGAACACCCAGGCCGATCGAAAAGGAAGGACGAGCATCGCTGCCGGAACCGCCGCCGCTGGCCCGCAGCCAGGTGGCACCTACCCCAGCCGCGAGGTAGCTCGAAAATCCGTTTTGGGGCCACGCTGCCATGCCGCCGAAGTGCAGGTACTGCACAGTCAGGTCCAGATCGGCGCCTTGGAGGCTGGTCTCCTGCCGGCTGTACATCAACTCGTACCAGCGATCGGTGGACTCCTCCCGATTCAGCACCAGCGAACCGGCGGCGCCGCCCTTGATGTCCAGGCTGCGGCCGCTGTCCGTCTCGTCGAATCCGCCGCCCCCCCGGTAACCCGCCATCGGCGTAATCGAAAAACCGGATGGTCCGGCACCCGCGGGCAGCGGCGCCGCAACGACGAGGAGGGTGGCAACGGCAGCCAGAACGGCGGTGCGCAGTGACATGGGTGTACCGGTTCGAGGACGCTGCGACGAGTATCCGGCACCGGGCAGCCGGGCGCAATTGTCGCCGCCAAACGGTTATCCTAAGATCCCCGGACGCCGAAAACGGCGCCCGGAGCCGCGTGTCTACGCCGTTCCCCGGATGCAATCCGGAATGGGCCGGAGTCAGGGACGAGAGTGCCTGCCAGACCTCGAGAGAAAAGACTTTCCCAGGAGATAGCTGAAGCCATGACCGACTCCGTGAAGTACGTCCTCGATGAACGAGACATCCCGCGGCACTGGTACAACATCGTGGCGGACCTGCCCGTCCCGCCACCGCCGGTACTGCATCCCGGCACCCACCAGCCCGTCACGCCCGACGACCTCGCGCCGATCTTCCCGATGGCCGTGATCGAGCAGGAAGTCAGCCGGGAGCGCGAGATCGAGATCCCCGGTCCGGTCCGGGACATCTACCGCCAATGGCGTCCCTCGCCGCTCTATCGCGCCCGGCGGCTGGAGAAGATGCTCGATACCCCGGCGCGCATCTATTACAAGTACGAGGGCGTCAGCCCGGCCGGCTCGCACAAGCCGAACACCGCCATCGCGCAGGCCTTCTACAACAAGCAGGAAGGCATCAAGCGCATCACCACAGAGACGGGGGCCGGCCAGTGGGGGTCCGCCCTGTCGATCGCCGGCGCGTTCTTCGGCCTGGAGATCGAGGTCTTCATGGTCAAGGTCAGCTTCCAGCAGAAGCCCTACCGACGCTCGTTCATGGAGACCTTCGGCGCCACCTGCATCGCCAGTCCCTCCGAACTCACCGCGGCCGGGCGCGCCGTTCTGGCGGAACACCCGGACAGTACCGGCAGCCTCGGCATCGCGATCAGCGAGGCGGTGGAGCGCGCGGTGCAGCGCGATGACACCAAGTATGCGCTGGGTAGTGTCCTGAACCACGTGATGCTGCACCAGACCGTGATCGGCCTGGAGGCCATGAAGCAGTTCGATCTCGCAGGTGACTATCCCGATGTGGTTATCGCACCCACGGGCGGCGGCAGCAACTTCGCCGGGATCACCTTCCCGTTCCTCGGCGAGCAGCTGCGCGGCGGCAGGAAGATCGAACTGATCGCCGTCGAACCCTCCGCGTGCCCTTCCCTGACCCGCGGCAGATATGCCTACGACTTCGGCGACACCGCCCACCTGACGCCGCTGGTCAAGATGCACACGCTGGGCTCGACCTATATGCCGCCGGGCTTCCACGCAGGCGGCCTGCGCTACCACGGCATGGCACCGCTGGTTTCGCAGGTGACCGACCTCGGGCTGGTGAACCCGCGTGCCTACCAGCAGGTGCAGTGCTTCGAGGCGGGGCTGCAGTTCGCCAAGGCCGAGGGCATCATCCCGGCGCCCGAGGCCAACCACGGGGTGCGCGCCGCGATCGACGAGGCCCTGCGCTGCAAGGAAGAAGGCGTGAGCCGCGCGATCCTGTTCAATCTCTGCGGCCACGGCAATTTCGACATGCAGGCCTACCGCGATTACCTCGACGGCAAGTTGATGGATCTGGAGTACGACGACGGCGAGATCGCGATGGCGTTGGCGGGACTGCCGTCCGTCGCCTGAAGCCCCCGGGTCCGCGGAGCCGGGCGGCAGGATCTTGCCGCCCGGCCTTGCCACCGGCGGCAGCGATTGTGTCGCATCGCCCCGAAATCCTTCGGTTCCGTGGCCCATCCAGTACCTGGCACACCCCCTGCATGGTCTCGGATCGGAGACGATACATGCGGGAGCCATCATGCGCAGGAAACTCTATTTCGGTCTTTCAATCGTGGGCGCGGTTGCGATCGCCATCCTCCTGTCGTTCAAGATCGGGCTTGCCGGAATCAACCTGCCCGGATTGATCCTGGTCCTTGGCGGCACCTTCCTCGCCTCGATCATCGGCCATTCACCGCGACCGGTGATCGATCTCCTTCGCCGCGTACCCAGCCTGTTCAAGGAGCAGGAGGAGCCGGGTACCGACGACTACAAGCCGTTCATGAACGTCGCCGACCGCTACCGCCGGGGCGATGTACGCGGCGCCGAGCAAGCGGCCCAGGCCATCAAGGACCCGTTCCTGCGCGGCGGCACCCGATTGGCGTTGGACCCGCACAACGGCGAGGAACTCGGCCGCATGCTGCAATGGCGCATGCGGCAGCAAAAGGAACGGGACAACGCCGACATCCGCATCCTCCGCACCATGGCAACCTTTGCCCCCGCCTTCGGAATGCTGGGCACATTGCTGGGCCTGGTCTCGCTGCTGGGCGATCTCGGTCAATCCGGCATGGAATACATCGGCGTGGCCATGGGCTTCGCGCTGATGAGCACCCTCTATGGGCTGCTGGCCGCCAACCTGTTGTTCCGCCCGCTGGCCCTGAAAGTGGAGGATCGATCGCGCAAGCAACTGCTACACATGAACTTCCTGGTCGACGCCATCATGATGCTGTACGAGCGCCAGCATCCGGTCCTGATCGGTGAATTCATGAACTCCGTGCAGCCGGGCCCCGACCCGAAACTGCCGGGTGCGAAGGTACACGCCCTCCCGCTGCAGGGCATGCGCGCATGACCAGCCAGGCACTCGCGCGCCAGGGTGGATGGAGGGCGTCGAAGGCGCGAATCCAGAGCCCTCCACCGGCATGGACACAGAAGGACCGCGTCGAATTCGAGGAGCACGAAGCGGCGGGGAATGACGGCGGCTGGACCGTGGGTTACCTGGACGTCCTGCTGATCCTGGTGACCCTGTTTGCCGCGCTGCTCGGGGCGACGCTCCTGCAGATGGATGATCTCCGCTCGCTTCGCGCGAGCGAGGCCCCTGCGATTGCGGCAGTGCCTGCGCCGGCCGAACCAGCGCGGACAGCTGAAACGGTTGCCGACCCGGCACCGGCGGGCGGGGGATCATCGGATCCAGCGGCGCCGGTCGCTGCATCGGAGCCGGCACCCGTTGCGCCCGCAGCGGAGACCCCGCTGCCCGTCCAGACCGCGGCGATCGATCCCGAACCCGCCCCGACAGCGGCAGTGGTGCCGGTCGCGAACACCGTGACCGAGACTCGGGTGGCCGTTGAGGAGGTCACGCCGGTGATCGATGGGGAGTCCATCGCTGCCGCGCTGGCGCCGGCGATCCCGGCCGAATTCGCGGTCTTCATGGATCTGGTCGCTGCACACGGAGAGCAACAGAATCTCGAGTTGCTGCTGGATCGGCACCAGCTGCGCCTCGAAGTGGGCAACGACATCCTCTTTCCCTCCGGCACCGCCGACCTGGCCGATGCCGGTCGGTCCCTGCTCGCGGAGCTGTCCGATGCCCTGAGCGACGAACGGCTGAAGATTTCCGTGGAGGGCCACACCGACGACGTCCCGATCAGCACCGCCCGTTTCCCTTCCAACTGGGAGTTGTCGTCGATCCGGGCCACCACGGTGGCGCGGGAACTGATCGCGCTCGGAGTCCCGCAACAGCGGCTCCGGGTGACAGGCTACGCCGACACACGACCCCGGGCGGTCAACGACTCTCCGACCAACCGGGCCCTGAATCGCCGCGTCAGCCTTGTATTGGAAGTCGTGGAGGATCCCCTGCCTCCGCAATGAACCCTGTGCGAAAGGCGCCGGCCTCCCCGTGCAATCTCCCGATTCAGCGGACGGTGTCGTATCATTGGCACCGGTCCCGAAACGAGCGATGAGTCCCATGAACATTTTCTCCCGATTTGGCAGCACCATCCTGTGCCTGGCCGTTGCGGCCTCGCTACCCGCGGTTGCCCAGGGCAGCTGGGCAGACCGCCTCAAGGGCGGCGTCCCCGAGATCCCCACCACACCCAGAGCCGCGGAGGGCGATGCCGGGCCCGCGCTTGGGGTCGAGCACGACCAAATGGTCGCGGGGCTGAAGGAAGCCCTGGAGACCGGGAGCCGCCGCGCGCTCGAGGTCGCCGGAAAAGAGGGTGGCTTCAAGGACAACCCCAACATCCGGATTCCCATGCCCGGACCGCTCGACAACGCCAGCGGGATGCTGCGCGGCATCGGCCTCGGTCGTCAGGTGGATGAATTCGAGAACAGCATGAACCGGGCGGCCGAGAAGGCGGTACCCGAGGCCCAGGAAATCATCATCGAGGCCATTCGCGACATGAGCATCGACGATGCGCGCGCGATCCTGGTCGGCCCCGAGGACGGGGCAACCCGCTTCCTGCGTCGCCGGGCAGGAGATCGGATCGCCGAAAGCTTCCGCCCCATCGTCGCTGAGTCGATGGAAGAAACGGGGGTGACCAAGGCCTTCACCGGGGTGACCGACCAGGTGGGCACCCGCGTACCCGGGATCGGCGCCCTCGACGACCTCGATCTGAACGAGTACGTGACGGGCAAGACCCTCGACGGCGTCTTCACGCTGCTGGCCCAGGAAGAGAAGAAGATCCGCCAGGACCCCGTGGCCCGGACCACAGACCTGCTCCGAGAAGTTTTCGGTAACTGAGCCCGAGATCTCGCAGACCGTTGCGGCCCTGGGGTCCGGTACCTGCCGGACTCCCGCCTCAGCGGTGATGGGCCCCCGAAGCGACGGTGTCCGCGTCGTCGGCGAGATACTCCACATGGACGGCACTGCCCAGGCGAGCCTGTGCGATCTCGACCAGGTGGCGATGGTGGGTGAAGAACAGCACCTGGGTCTTCGTCGCCAGCTGGCCGAGCACGTCGAAGCCGGCGGAGGAACGCTCGTCGTCGAAGTTGATGAATAGATCGTCGGCAACGAACGGCATCCCCGGCGCACGCTCCAGGTAGTCCTCGACCGAGGCCAGGCGCAGCGCCAGGAACAACTGATCGGCGGTGCCGGTACTCAGCCCCGGCACCGGTACCTGCTCTGCGTTCCTACGCAGCCCGGTCAGGTGGGGCTGATCACGGTCGTCGTATTCCACGCGCAGTGCCGAAAACGCCCCCTGCGTCAGCGTGGCGAAGAGGACCCCGGCGCGCTCCAGCAGGGGCGCCTGTTTCTCCCGGCGGTAGCGGTCGATGGCCCACTTGAGCAAAACCGCCGCGCTGCGTACCCGCACGTAGCGCTCCGCCACCGCGCGGAGCTCCGCCAGCGCCTCCTGGCGGGCCGCAGCAGCCCGCGCTGCGGCATCGCCGCCCCCCATGGCCTCGAAGGCCGTGCGCGCATGGGACCGGACCTCCACCGCCAGGTCCCGGCGCTGGCGTAACTCGTCCATCTGCCCGCCCAGGGTCTCCTGGCGCGCGACGATCCGGTCGACATCGGCGGCTGCGCATTCCTGCTCGAGTTCGGCCATGGTCAGGCCGTCTCCTTCCTGTTCCAGCCGGCGCTCGGTGGCATCCCGTTCTGCATGTAGCCGGCGCAGGGCATCGCTGCGTTCAATGGCTTCGCGAAGCGCCTCGACCGTCTCCGCACCGGCGGCGCCACGGAGGCGATCGATGCTCTGGCGCGATGCGTCCAGGACCCTGTCGAGTTCGGCCAGTTCCTTCTCCAGCTTGTCGATCGTGGCCTGCCGGTCCTGCTGGCGCTGACGGACCTCCTGCGCCTCGGCCAGGCGCCGCTCGATCTCCACGACCGCCTCGTCGGCCGGGCTGCCGCTCAAGTCCGCCGCGACCTCGTTCAGAAAGCCGGCCACGTCGCGCTCGAAGTCGGCCACGTCGCCCAGGATCTTGCCGATGCGATCGTGGCGCAGGCTGTCGATCCGCTGCGCCAGATCACGCAGTTGCTCGATGATGTCGACCTGGTGCGCCACTTCCTGCGGGTCCGCCTCGGCGGAAAGCCCGGCTTCCGCCACGGCGCGCCGCCAACGGTCCTGCCATGCGGACCACACGGACTCGGCCCGAATCCGTTCGTCCCGACGCCGCTCCCGTTCCTCTTCCGCCTCGCGCAGGCCCTGCTCCGCCGTTTGCCGCTGCCGGTTGGCCTGTTCGTAGCCCTGCAGCAGATCAGTGGCTTGCTCCAGCAAGACGGGCAGAGAGTGTGATGCCTGTGCGGCCCTGGGCGCACCGTGACCAGCCAGTTGCTCCAGTAACCAGCCCGCCGCCTGCCTCTGCTCCGCGTCGTGGCCCGCCAGCCGGGCGGCCGCGGCGTCGCGAGCCTCCAGCGCCTGCAGCAGTTCATCACGCGTATCCAGCCACGACAGCATCGCATCCGGGCCCAGTGGCTCGATGGCGGTGCCTTCCCAAGCGGCCTGCCATTCCACCTGCAGGGTCCGCCCCTCCTCCGTCAGTTGCGCCTGCCGGCCGCGGAGGTGGGCCAGGGCCTCCTGGTGTTCCTCGATGCCGCGGGCAAGCTCGGCGAGCCGGCCCAAGGACTCGGCGTGCTCGAAGCGCCTGTCGGCAATGCGATCCGCGGCCCGCAGGGCGGGCTCGAAGCTGCCAGCGAGGTCCTCCAGCGCATCGGCGAACTGCCGCTGGGTTGGCTCCGGAATCGGTGTGCCCCAGATATGCCGGCGCTGCACCAGGTCCCAGAGGGCGTCCCGATAGCGGCGCGCCTCCGCCAGCTGCTCCCCGGTGATCCCGCCTTCGTCCTGGAAGGAGCGCTCGAAGGCGCCGCGCGCCCGGAGCAACTCCTCCTCGGCCGCCTCGACCTGGCGCCGGTTCTCCCGCTCGCGCTGCTCCCAGTCCTGGCGCCGGTCCCGGTAGCGCTGTACCTCCGCGCGCACCGGCACCCGTATCCCGGCCAGATCCTCCAGGGACGCCACACCGGGATGCAGGTTCTCCTGCAGGCGCGCACAGCGTCGCTGCGCCTCGCGCAACTCGGCTTCCGTCGCACCCATCCTGCCCGTGATATCACCCAGGCTGCGCACCGAACGAATCACCGCCGCCATCCCCGCGGTGTCGGTCACTTCGCCCACGGCCGCCAGGCGTTCGCGCAGGCGCACACACTGAGACTCCGCATCCCGCAACGCCGCGCCGCTGCTGGCCAGCGCCGACGCGCACTCACCGCGCTCTGCCAGCAATGCACGCACCAGCGCGAGCTTGGCACGGGGAGCAATGGCGGCGATCAGGGCATCGACGTCCTCCCCCTGCCAACCAAGCTCACGGGCCAGCGTCCGCAGCTGCATCTCGGCGGCGTCGAGCTCTGCCCGGCGCTTGGGCAGGTCCGCCTTCGCCCGGCGGATCTCGATGCGCCGCTCGTGCAGGAGCTGTACGTCCTCCCGCCGCAGCAGGAGGCCCGTATCGCTGGACATCGCGGCCAGTTCCCCCTTGGCCTGCCGCAGTTGCCCCGTCAGCGTGTCGATGCGGGTCGATGCCTCGAAGACCCTGCGCTCCGCGTCGGCAAGCTGCTGAACCGCCGTTTCCGGCAGCGGGACCACGGCCCCCAGCGCGGCGATCGCGGCTTCCAGTTCCGTTCTGTGCCGCACATCCCGATAGACGCGGCGGATGCGAGCGAGGCGCCGGTCTTCGGCGACCATGCGCTCGTACTCCGCCTCCAGCTCGGCGTGCGCGGCCTCGGCCGCCGCCAGCGCCGATCTCCGCTCCTGCCACTGCGCCGCGGTCAGGGTCTGCTCGCGCAACTGCCGTTCCGCCTGCTCCAGACGCTCCGCCGCCTGCGTATAACGGCGCCTGGCGGCTTTCCGTGCGCCCCAGAGGCCATCCGCCTCCTCTTCCAAGGCCTGCAATCGGTGACGCATGCCCCCAATCCCTGCCCCGGCAGAGAAGAGCATCTGTCCGATCTCGTCGCGGGCATCCAGTATCTCGCGGCCACCTTGCTCGAGGCGTAGGTGATCGAGGCTGAACATGCGCTCGAAGAAGGAGCGGTCGGCTCCGGCGAGGAAGGCCTGCAGCGCGCCATCGCCTCCCGGGAGCGGGAGATCGTCCGGCCCCAGCAGCGTGTCCTTGTTACCCTTGCGGCGCAGGAATTCCAGCGAGGAATCGCCCTCCTCCAGCACGGCGCCGATACGCATATCCTTGTAGTCATGCACAAAATTGAAGGGCGATTGCGCCGGTATCCCGAACAGCAGGTCCTCGATCGAGGCAAGCGCGGTGGACTTCCCGGCCTCGTTGGGCCCGAAGATGATGTGGAGGTCACAAGCGCTTGCGGGCAGGTGGATCGAACGCCCGGTGAAGCGCCCGTAGCGGAGCAGATCCAGACGGCGCAGGCGCACGTCAGTCCTCCTCGGCGGTGAGCCGAGCGGAGAGGAAGGGCAGCACCCCCTCGATCAAGGCCGCGTGATCGCCGTCGAGCGCCGCCCGGAGGATCGAGTCCGCCTCGGCATCGGCCCGAACGTCATGCGGCAGGCGCTGCAGCATCTGCCCCGGATCCTCGCTGAGTTGCGCCAGGACTTCCGGGTCTCTGGCGGCCTCCTCCAGCATCCGCTGCAACTCGCCAAGGGCATCACTCCGCGCCGCCAGTACGCGGGCATCGACCACGGGCTGCGTCGCGATCCTCACCTGTTCGACCCAGGCGACGTCCGCGCCCAGGCCCAGCGCGATGGCCCGCGCCTCGGCCAGGAGCTGCTCTTCGGCGGCCAGGAGTTCGTCGTGCAGCGCCACCCGCCCAAGCAGCTGTAACCGGCAGGCCAGCAGCCGGCCGTCTCCGTGGCTGCTCACGCCCTGCTCGAGCGCGGCGCGGATGCATTCCACCACAGCGGCGAAGCTGTCCACGGCGCCCACCTCCACCGGCAGCAGGCTCCAGCGCACGATGTCGCAAGGCACGATGTTCACATCGGCAATCTGGCCTTCCTCCACCTCGACGAGTGCGGCCCCCTTGGCACCGGTCTCGCGGATGTGCCGACCCTGCAGGTTTCCGGGAAAGACGACGTGGGGTTGCTCGTGCAGGACCTGGAACTGGTGCACGTGCCCCAACGCCCAGTAGGCATAGCCCTTGGCCACGAGGTCCCCGAGCGCACAGGGCGCATAGTTTTCGTGGCCGCCCATACCTCCGAGCCCAGTGTGCAGCACGCCGATGTTGAAGGCCCCGGATACCGGTTCGGGATACCCGGGCACCAGATTGTCCCGCACCTCGCGCTGACGGAAGCTCTGCCCGTGCAACGCGACGCCCAATTCCTCCAGCAGAAAGGTCTCGGGGTCGCGGGTACCGAAGACACGGACGTTGTCGGGCAGGGCCAGCCGGCGCGTGATCTGGCTCTCGGCATCGTGATTGCCGTGCAGCAGAAAGACGGGAATGCCCGCCTGGTTCAGACGCCCCATCTGGGCCGCGAAGAAGAGCCCGGTCCGGTAGTCCCGCCAGTCACCGTCGTAGAGATCTCCGGCGATCACCAGGAAGGCAACCCGCTCCGCGATGGCCCGGCCGACCAGCAGATCAAAGGCCTCCCGGGTCGCGGTACGGATCCGTTCTGCGGCGCTACCTTCCTGCCCGGACAATCCCCGCAGCGGGCTGTCGAGGTGGATGTCGGCGGCGTGTAAGAATCGAAACGAACTCAAGCCCTACCCCCTGAACCCACGGTGCGAACGAAGCGACCCTGAAGCCACCGCCCTTCGGTCCAAGGGTACCACCGCCGCACGTGGTTGCATCCGGGCACGGCCGGCGGCCACCTGGGCACTCGTGTCCTGGTCGCCTGCACTCCCGTTCAGGCCGGGTGACCTCCCTTGCGCAGTAGGACCGAGGCGAATGCAGGCAGCAGGACCAGCGCCGCGAGCATGTTCACCAGGAACATGAACGCCATCAACAGGCCCATGTCAGCCTGGAACTTCAGCGCTGAGAGCATCCAGGTTCCGACACCCACGCTCATGGTCGCGGCGGTGAACATCACTGCGGTGCCGCGCTGACGCAGAGCCTGGAAGAAGGCCTCGGGCAGGTCATCACCATGGCCGAAGCGGTAGGACATTCGCTCGTAGAGATAGATGCCGTAGTCGACGCCGATACCCACCGCGATCGCGAGCACCGGCAGCGTCGAGACCTTCAGGCCGATATCGAGCAGCGCCATCAACGCGCTGCACATCACCGCGACAATGGACAGTGGCAGCACGATGCACAGGGTGGCGCGCCAGGAACGGAACTCCGCGAAGAACAGCAGGCTGATCGCGCCGAAGACCAGGAGCAGCATCGTCACCGCAGCGGCGTTCACCGCCTCGTTGGTCGCGGCCATGACCCCCACATTGCCCGAGGCGAGCAGAAAATCGAGCCGGTCGGACGGGTTCTCGTCCCGGAAACGCTTCACCTCGTCGACCACGTGGGCGATGGTCGCGCCGTCGTGACCGCGGGTGAAGATCAGGATCTGCATCGCGCTGCAGTCCGTGTTCAGCAGGCCGGTCGAGGTGTCCACCGGCGTCACCGACTGCGCGAGGACCGTCGGATTGCGCGAGAGCGCCCGCCAGCGCGGATTGCCTTCGTTCCACCCGGCGTTGATCACCTTGGCCACCCCGGGGAGCCCGACCACGCTCTGTACCCCGTACACCCCCCGCATCGTGACCTCGAAGCGGTCGATGGTGTCCATGATCTCGAAATCGGTGCAGGCGCCTTCCACATCCCGGCTTTGCACAATCACGGACAGGATGTCGACACCGATCGAGAACGACTCGACGATGGCGGCGGAATCCTGGTTGTACCGGGAGTCCTGATGCAACTCCGGGATTCCGGTACCTACGTCGCCGGTACGCAGATCACGCGACTGCCAGGTGGCCGCGATCAGCACCACCGCCGCGACCGCCAGCACGATCCGGGCCGGCCCGGGTTCGGCCAGCCGTCGAAGCCGCTTCCAGATCCAGTCGCCGGAGTGCTCACGGACCTTCGCGCGCTCGATCTCCTGCGGCGACAGCCGCATCCAGGACAGCAGCAGCGTCAGGAGGAGCATGTTGGTGATCAGCATCAGCGCGACGCCAAGTCCTGCCGTCAGCGCCAGTTCGCGCACCATATCGATCTCGATGCGCGTGATCACCAGGAAGCCGACCGCGGTGGTCGTCATCGCCATTGCACCGGGGATGAACAGCTTGCGGAAGGCGTTCTGAGCTGCGTCCATCGCCGTGGCCTCACCGATCACCGCGGTGCGCCAGGCGTGGGTCATCTGCACCGCGTGACTGACACCGATCGCGAAGATCAGAAACGGCACCAGGATCGACATCGGGTCGATCCCGAACCCGATCAGTGGCAGCAGACCGAGCAGCCAAACCACCGGGATCATCGCGGCCACGAGCGTCAGCGCGGCCAGCCGGACCGAACTCGAATACCAGTACAGCAACAGCGCGGTGATGGCGAAGGACAGGCCGAAGAACAGCACCACGCCACGGGCCCCGTCGGTAATGTCTCCCACCGCCTTCGCGAACCCGATGATGTGCACATCGAGTCCTTCGCGCTCGTGGCGCTGCCGGATCTCCTCCAGCAGGTCCGCGACCGCGAGGTAATTCAGACGCTCGCCCGTCGACGGATCGACCTCGAGCAGTTCGGCGGTAACCATTGCACCGGAATGATCGTTCGCAACGAGGCGCCCGAGCTGACCGGATTTCAGCACGTTCTCGCGAACCGTCTCGAGCTCCTGTGGCGTGCCCTGGAAACCCGCCGGGATGACGTCTCCACCGGCAAACCCCTCCTCGACCACCTCGATGAAGCGCACATTCGGGGTGAACAGCGAGGTCACCGTCGCGCGGTCGACGCCGGGGATGAAGAACACCTCGTCGGTGACCGCCTTCAGGGTCTCGAAGAACTCGGCGTTGTAGATCTCCCCTTCGTGCTGGCGCAGCGCCACCAGCACGCGGTTGGCCCCGCCGAAGGTGTCGCGGTAGGCGATGAAGGTCTGCATGTACTCGTGTTGCAGCGGGATCATCTTTTCGAAGCCCGCATCGACGGACAGACGCGTCGCCGAGTACCCCAGCGCGACGGTCACCAGCAGGAACAGCGCGAGAAACAGCCGGCGATAGCCGAAGAGCAGACGGCGCAGAAGCTCGAGGAACCGGCGCAGGGTCACGACCCGGCTCCCCCGATCTGCTCACGGTGGAGGCGCAGCACCCCCTGCTCCCCGAAGAGCAGCACGTCGCCCGCCCTGGATTCGATCACGGCGTTGAAGGTTCGACTGGTGTCGGCATCGATCTCGATGAAGCCGTGTCCGTTATCGCCGCTCCGGAGCACGAGTCCGTTCTGGCCCACGAGCACCAGGCCGCCGTCCGCCAGCACGCGCCCCCCGAAGATGGACGACTGGGTGCCGGTCTCCACCCGCTCCCAACTCTCCCCGACATCCACCGAACGATAGGCATGCCCACGCATCCCGAAAACCAGCACCGCCCCATCTGGCAGTTCCAACAACCCGAAGAACGAGCCTACGTAGGGAGAATCGATCTCGAGCCACTCCTGGCCACCATCGTCCGAACGCAGCAGCGTACCCGCCTCGCCTGCCAGCAAGAGGCTACCCCCTGCGCGGGCGATCGCATTGAAGTGGAAGTCTTCTCCGTCGAGGTAGCGCTGTTGCCAGGTGACACCGCCATCCCCGCTTTCGAGGAAGCGGCCATAGGCACCGACCGCGTACCCCTGCCCACCGGAGCCGAAACGCACCGCCAGCAGCGGCTCTTCGGCCTGCGGATCGGCGAACACCGTGCGCCAGTGTTCTCCATCGTCGTCGCTGAGCAGAATCACGCTGTCGTGACCCACCGCAACAAGGCGCCCGGCGTCCACGGTGCCGACCGCGGTCAGGGTCGCCTCGGCGTCCGAAATCGCGCTGCGCCATTCCCTTCCGCCGTCGTCGGATAGGAAGATCCGCCCCCGTTCGCCGACCGCGACCAGGCGCGGCCCCAGCGACGCCGTATCGAGCATCAGCAGATGCTGGATCTGAAGCTGCGTGTCCGGCATCGGCGGAACCGGCCGCTCCGAGAAGGCAAACCCAACGGCCGCCACCACGAACAGCGGTAGGAGAATGCCGATGAACCTGTTCAAGTGAAGAATCCGCGACCTACGCCGACTTTCGTTGCCGGCATGCGGGGAGCGGCGGAGCCGGGCCCGACCCGGATCGTCGGGCTGCGCCCTGACCCGCAGAATCGATCAACGCGTACCGGCCCCGCGCAGGCCTGCGGGCGTGAAGCGCGCCGGGCGGGGATCGGTCGGGCGGTAGACCCGCGGCTCGTCG
>Ga0207421_10000208_pt1 | contig 73127 bp, 87 predicted proteins | sample SodLakKL_010_SED_4_FD_187542 | JGI IMG/M metagenome (GOLD analysis project Ga0207421, IMG submission 187542) | Alkaline sediment microbial communities from Lake Tanatar, Kulunda Steppe, Russia - 8KL_010_SED (SPAdes) (version 2) | ecosystem: Environmental > Aquatic > Non-marine Saline and... | reverse complement strand
GAAAGGGGTTTGGGACGCGCTCAGTTGCGCGAGAAGGTCTTGAAGACCTCGCCGTCGGCGTCCTTGATGACCGCCTTCAGCGGCATCTGCCCCGGCAGGCTGTGCGTGGCACAGGAGTTGCAGGGGTCGTAGGCGCGGAAGGCCATCTCCACCATGTTCAGCAGACCCGGCGAGACCTGGTAGTCCTTGATGAGCGCCTTGGCGGCCTTGGCCACGCTCATGTTCATCGGGCCGTTGTTGTTGGTGGTGCCGACCACCATGTTGCAGTCGGTGACGATGCCGTTCTCGTCGCTGACGTAGTGGTGGGTCAGCGTGCCCCGCGGCGCCTCGACGCAACCGATGCCCTCGCCTCCGGGCGAGATGTCGTGCTGCTTGATGTCGCCGGTGGTCAGGTCGGGGTTCTGCGCGAGCTCGTTCACCAGCTCAGCGGCGTAGAGCATCTCGATGACCCTCGCCCAGTGTATTGCCAGGGTGTTGTGCACCGGGCCCTCGACGCCCAGGTCGCGGAAGGTGGCGTAGAACTTCTCGTACTCCTCCTGCGCCAGCGGGGTCTTCATGCCGTCGGCGGCGTTGAGCCTGCTGAGCGGTATGGCACGGTAGATGCCGCTGTCCGGGCCGTCGACCAGTCCCTTGTACCCGATCTTCTTCAAGTAGGGGAACTTCTGGTAGGACCAGGGCTCCACCGCCTCAGCGATGTTGTCCAGGTAATCGACCGGGTCGTACTTGGCGAACTCGGCGCCCTTCTGGTCCACAACCCTTATGGGACCGTCGTGGAACTCGACCTTGTTGTCCTTGTTCACCATCCCCATGTAGTAGGTCTCATGGTAGAAGATGTCCGGGTTGGCGATTATGTCCACGTAGTCCTGGTTGGCGAGCACCACATCGGCGAACACCTGCTGCGTGGTCTTGGCGAAGTCCACCATGTACTCGCTCATGGACAGGATCTCCGCCTGCTCCTCCTTGCTTATGGGCTTGGAGACGCCGCCGGGGACGCCCATCACGGGGTGGGTGGCCTTGCCGCCGATTATCGCCTGTATCCTCTGCGCGTAGGCACGCGCCTTGAGCACCGCCGAGCCGAGCTCCAGGCCCACCGCGCCCACCACTCCCAGGACGTTCCTGGTGGCGGCGGGTGACGAGGGGCCGAGCACGAAGTCTGCCGAGGCCAGCGCATAGAAGTGAGCGATGTGGCTGTGCACGAAATGGGCCCCGTAGAACAGGTCCCTTATCATGAACGCAGTGTCGGTCGGCTTGGTGTTGTAGCACATGTCGGCGGCCTTGGTGGAGGCCATGTGGTGAGCTCCGGGGCAGACGCCGCAGAGGCGGGCGGTGAGCTGGTTCATCTCGGTCACCCTGCGACCGATGCAGAACCTCTCGAAGCCGCGCAGCTCCGGTGTCTGCCAATAGGCGTTCGCGACGTTGCCGTTCTCGTCCAGGAATATCTCTATCATCCCGTGGCCCTCGAGACGGGTTATCGGGTCGATGGTTATCCGGTTGGACTCGCTCTTGGTTGTCTCATCCCATATTATCGGGGCTGTCATTTCACTTACCCCCCTTTTCCTTGACGGCCCTGTTGATTAAGGACTTGGCCAAGCTGAACTGATAGAAGTACCCTAAGGGGTCCTTTATCTGGCTCATTATTTTCATTATCTCATCCTCGTCGATATTGGGGTCGTTATCCAGCACCGGGAACAGGGAAGCGACGGCCGTAAGCATGCTCGCACCCTGCTCGGAGACCGCTCCGGTGGGGCCGTAGCAGCCACGGCAGGGCTGTGCAGCGATGGTGCAGGGCGAGCCACAGCCGGCCCGGGTCGCCGGGCCTATGCATATTATGCCCTGGTCCATGAGGCAGAGATCGGGGTCGACGTCGATCTCGTGCGGCTCCACGACCTTCTCGATTCTGCGGTTCTCCTTCTTGCGAGGACACTCCTCGCAGAGGGTCTTCTCCGAGGCGCCGATGAGGGTGCCCTTGGGAGGCAGATCGGATCCATGGTACACATGGCCGATGAGCGCGCCGAGCAGCACGTCGATGCTGGTCTGCATGGGCGGGCATCCGGGGACGTAATAGTCCACGTCGACGATGTCGTCGGCCGCCCTCACGGTGTCATAGAGCACCGGGATGTGCAGCTCGCCCTCGGGGGCCTGGTATGTGGTCTGGGGGAACACCGGTTCGGACTGTGTGTCCTGGAACGCCTTCATGGTGGGCGTCTTGGTGTACACGTAGTCCATTATCTCCTTGGTGTTGTGCAGGTTAGCCAGGCCGGGCATGCCGCCCCACATGGCGCAGGCGCCGTAGGAAACCAGAATTGTGGACTTCTGGCGTAGCAGCTTCAGCATGTGCTCGTTCTCGGAGTTGCGCACCGCGCCGTTGAAAAGGGTCACGGTGATCTCCCCGTCCTCCATGGCCTCCACATCCTTGGTCTTGCCGTCCACGGCTATGGGCCAGAAGACCACGTCCGCCATGTCGTTGACGGTGAGGATCTTCTCGTTGATGTCCAGTAAGGAGACGTCGCAGCCTCCGCAGCCGGCTCCCCAGTAGTGGGCGAACTTTATCTTTCCGCCCGGAGGCGGTCCGGGAAGGAGCGCCTTGAGCTCCGGAGGCAGCTCGGCCTTGGGCGAGACCTCCTGTGCGATGGGAGTGTCGTCCATGGACTCTTCGGCCTTCTCGGCGGCGGGCTTCTCATTCTTTGCGGGGATGGCGGCCTCCTCCATCTTCTCGCCCGCCTTCTTGAAGAAGCCCATTATCTTGTCCTTCAGACCCATCAGGCCACCTCCTTCAGCGGGTTGGGGCCGAGGCCCTTGATATCGTCTATGAACTCGCTCATGGTGGTCTGGAACTTATCCCCCTCGGAAGCGGAGACCCATTCCAGCCTCAGCCTCTTGGGGTCGAAGCCGTACTCCTCCAGCACGAAGCGGAGAAGGGCCATCCTCCTTCGGGCCCGGTAGTTGCCGCCGATATAGTGGCAGTCCGCGGGGTGGCATCCCAGCACGATCACGCCGTCAGCGCCCTTGGCAAGTGCGCTGAGGATGTGCTCGGGGTCTACCCTCGCGGAGCACATCGTGCGGATGATGCGGAAGTTGGTAGGCATCTGCAGCCTGGCCACACCGGCGCCGTCGGCGCCGGCGTACGAACACCAGTTGCAGCAGAAGGCTATCACTTTCGGATCGAACTCTTCGCTCATTTGTATCACTCCTCCAGGGCGGCATCGATCTCCGCCTGTATCTGGACGTTCTTGAAGCCTTTCTGCTCCATGGCCGCGGAGGGGCAGGCGGCGACGCAGCTGCCGCATCCCTTGCAGAGAGCGTCGTTGACCTGGCTGCGGAGCTTCCCGTCGCCCACGTCGACGATCTCGATGGCGCTGTACGGGCAGCAGCCTTCGCAGACGCCGCATCCGTCGCACAGGTCGTCGTTGACGCTGGCGATTATGCCCTCGGAGATGATCTCCTCCTTGGATATCACGGTGAGCGCCCTGGAGGCGGCTCCGGATGCCTGGGCGACGCATTCGTCGATGTGCTTGGGCCAGTGCGCAAGTCCGGCGACGAAGACGCCCTCGGTGGCGAAGTCGACCGGCCGCAGCTTCTGGTGCGCCTCGAAGTAGAACCCGTCCTTGCTGATGGGTATCTTGAGCATCTTGGCGAGCTCCTCCTTCTCCTCCTGGTCAGGGGATATGCCGGCGCTTAGCACCAGGCAGTCCACGGGCACCGACACGTCCATGTTGAGGATGGTGTCATAGGCCTTGACGCTGGAGCCGTCGTACTCCGGCATCTTGCCCTCAGGGAAGCGCAGGAACATCACGCCTAGCTCGGAGGCGCGGCGGTACAGCTCCTCGCGGTAGCCGTAGGTCCTGATGTCCTTGTGGAACACGCTGACGTTGGCGGATGGGTCGGCCTCCTTGATGGCGATGGCATTCCGCAGGGCGGTGGTGCAGCACACGCGGGAGCAGTACTTGACCTCGTCGTTCCTGGACCCGACGCACTGGATGAACGCCACGTCCTTGGCGTTGAAGGAGCCGTCGTGGACCATCTTCTCCACCTCCAGCGCGGTGGCGACCTTTTCATCCTTGCCGTAGCCGTACTCGGTGGGCTTGTATGGGCTGGCGCCCACTGCAAGTATCACCGATCCGACCTCCAGGTCTCCGGCGCTGGTCTTGACGGTGAAGTTGCCCACGTATCCTGGCATGTCCATGACCTCGGTGCCGAGATGGACCTTTATCAGCGGGTTGGACTCCACCTTGGCGATCATCTCGGCGAGATGCTCGCTCACGTCCTTGCCGTCCTCCTTGTGATAGAAGTTCTTGGCGTTGCCTCCCATGCTGTCGGTCTTCTCGATGATGTGCACCTCGAAGCCCTGGGCGGCAAGGTCGAGGGCGGCGGTCATGCCGGTCACGCCGCAGCCGATGACGGCGGCGGAGTTGGTGACAGGCAGCTTCGAGCCCTGCAACGGCTCCAGCAGCAGCGACTTGGCGATGGCCATGCGCACCAGGTCCTTGGCCTTGGTGGTGGCCTTCTCCGGCTCGTGCATGTGTATCCAAGAGCACTGGTCGCGGATGTTCGCCATGTTGAAGAGGTACTGGTTAAGACCTCCCTCACGGCAAGCGTTGCGGAACAGCGGCTCGTGGGTCCTCGGTGTGCACGAGGCGACGACCACGCGGTTCAGCTCCTTCTCCTTGATAGTGGCTGTTATGTCCTCCAGGCAGTCCTGGGCACAAGCGTACATGCTATTGCTGGAGTGCACCACTCCCGGCAGCTCGGCGGCGTACTCGGCGACGGTGGGGACGTTAACGGTGGCACCGATGTTGATGCCGCACTCACAGACCCAAACGCCCACGCGGGGCTCCTCTTCGGAGACATCGCGCTCAGGGGGGTACTCCTTGGGCTCGCAAGGCTTGAAGTTCTCGTCCACTATGAACGAGCCGGCCTTGGCTGACGATCCGCAGGCCTCGGCGACGGAGGTGGGTATGTCCTTGGGTGCCGCGAGGGCCCCGGTCACGAACACACCCTCCCTGCTCGTCTCCAGGGGGTTGAATATATCGGTCTTGCAGTAACCGTGCTCGTTGAGCTCGATGCCCAGCGTCTTGGCGAAATCCTCGGCGTCGGACTGGGGATTCATGCCCACCGACAGCACGACGAGGTCGTACTCCGTGGCCTGAGGGCTACCCTCGGAATCGGCGTAGCGGAGGGTGAGCTTCTTGGTCTCAGGGTCCTCCTCCACCGAAGCGACGCGGGCGTTCCTGTGCAGATTGATGCCGTACTCTCCCTCGGCGCGGTGTATGTAGTCCTCGAACTCCTTGCCGTAGGAGCGGATGTCCATGAAGAATATGTCCTCATCAACGTCGGCGTGCTCCTTGGTGATCATGGCCTGCTTGGTGGCGTACATGCAGCACACCGACGAGCAGTACTTCTTCCATCCCTCTTTCTCGCTGCGTGACCCGCAGCACTGGATGAACGCTATCTTCTTGGGGTCCTCTCCGGACGAGGGCATCCTCAGGTGCCCATGGTCAGGGCCGGATGCGCACATCATCCTCTCGAACTCCATGGCGCTCACCACGTTGGCGAAGCGCCCGTAGCCGTACTCCGTGGAGATGCTGGCGTCCCAGGTCTGGTACCCGGTGGCGCAGATGATTGACCCGACGTCTAGGGCCATCTCCTCGTCCTTCATCTCGTAGTCCACGGCGCCGCGGGTGCAGACCTTTTTGCACACGCCGCACTTGTCCTCCAAGAACTTCTTGCAGTGCTCGGGGTCGATGAGGGCCACACGCGGCACGGCCTGCGCATGGGGAATGTAGATCGCTCTCCTGGTCGTCAGTCCGTACTCGAACTGGTCGGGTATGTTCTTCTGAGGGCACTTCTGGAGACAGTCGCCGCAACCGGTGCACTTCTCCTCGTCCACATACCTGGCCTTCTTGACGACCTTCACCTTGAAGTCCCCGGGCTGACCGTCGACGTTCTTGACCTCAGAATAGCTCAATACGTCTATGTTCGGGTGACCGAAACAGTCAGCCATCTTGGGCGAAAGAATACAGGCGGAACAGTCGTTCGTCGGGAACGTCTTGTCGAGCCGGCTCATCCTGCCTCCTATGGTGGGTTCCTTCTCCACCAGGTAGACGTGGATGTCACGGTCCGCAAGATCCAACGATGCTTGGATGCCTGCAATCCCTCCGCCGATAACTAATGCCGATTTTGTCAAATCAATGCCTCCGTTATTTCGACAGTGTTTGGATTACATTCGGAATAACATATCAGTTCTTTAATGCTTTCTCCAAAACCTTCATATTCCATGTTGCATTTAAGTGAAGGGTCTTGAAAAAACGTACCGCCTTTAACGGCGTTTTAACAGGCGCCGACCTCATCTCTTCCCCCTTGCCAGCAATGTTGCGTCATGCTTTTTTCCATCGGAAACACAGGGGTGTCGAAGCCCTTGTGAGAGGGGGGCGTCCGCGGCTCAGCGACGATTCTATTCGTATATTCACGAATGATATACCGATGATACCAACAAAGTTAATGCTGGCGGATGCTAATTACCTTTTCGCTCACTAATTATTATGTGCAAGAATGTTATATATCGAGTGCCCCGATTGCCTTATGTAAAATGAACGGACCCCCGGTCAACAGCAGCAAGGGCCTGTCGCTGACGGCGGCGGTGGCCATCGGATTTTTGCGCCGGCGGCGGCCTCCTCCGCCACCGAAGGGGCGTGGCGACGAGAAGCCCGTCCCGGCGGCCCCCTCGCTGAGCATACACGCCCCCCGGGAGAGATCGGTCTTCTGCCAGATATGCCTGGGAAGGATCAAGGTCGGCCAGGGCTTCGTGGTCTGCCCTTGCGGCATGGGATTCCACCGCCCCTGCGTGGAGAGGACGGGTTACTGCCCCTACTGCGACCAGGAATACAGCCGCAAGGCCTTCAGGAGGCGCTACAACCTCCCCGATGACGCCAAGGTGACATTGCGGAGATGCCCGGTCTGCGGCGATTTCATACCGCGGGAGGCCACGGTCTGCGATTGCGGCGCCGTCTTCCTCGACAAGGACGGGTCCTTCTCCTGCCCCTCCTGCGGCCAACGTGTGGAGGGGGACATGGACCGCTGCCCCGCATGCGAGGAGAGGTTCCGCGAGTACCATGCGGCGCACTGCCCTCGCTGCCGCTCCCTGGCCCCGGACGGGGAGACGGTCTGCGACTGCGGCACTCTATTGGGAGACGACTGCCCTGACTGCGGCTGCTCGTTGGGGAAACATGAGGAGCTCTGCCCCATATGCGGCCTGATGTTCGAGTTCGTGAGGGACTGATATGGTGGTGAAGGAGCGCCGCGGCAGGAGGAGGTACGTGCTGTTCTCGGCGGAGCCCCCTTTCCGCGACCGGGCGGAGGCCATCGAGCACGTGAACAGTGTCTTCCGCGGCCTGCGGCCGCCGCATGTGATCGAGGCGGGCGGGCACCTCATCGTCCGCTGCTCACCAGAGGACCGGAGCGCTGTGGTTGCGGAGCTCTCCGCATCCCGCCCGGGGCTGCTGCCCCTGCGGACCTCGGGCACTCTGCGCAAGCTCCGCTCCTTTTTATAGGGCATTGGAAAGGGCCAGCGCCATCGGCCACTTTCCTGGTAGGGCTGTTCCAGCCTCGCGTTTTAGGAATATAGATATATATGTGCTCTCAATAACAGAGAGGAATCGAACAGAGGTAGTTTATATGCAACCAGGACAAATGGCATATGACAGGGGAATCACCGTTTTCTCACCCGATGGGAGGCTGTTCCAGGTGGAGTATGCCAGGGAGGCCGTTAAGAGAGGCACCACTACCATCGGGCTCAAGTTCAAGGACGGGGTCCTACTGATAGTGGACAAACGCATCTCCAGTAGGCTGATGGAACCGAAGTCAATCGAGAAGATATTTAACATCGACGAGCACATAGGCTGCGCCACCTCCGGACTGGTGGCGGACGCCCGCATCCTGGTGGACCAGGCCCGTCAGCTGGCCCAGATTCACAAGGTCACCTACGATGAAAGGATCGGGGTGGAGGGGCTGGTCAAGAGGATCTGCGACTACAAGCAGAACTTCACCCAGTACGGCGGCCTGAGGCCGTTCGGCACCGCTCTGTTGGCGGCCGGCATCGACGAGATGGGCAGCCACCTCTACGAGACCGACCCCAGCGGCGCCCTCGTCTCCTACAAGGCAGGGAGCATCGGGGCGGGCAGGTCCGCCGTCAACGAGGTCTTCGAGTCCGAATACGAGGAGGGCATGAAGTTCGAGGACGCCCTGCAGCTGGGCCTGAAGGCATTGTCCTCGGCCACCGAGGAGGGCCTCAAGGCCCAGGCCTTGGAGGTCGGAGTGGTCAGGAAGGGCGAGGACTTCAAGAAGCTCGACGACAAGGAAGTCGAGAAATACATCAAGAAGATCGAGTGAAGGTCTGAGTGGTCTATATGGTAAATCTCGAGGACGCTATCGTGGCCAGACTCGAATCCCATGGGGAGACTTTCGAGATACTGATCGACCCTGACGTTGCAAAAGAGGTCAGGGACGGTAAGGAAGTCGAACTGCTGGATCGGATGGTCATCGATGAGGTCTTCAAGGACGCCCGCAAAGGCACCCGCCCCGCCGACGAGAAGATCCAGGAGGTTTTCGGGACCGATGACATCGTGGAGATCGCCCGCCGTATCATCCTCAAAGGCGAGGTGCAGCTCACCATCGAGCAGCGCCGCGAGATAATGGAGGGGAAACGGAGAAGGGTGATCGGCGAGATCGCCAAGAACGCCATCAATCCCCAGACCAACTCCCCCCATCCGCCGACGCGGATCGAGCTGGCGCTGGACGAGGCCAAGTTCCATGTGGATCCGTTCAAGCCCCTTGACCAGCAGGTCAAGAGGGCCATGGACCTGTTGCGGCCGATGATGCCCATCAAGTTCGCCCGCAACAGGATCGCGGTGCGGATGAAGGGTGAGGACTACGGGCGGTGCTACGACGACCTCCGCGCCCTAGGGGAAGTGGTGCAGGACGAGTGGCAGGAGGACGGGAGCTGGATAGGTGTCGTGGAGATACCCGCCGGCGTCAAGGACGAGCTGTTCTCGAGGATCAAATCCAAGACCAAAGGGGAGGCCGAGATGAGGCCCCTCTAGACCCTCACCGACCATCAAGGTCGTGAAGTGATAACATGGAAAATACAAACGCCAAGCCCAAGAGGGAGGTAGTGGTTCCGGGAGACCTCCTCGACGACAAGGAGCTTCGCCCGGGAAGCGGCACATATGTGCAGGACGGGAAGTTATACTCCTCCTTGCTGGGCGTGAAGAGCATAAGATCGAACTACGTCAACGTCATCCCCCTCTCCGGCAGGTACCTGCCGCAGACCGCGGACACCGTGGTGGGAAAGATAATCGACATCGGGCCGTCCAACTGGCTGGTTGACATCAACGCCCCCTACCCCGCGCCCCTGCACGTCAACGAGGTGCCGTGGAGGGTGGAGTTCGGCGACACCGCCCGGTTCCTCAACGTCGGGGACGTCATCATGGCCAAGATACTGATGATGGACGAGACCAACAAGATACAGGTGACCATGAACGAGTCCGGGATGCGCAAGCTCCAGGGCGGTCATGTGATTCAGGTGTCCTATTCCAAGGTGCCCCGGGTCATCGGCAAGGGCGGTTCCATGATCCAGATGATCAAGAACATGACCGATTGCCGGGTGTTCGTGGGACAGAACGGGATGATATGGATAGAGGGCGAGCTGGACAACATACTGGTTGCCAGCAAGGCCATCGAGATGATAGACGAAGAGGCCCAGGCCTCCAACCTCACCGATAGGGTGAAGGAATACCTGGAGAGGAACGCCCCTGCCGAGGGGCAGTGACCCGGGATGTGATTCTATGGATTCAGACATCGTTATGGTAGACGACAAGGGCAAGAGGGTCGACGGCCGGGAGGCCAACGATCTCCGCCCCATGAAGATCGAGGCGGGGGTCCTTCCCAACGCGGACGGCTCCGCTTATCTGGAGATAGGAAAGAACAAGGTCCTGGCGGCGGTCTACGGGCCGCGGGAGTGCCACCCCCGGCACCTGCAGGACCCCACCAAGGCCATCGTGCAGTGTAAGTACAACATGCAGTCGTACTCGGTCAGCGACCGCAAGAGGCCGGGACCGGACCGCCGCTCGGCGGAGATATCGAAGATAATATCCGAGGCCCTGGAGTCGGTGATATTGACCGAGCTCTTCCCGCGGGCCTCCATCGACGTGTACATCGAGATAATGCAGGCCAACGCCGGCACCCGCTGCGCCGGCCTCACCGCCGCCTCCGTCGCCCTGGCCGACGCCGGAATGCCGATGCGGGACCTGGTGCCCTCGGTGGCGGTGGGCAAGGCCGACGGCAAGCTGCTCCTCGACCTCAACAAGGAGGAGGACAACTTCGGCGAGGCCGACCTGCCGCTGGCCATCATACCCAAGACCGATGAGGTGGTCCTGTTGCAGATGGACGGCCACATGACCAAGGAGGAGTTCGACTCCGCCATGAAGACGGGCGTGGCCGCCTGCCACGAGATATACGAGATGCAGAAGGACGCGCTGCGCCGCCGGTACTCCGTCGGCGAGGAGGAGGAGGTGGAAGAATGAGCAGGTCGGTCGTCTCAGAGATAAGAAGGAACCACATAAACGAACTGCTGAGGAAGGGCGCCCGCATGGACGGGCGCGGACCCCTGGAGCTCAGGGACATAAGCGTGGAGACCGGCGTCATCGACACCGCCGAGGGCTCGGCGAGGGTGCGCTACGGCGACACCGAGGTGATGGCGGGCGTCAAGATGGCGATCGGCACACCGTTCCCGGACACCCCCGACAAGGGCGTCCTCACCACCAGCATGGAGCTCATACCCATGGCCCACCCCGACTTCGAGTCCGGGCCCCCTGGAGGCGACGCCATAGAGCTCGCCCGAGTGGTGGACCGCGGCATACGCGAGAGCGGCATGGTGGACGTGGAAAAACTGTGCATCAGCGCCGGCGAGGAGGTATGGATGTGCTTCCTGGACATATACGCTCTCAATTACGACGGCAACCTCTTCGACGCCGCCGCCCTGGCCCTGGTGTCGGCCCTCAAGACCGCAATGGCGCCCGCTTCGAACTTCGACAAGGGCGAGGACTTCCCGCTGCCGATCAGCTGCCTGCCCGTGACCGTGACCGTGGCCAAGATAGAAAATACTTTAATAGTAGACCCAACTTTCGACGAGGATATGGTCTCCTCGGCCCGGCTCACTGTGACCACTGACGAGAACGGCGACATACGGGCCATGCAGAAGGGGAAGAGCGGATCCTTCACCGTGGATGAGATTAGCGAAATCGTAGACCTCGCCCGCGAGAAGGGCGAGGAGATCAGGAAGATCATCGGGTGATTCACATGGCCAAAAGGACAACTAAGGCAGGGAGCGCGGGAAGGTTCGGCACCCGTTACGGCGTCAAAGTCCGCAAGAGGGTGCGCGACATGGAGAGGAGACAGAATGGCAAGCACGAGTGCCCCTCCTGCCACCATGAGAGCGTCAAGCGCGCGGGGTCAGGCATATGGGCATGCAGGCGCTGCGACACGAAGTTCGCCGCATCCGCCTACACCCCAGCGCCGCGCAAGCTGATATCCAAGGTGCCTGAGAAATGAGCCTGCTGAGGTGATGTGATTGTACAGATGCGGTAAATGCAACGAGCCCATAAGGAACGTCAACGCCTTGGGCCTGCAGTGCGAGAAGTGCGGATCGAAGATCTTCTACAAGGACAGGCCCAACGTGAAGAAGGTCCTGAGGGGCCGCTAGTGCGATCATGCTGACGGCGACCCTGAGGATGGACTCCGCCGATGCCGCCGAGGTGCTGGCGACCCTGAGCCCCGAGATGGGCCGGGAGGTCCCCCGCAGCCGCGTCCGCGGCCGCGTGGACGGCGGCGCCATGGTCCTGGAGTTCGAGGCGGAGGACGTCTCCGCCCTCCGGGCCGCCCTCAACTCATACCTGGGTTGGATAAGGATCAATGAAGACATAAACGGATTGACAGGTGAAGAAAAATGAAGGACATGAGCCCCCAGCTGCAAAACCAGATTACCCAGTTCCAGCAGGTCCAACAGCAGCTCCAGTCGGTGAGCGGCCAGAAAAACCAGATGGACGCGCAGATGAAGGAGATGGAGAGGACCCTGGAGGAGCTGGCGGCCACGCCTGAGGACTCCGACGTCTACCGCAGCGTCGGCTCCCTGCTCATCAAGGTCCAGGACAAGGAGAAGGTCAAGAAGGACCTGGAGGACTCCAAAGAGACCCTCGAGGTCCGCATCAAGGCCTTGGAGCGCCAGGAGAAGACCCTGCGCGAGAAGTTCCAGAACCTGCAGGAGACCTTGAACAAGGCCCTCAGCAACAGTTCCCAGGGGAAACCCCAGGGCAACTGAGCCGCAAACCGCTTACCAACCACCTTCCCGTCTTTTCATCTGTCATTTATATATAGCCGTTCGATTTACCTTTGAGTTGGCATCGAGGCCTCTCCAGGTGATCATATGGACGCGTTGGTGGTAAAGGACTTCCACAAGTCCTACGGTAAGCACGTCGGCGTCGACGGCATCAGCTTCACGGTCAAGCACGGCGAGGTCTTCGGCCTCATCGGGCCCAACGGCGCCGGCAAGACCACCACCCTCCGGGTGCTGTCGACCCTGCTGTCGGTGAGCTCCGGCGACATGCTGGTCTACGGGAGGAGCGTGGTCGACGAGCCTAAAGAGGTGCGCAAGATCATCAGCTACCTGCCGGAGGACGCCGGCGCCTACAAGCACCTCAGCGGCCGGCAGTACCTGGAATTCATCTCCAAGTTCTTCACCACCGGCGACGACCGCGAGCGCATGGTCGAGCGCGGCATGGCCATCGCCGACCTCGGCGAGCGCATCGACAGCAAGGTCGACACCTACTCCAAGGGCATGACCCGGCGCCTGCTGATCGCCCGGGCGATAATGACCCGGCCCAAATTCGCCATACTGGACGAGGTGACTTCCGGCCTTGACGTCATAAACGCCGCCGAGATAAGGAACATAATCAAGGACATGGCCAGGGAGGGGGTCACCATACTCCTCTCCTCGCACAACATGTTCGAGGTGGAGTACCTCTGCGACCGCCTCGCCCTCATAGACGAGGGGAGGATAGTGGCGGAGGGCACCCCGGAGGAGCTGAAGAGGCGCTACGGCGCGGCGAACATCGAAGAGGTGTTCACCAGGGCGGTGGCGTCATGAGCCACCTCTTCACCCTCATCAAGAAGGAGCTGCGCGAGCTGCTAACCCCCGCCACCGTCCTGCCCATCGTGCTGCTGGCCCTGATCTTCGCCTCCATGGGCGGCCTCACCGGCAACCTGGAGGAGTCCGTCGCCGCCGAGCCCGAAGTGGCCATAGTCAACCTGGACGAGGGCGGGAACTACTCGGCGCTGTTCATGGAGGTGGTGCAGCAGGCGAACGCCACCGTGGTGCTCTATGGCAACCAGAGCGATGACGTTGGCGACGCCGTCGCCGCGGTCAAGGACAACGGGTCGATGGCGGCCCTGGTGATAGGGCCGGACCACTCGTCATCCATCGAGAAGGGCGAGCACGGCAACATCACCGTCTACTGGAACATGAAGGGCACCGGACTTATGAACTCGGTGTCCACCGCCCCGGTGGAACTGCTGCTGGCCGTTGTGGAGAGGGAGACGACCCATGCCCTGATACAGTCGATGATAGATGACGGCCAGCTTGACGACAGGGAGCCCGGGAACATAACCGCCCCCATATCCTACTCGTCCAACACCCTGCTGGGGGACATGGTGATGGAGGACATAAGACCTGAACAGGTCTCGTCCTTCATGATGACCCAGAACTTCCTCATGCCCCTGTTGATAATGATAGTGATCGTCATGCTCGGCGGCATAATCATATCGTCCATGGGCCAGGAGAAGGAGAACAAGACGTTGGAGACCTTGCTCACCCTCCCGGTGAACCGAACCACCATCGTCAGCGGCAAGCTTCTGGGCTCCGCCATCGTCGGCCTGTTGTTCGCAGGCATCTACATGATGGGCATGAGCTACTACATGGATGGCCTCACCGCCACCGCCCCGGTGGATATGAGCGAGTACGGCATGGAGCTCGGCACCCTGGACTTGGCGATCGTGGGCGCGATGATGGTCCTGGCGATACTGTGCGCACTCGGCCTCTGCATGATATTCGGGGCCTTCGCCAAGAACTACAAGGCCGCCCAGAGCCTTACGATACCGATAAGCTTCCTCGCCGTCATCCCGTTCTTCGTGGTGATGTTCGCCGACTTCAAGAGCCTGCCAGCGCTGGTGCAGGCGGTGCTGTTCATCATCCCCTTCACCCACCCCATGATAGCGATGGACAACCTGATGATGGGGCACATGGGCCTGATCTTCTCGGGGATGGCCTATCAAGCCCTGTTCACCCTGGCGACCATCATGGTCACCGTACGCCTGTACAAATCGGACATACTGCTCACCGGCCTGGGCACCACCCTGAGAAGCGGGCCTCTGGGGAAGTTGCTGCGCCTGCGCTGAATGCGCGATGCGAAACAACAAAATACCCCACGGTCATCAGAGCAGCATGAGCAGCGAGCTTGTGGACGCCTTGCGCTCCGGTAGCAAGATCGTCGTGGTGCACAGCAACGCCGACCCCGACGCCCTGGGGTCGGCCTTCGCCATCGCCAGCTGCTTCCCGCCTGCCGACATCCATGCCCCTGAGGGCCTTGACCGTTCCGGGAAGGCGCTGCAGCAGGCCCTGGGCATAGAGCTGGTGGAGGACTGCGACCTGTCACGCTACGACCGCGTGGTGCTGGTGGACACCTCCTCTCCGGAGCAGGTCCTCCCCGTTGGGGAGATACCCCCGGGCTCGGTGGTCATAGACCACCATCTGCCCAACGGCCGTTGGGAGGGCATGATGTTCCATTGCGACGAGGGCAAGGCCTCCTGCGCCGAGGTGGTGGCCGACATATTGGACGATGCGGGCATGACCCTCCCACGGGACGCCGCCCTGGCGATGATGGTGGGCATGCTCACCGACAGCGGGCACTTCCAGCACGGGAACCCCGCGCTGATGCGCCGTTTCGCATCCATGATGGAGGGGCACAGCATCGCGGTGGACGAGGTTATGGCCGTCACCCGCGCCGAGACCGGCATATCAGAGAGGGTGGCGGTCCTCAAAGGGCTGCAGAGGTCCCGTTTCGACCGTGTCGGAGAGCACGTGGTTGCCGTCGCCTACGGGAGCACCTACGAGGCATCCATCTGCCGCGCCCTGCTGAACTCGGGCGCGGACGTGGCCTTCGTGGGCTCGCAGCGGGACGAGCGTTTCCGCGTCAGCGCCCGCTGCTCCCAGAAGATGGTGCGCAAGGGTTTGCACCTCGGTCGATCCCTCGACGAGCTGGGCGGGGAGACGCTCAGCGAGGGCGGCGGCCACGGGGGCGCCGCCGGTATGACCGGCGAGGGCGATGTGGAGGCCGTGCTGCACATGTGCATGAGCAAGGCCATGGACCTGTTCCGCGAGATGCGTGACTCAGCGCCCCAAGGCCTCTAAGGTCGCCTTTATGGCCTCGTAGTTCTCCGGCCGGCGCTCGAAATATTCCGCCACCGGGGCCAACACCTCGGCCAATGCCACGGCCGCCCCCTTCTTGAGGTCCACGGGATGCAACGCTCCCGAGAGATAATCGTCCCGCAGCGACCCGTAGTCCTCATAGCGCAACGGTCCGCCGAACTTCTCAGGGCGGTCGATGCTGACCGCCCCCAAGCGAGGGAAGAGCACCAGGCTGCAGAGCATCAGCACGGGGTTGCGACCCTCCTCCTCGACCTCCGGCGGGCAGTAGGCCTTCTTCAGCTTGCGCTGCAGGTCCTCGATGCCGTCGTGGATCATTATGCCGCTGTCGGGGTCCCTCTTGGACATCTTGGCGGCGATGGGGTCCATCCTCTCCCCGCCCTTGAGGCCGGGCAGCAACGGTGTGTGGATGGCGATCGGTTTCTTCCATCCCAGCTTCTCCGCGGCGTCGCGGGCGAGCATGTGCGCCCTCCTCTGGTCCATGCCCGAGTAGGCCAGGTCGATGTCCATGGCGAACATGTCGGTAGCCTGCAGTATGGGATAGAAGAGCTTGGACGAGTCCAGCTCCGCATCGTCCTCGCCACGGCCCATGATGGTCATCGCCCTCTTCACCCGCGACAGCGATGTGGCCTTGGCGACCTTGATCACCCCCTCCCAGTAGTCGATATCATCCAGTATCTCGCTGGCATAGCGGTAATCCACCTTGTCGCGGGGGACTCCCAGGGCCTCGAAGCAGTCCTCCATGTAGCGGGCGCAGGTGCGTATTTTATCGATGTCGCCGCCCAGCTTGTCGTTGATGTAGGCGTGCCAATCGGCCCAGAAGACGGTGACCTTGAAACCGGCGTCGGCCAGGTCCCGTATCTTGGAGGCGCAGATGAGCCAGCCTATGTGCACCAGGCCAGAGGGCTCGAATCCTATGTAAGCCCGCAGCTCCCTGTCTGATGCCATCGCCTCTTTCAGCTCTTCCTCGGTAACCAGTTCCTCCAAGTTCCTGGTGACCAGATGCAGCCTCTCTTCCAGGTCCATTTCTATCGCCCCCTCAATCCCCGGTCGCTTATAAAATGATATTGAGCGGCGGGGCTCACATCCAGTGCCAGCCCATCCCCTCATGGATGGGCCGGGCGGGGTTCCCGGCCACCACCGTCCGGGGAGGGACGTCGCGGGTGACCACCGCCCCCGCGCCCACCACCGCGTCGTCGCCGATGCTCACCCCCTTGAGCACGGTGGCGTTGGACCCTATCCACACATGGTCCCCGATGCGGACGGGCGCCTCCATGGGGAGCCTCTCCCCCTCCTTAACCAGCACGTGGAAGTCAGTATCCATTATGCGCACCCCCCAGGATATGGCGCAGTCATCGCCGATGCTCACGCTATCCCGGCTGTAGATGATGCAGTTCTCGTTGATGAGCGTCCTGCTCCCCACCGTCACGCTGGCACCCTCGCCGATGTTGAACCTTGCCCCCGGGCTCACCACGGAGCGGTCCCCGATGCGAAGGGCGGCGGCGTCCTGGAGCATGATGACGGCGCGGTCCCCCGCCAGCTTGGCGGAGTACGATTCCACCAGATGAGGAAGGGAGACGAACAGCGCCCGTCCGTCCACTTCGAACACGGACCCGCGGCCGCGATGGACCTTGAGAGGGTAATTGCGCAGCAACGGGAACCTCCAGAACCGGCGGGGGAACCAGCGCAGGCTGCTGAGCAGGCTCCTGATCCCTGGGACGGGGTCTATCAACGGCATCCTGGCGGCGCCTTCGGACATCGCCACCGCATCCTGCAGGCCGGTTAAATACATATCCGCTGCATCCTCATCACCCTTCGAACAAGGTGCGCCCTTCGTAAGTGATCGATCTGATGCGGTGGTACGGTATCATCGATCCGCCGGCGCGGAAGAACGACCGACCCAGATGCTCTATCTCATCCCCGGATATGGTCCTGGTGTCGCCCTCGGCGCCGCGGTGCACATAACTGACCCGGCAACGGGAGAGTTCCATGTCCTCCCGCCATTTGACCTCGTTCAGCACCTGCCGCGGAAAGCGCATGGCATGCCATTGTCATGAACTATTTATCCTTCTATCCCTCATCGACACCCATGAATAGCCTCACCGTCGAAGGCAAGCTCGTTGACGTTGTCGGAGACCGGATAATCCCCGCCCGCGTCACCGTCCAGGACGGCAGGGTCACTGCCATCGAAGAGACCGACGAGGGGATGGATCGTTACATACTGCCAGGGCTGATCGACTCCCACGTGCACGTGGAGTCGTCCCTCCTCGTCCCCTCCCGGTTCGCCGAGGCGGCGGTCCCCCGCGGGGTCACCGCCGTCATAGCCGACCCGCACGAGATAGCCAACGTCCTCGGCGTCGATGGTGTGGAGTTCATGATCGATGACGGCGCCCGGGTGCCGTTGCGTTTCCACTTCGCCGCCCCCTCCTGCGTGCCCTCCACTCCGTGGGAGAGCTCAGGCGCCGTACTGGGCCCGGAGGAGGTCGACCGGCTCATGGAACGCGGAGAGGTCGTGGCGCTGGCGGAGATGATGAACTTCCCCGGCGTGCTCAACGAGGACCCGGAGGTCATGGCCAAGATAGAGTCCGCCCTCTCCCGCGGCAAGCCAGTCGACGGCCACGCCCCGGGATTGACCGGCGAAGACCTGGAGAGATACATAGCGGCGGGCATCAGCACCGACCATGAGTGCACCAGCACCGAGGAGGCGCTGGAGAAGGCGGACAAGGGCATGATGGTGCAGGTCCGCGAGGGGAGCGCCAGCAAGAACATGGAGGAGCTCATCGCCGTCGCCGACGAGCATGAGTTCCTGCTCGCCACTGACGACATGCACGCCGATGACATCCTGGAAGGATACATGGACCGGCTTCTCCGCAAAGCGGTATCGTTGGGGGCCTCGCCTTTGAACGCAGTGAAGGCGGCGAGCCTCTGGCCTGCGCGCCACTACCGCCTGGATGGAGGATACATAGACCTGGACATGCCCGCCGACATGGTCGTCGTCTCCGACCTCAAGGACTTCGACGTCCTCGAGGTCTACATAGGGGGCGACCTCGTCGCCGAAGGAGGAAGGGCCCTCTTCGAGGCCGAGCCATCGGAGGCCGCCACCAACATCAGGCCGAGGGGGCTGAGGGGCGAGGATCTCCGCGTTCCCTCCAACGGGCTGCGGCGGGCGAGGGCCATAAGGGTCTACCCTGACCAGATAGTCAGCGGAGAGGAGATCGTGGATGTCGACGTTGCCGACGGCTATGTGCGCGCCGACCCCTCCAGGGACCTGAGCTACATAGCGGTGGCGAGCCGCTACGACGACTCCCCTCCCGTTGTGGGGCTGGTGACCGGATTCGGCCTCGAGAGAGGGGGCATGGCCTCGAGCATAGCCCACGACTCGCACAACATCATCGCCGTGGCCGTCGACCTGGAATCCTTGGCGAGGGTCATCAACGGCGTCTCCGTTAACGGGGGGTACTACGCCACCGACGGGGATCGGCACGCGTCCCTGCCGCTGCCTGTCGCAGGTCTTATGAGCACCGCCACCGCCGCGGAGGTGGCCGCCAAGGAGAGAGAGCTGAGCGGTTTCGTCCACGACCTGGGCTGCAAGCTGCACGCCCCGTTCATGACCATGGGGTTCCAGAGCCTGCTCGTGCTCCCCAGCCTCAAGATAGGGGACCGCGGGCTCTTCGACTCGCGGGAGTTCCGCTTCGTGGACCTCATGGTGGGGGAATGAAAACCTTTTATCCGTAACATCACCTTAACCAGTGCATGCTGGACAGGTTGAAGAGGAGCGTAGAGGAATGCCCGGTGGTGGGCATCGGAGACTATCAGTACTTCGTCCATCCCATCACGGACGGCATACCGGAGATGGACCCCGACCTGCTCCTGGAGGTCGTGGCCCGGATGCTGGAGGTAGGGGACTTCCGCTGCGACCGCATCATCGCCCCCGAGGCGATGGGCATACACCTTGCCGTTCCCATATCCCTGCAGCTGGGCATACCTTACAGCATCGTGCGCAAGAGAGGCTACGGCCTGGACGGGGAGGTGAACATCGCCCAGGCCACCGGATACTCCAGCTCCGACATGTACATCAACGGAATCAAGCAGGGAGAGAGGGTGGTCATAGTGGACGATGTGCTCAGCACCGGCGGCACCCTGAGGGCGCTGGTGCATGCCCTGAAGCACAAGGTGGGGGCGGAGGTGGCCGACATCGTCATGGTCTTCGAGAAGACCGACAAGAAGAAGGAGATCGAGGAGGACATCGGCGTCGACATAAAGACGCTTCTCAAGGTGGACGTGGTCGAAGGGCGCACGGTCTACTACGAATGAATTAGACTGGATGCAGCGGTCCCCGTTTTTCTCCGCCGGCGCGATGCAGCCAGGTGGACCCCGGATCCCTGCTCCTCGTCGCCTACATGATGCTCTTCGGCTCGCTGATAGGCAGCGTGAGCGGCCTCGTCCCCGGGATACACGTCAACACCTTGGCAGCGCTGCTCCTCGCTGGCTATCCCGTTCTCGCGTCGTTGCTGTCCTCCGCCGTATGCCCTTCCATGCTGCCAGTCATGGTGGCGGCGGCGGTGGTATCGGCCTCGGTGGTGCACTCTTTCATGGACTTCGTGCCCTCGGTCTTCCTCGGGTCGCCCGGCGAGGAGGACGTCCTGAGCGTCCTTCCAGGGCACAGGATGCTGATGGGAGGGAAGGGCGCGGAGGCGGTGGCGTGCTCAGCCCAAGGAAGCCTGGTGGGGGCGGCGGCGGCGGTGGTCCTGGCGCTACCCGTGCACCTGGCGATGGAGTCAGGGGGCTGGGAGACGCTGCAGAGGCATATACCTTTCATGCTTCCCGCCTGCCTCCTGCTCATGATACTCTCCGAGCGTGGGGACTCCGCCCCGCGCAAGAGGGCGTGGGCCGTTTCACTCTGTCTCGCCTCGGGAGTCCTGGGGACGGTGACGATGTTCGGGTCCATGCCCGCCTCCGCCGGCATGGTGCAGGCCGGGGGCCTGATGCTGCCGATGCTCGCCGGCCTCTTCGGCATGCCTGCCCTGCTCATATCATTGGGCGCCGGAGGGGTGCCGGTGCAGACCGGCTCCGCGCTGCCGACGGTGGACAGCGGCCCGGCGCTACGGGGCCTGGTGGCCGGTCTGGCGGTGGGATGGTTGCCGGGTGTGACCTCGACCGCCGGAACGGTGGTGGCCTCTTTGGGGTCCCCGGAGAGGACCCCGGAGAGGTTCATCGCCATGGTATCATCGGTGGGGACCGCGGCCACGGTCTTCGCTCTGGTCACCCTGTCAGTGGCCGGACGGGGGAGGACGGGGACAATGCTGGTGGTCTCGGACGTGATGGGCGATGGCCTGCGAGGCCTGGACAACCCTCATTTCGCCCTGCTGCTGCTCTGCGTGCTGGCATCTGCGGTGCTCGGTTATCTCCTCACCGTCAGGGCGGGGGCGTTCTTCGCCCGCGCCCTCCAGGGAAAGGACCTATGGCGATTGAACCTGGCCATCGCCCTGTTCCTCTGCGTACTGGTGCTGGCGGTCAGCGGGCCGGGGGGGCTGCTGATGCTGGTGGCGGGGACCTGCCTCGGCCTCCTGCCCTCGGCGGCGGGGGTGGGCCGCGTCCATCTGACCGGGTCGCTGCTGCTGCCGGTCATGCTATTCTACACTGGTGCGCAGCCCTTCCTGACTGGCCTCCTGTGACCCGCCGCAGGCGCTCACGGTCCCACCCCAGCGGGACCAGTATCTCCTCGGCGGCGCGCAGCAGCATCTCGGCGTACCTTTCGGCATCGTAGACGCCGTCCCACAGCCATGGTATCGCCACCCTCTCGGCGGCGGCCTTGGCCGACGAGTCCCTGACGATGTAGGCCACCGACTGCCCCGGCCGCGGCTCGTGGCCGTGCGCGGCCATCAGCTCGGCGGCGGCGCGGCCGTCGTTGAACTGCCTGTAAGCTCCCAGCGGACGGGAGATGCGGCGCAGCACGGTGAGGTCCTCGGCGCCGGCGGCGCCCTGGCGCAGATCCTCGACCTTCTCGTTCAGCAGGGATATGACCTGCGGCAGCCGCCCCTCCATCCCCTCGCGGCCGTCGGCTTCGGAGAGGATCTCCAAGGCATCGACCTGGAAATCGCGAACCATGGGAACGCAGTCCCGCTTGCGGGCGGCGATGCCTCTCATCTTGATCTCCCCGTCCTCGAAAAGACCGTAATAACGGTTGAGGGCCCCGGCGCCGTTGTGCAGGTTGGGCAGGAACACGATCCAGCGGTAGCGTCCCTCAGTCTCCAGAGGGATGCCGTGCTCTTCCATCACCGCCGCCGCGAAGCTGTCCGGATCGCCTCCGCCCTGCAGCCAGAGCGAGTCCACTATCCCGTGCAGCACCTTGAAGCCCATGGCAGCCGCCATCTCCGAGGCCCGCAACATTATCTCCCGGCCGTAGGCGGTTATGGCCTCGTGGCACTCTATGCGGCCGAAGCGGGCGTTGCGGTAGCCGGTGTAACCGAAGCAGGTCACCAGTATCCATTTGAGAAGCGATGAGCGCTGGCGGCAGGACTCCGCCCGCAGGGGGTCGCGGCGGGCCATGGCCTTCAGGGCCCTCCGTCTCTCCACCACCGGGCCGATGACCTCCGGCAACAGCCCGCGGCGACTCTGGCATATGCGGTGGCCGATACCGGGGACGATCGCCTCTGACCGCGGGCAACAGGCGCACTCCAGGGTCTCAGGGGATATGTTGAACCGGGAGATTATGGACGGGTACATGGAGGAGAAGTCCATGCCGACCACATCCTCGTGCACCCCCGGCCGGGGCTGGTGTATCATGCCGCCGCGGTCGCAGGCCACCAGGTGGGACAGGGTCTTGAAGTCCTCGGGCATGTTCTTCTTCCAGCGCAGCAGGTGGCCCCCTTTCAGGGCATGGTCCGACTGCATGGCGCTTATGGCGCTTCCGGGCGACAGGCGAGAGAGGTCCTGCAAGGGTATGCCGCTGAGGCGCGACAGCTCGATCAGCCCCGGCAGTCCGCCCTCGGAGTGCATGAACGAGGAGGTGTCGAGATGGATCCTGCCGTTGAGCTTGAGGGCGGGGGGCTTGTAAACCGTCGTCCCGTAGCTGTGGTAGCTCTTGGACCCTCCGGCCCTCACGCCCCGGTCCCTGCCCAGCGCCAGGCCCAGACCTAGATGCTCGGCGCGCTCGAGGAGGTGGGCGGTCCTGCCTTTGTCCCCCCTGTCCACCAGCAGCACGTCGGGGTCCCTCCGCTCCAGCTCTTCGGAGAGACGACGGAGCATCCCCTCCTCGTCGCCCTCCAGGGCCTCGCCGTCCAACGACAGGGAGCGTATCTCCTCTCCAGGCAACGGGTCGAAGGGGGTTCCCGTGGAGATCTCCAGGCGAAGGGAGAGCAACGGCGGGACCGGGTAGTTGATGCGCTGCGGCGAATCAATGGCACGGAGGGGGCCGTCATGCTCCACCAGGCCGAAGGGGAAGAGGCCGCGCGGGAGCATGAAACGCTGAGCCGGGGAGAGGTCCACGTTGTAGAGCTCGTAGGCGCGGTGTCCGCCCCAACGGTCCACCGCCCTCGCCAGGCGGGCCATGGTCTGGAAGCCTTCCACGCTGACCATGAGGACGTCCTCCCGCGGGCCGCCAAGCCGGGTTCGGGCCTGGCGCATCTCGGTCGTCGCCCCGCAGCCCTCCAAGTCGCGGGACAGAGACGCCAGGCCCTCGCCGGAGACGAAGAACGAGGGCCGGAGCGGGAAGCCGAGGCGCAGGTGCCCCTCGGAGCCACGTATCCATACCACCACACCGCGGCCGTCGTCGCTGGGGTGGCAGTCGGTGATCCATCCCCTCACCCCTCATCCCGCCTCAGCCGTCTAAGCTCCTTCTCGTGCTCCAGCAGCATCGATATCAGCATGCTCTCCACCGGGTCGGGGGAGTCGCAGCTGCTGCCGGCGGCGGCGTGGTCGCGCACGTGCTCCAGCAGGCGGTCGAAGGCTTCCCGGTCCTCCGGGCCGAGGGCGCGGCGGAACCCCCTCCATTCCTGGATGACGCGCTCCGACGCGCGGCGGTAGGTGGGCGAGGTGCGGCCCATCTCAGACACCCCCGCGCCGGACCGAAGCGGGCCCGGCGAGCTTGCCAGCGCTCAGCACCCGGTGGGCGAGGGCGGCCTCAGAGGGCGGAACGCCCTCTGCAGAGGCGGACACCAGCACCGCTGCGCCCGTCCTTACCGCCATAGACCTCAGGTCCTCCAGCGACGCCCGCATCAGGTGGCGGGCCTCGCGGCGGTCGACGTCCTGGTCCCCGAACAGCTCGTCCAGAGACGCCACCAGCACCAGGGACGGGGAGGCCTCGAGGACCTTGGCCTCCAGCCTCTCTCCGATGATGGCCTGCAGCTGGTAGGCGGTGAACGCCCGTGCCACGTTGACGCGGTCCAGGGCCTCGCGGGTGCCGCAGCGCAGGGCGCGGCAGCGGCGCGAGAGCGCCAGTGTATCGAGGGCGTTGCCCCCGTCCACCCACACCGCCCCCTGCCCCCGGCAGGCGGCCTCGGCGCAGCAAGCGTGCAGCACCGCCGAGGACTCCGAGCGGGGCCCCAGCAGGAGCGTCAGCTCACCAGGCCGGAATCCTTCGGCCTGGAGGGCCTCCGCCGCCGTCGTCCCGCGCAGGGGGTTCGCGGATGCTCGTGCTCGCCTTCTCGCTCTCATGTCCGGAGAAGGGCAGTTCGTCTGCGTGGTATTATAACGCGAGTGGGGGAGGGCGTCCCGAAAGTTGAGGGAGAAACGTTATATCGCCTGTAACGGATGATATCGCGGGATGCACATGGAGGACAAGCCTTTGGCGGAGCTGAGGAGGTCCTACCCCTCAGTGGAGAAATGGATGGGGGCCTCTTTCTCCGTCATAATGTCCGGGGTGTTCTCGCGTATGATTCGGGACCCCTCCGGCGAGAGGTACCATGCCATGATGGAGGTGCTGGGCTCTACGTTCTTCGTTCCATCTCTTTTAGTCTCCGCCATAGCGGTTTTCATCGTCTACTACTACGGCGACCGTTTCGGCCTATGGATGCCGCAGGTGCACCAGTACTACGCCACCATGGCGGGATGCGCGGCGGCCCTCTACATGGGCGGTTACGTGTTCATCGACAACATGGCCGTGGGGGCGTCGGTGCTGTTCTTCTCCAGCGGTCTGCTGACCGTGCTGGCCCTGAAGAAGGACGAATGGGGCATCGGCGAGCCGCGGATGCTGCGAAGGATCAGCGGATCTGGTTGACCTCGGGCAGGTCGTCGAGCTCGTATCGCCTCTGGGGCGTCGCCGGCACCTTCTTGACCTCCTCCCCCTCCTGTTGCATCACCTCCACCAGCAGAGGGGTGGGGCGGAAGTCCCTCCACCGCGACACGACGTCCTCGATGAGGTCCCGCTCATAGAGGGCGAAATAGACTATGGACGTGCTGGCCATTATGGCGATGTTGAAGAGGACCGCCATGCCGATGAATCCCGCCAGGGTCTCCAAGCCCATCATCCTCGCCGCGCCCACGGTGTACAGTGATATGGGGATGATGGGCATGGCGATCTTCTTGAATGTGGCCACCGCGCCCTTGTACAGGCGCATGTCTTGGTAAGGGCCTTTGATCCTCACGTCCAAGGAGCGGAAGATGGACCACGGCAGCACCATGAACGGGATGTAGAGGGTTATGAGGAACATCAGCAACAGGATATACTCCAGCGGGTAGGCCTGCACCAGGGAGGGGTTGAGGCTTATGAATATCCACAGGGCGATGCCCAGGAAGAATCCCAATCCCATGGTGCGCAGGGTCTCGTCAAGGGGGACGTGGTCGCGGCTCATGTTGTGTTCCATAACCAGATCGGCAGTGTTGAGGTCGTCCGGTATGTTGAAGATGAACATCAGGATCTTGTCCTTGGGATCCAGCTCCTCCCTCAGGCTTATGCCCTCTATCCGGGCCAGGGTGCGGTAGAACATCCTCCTCTGCAGCGTGACGATCACCGCCACCACCCCGAAGCCGCCCAGGACCGCGTATACTATGAAGAGGATGAGGATCAAGGGGGCGCCGTAGACGTAGAGGGCCGCGACCACGGCCAGCAACAGCAGCGCGTAGTACCATCTGAAACGGTCGGCAAACGATACCAGCCCCACGACCACCAGGGGGAACGAGATTATGGGCATGGTGAGCACGAAGCTTTCCACCAAGCCGGCGACCAGGGTGATCACCGATGCCACCACACAGACCAGCAATGACAGCACGAAGAGCCGCAGCAGGGCTGTGTCGTAATCGCTGCTCAGGTCCAGTTTGCGCCTTCTCCTCCTGCCGGCCAACGCCTCCAATCTCATCCGTAATCCACATCCACGCCGTGACTATACAATATTTTCACTCATTCCTGCCAGGCCTCGATCTCCAACTCCGCCCTGTCGCCGCGGTAGACCCCCAGAAGGAGGGCTGCGGTGCAGGTCTCGGTGAATGGTATGGGACCCAGTATCCCGTCGCTGATGCCCTCCTTGAAATCCAGGACCCGTCCGTCGGGGCCGGAGACCGCCATGTCCACCGGGGCGTCGGATTCCACCTTGACGGTGAGGCCGCGGCCCTTGCGCACCTTGAGAGGGAAGGTCTTGACGTTGTCGTAGCCGCCGGGGAGGGATAGGTCCAGCTCCCCGATTCTTACCGTCTGTTTGGACAGCACCGGCGAGCGCTTTCGCAGGATGGGCATGCTTGGTGATGCCCCGGGGGGTATTTGTGTTTTGCAGAGGTCACCAGCTGTCGCGGAGGGCCATGCCGTAGGCCACGTACATATGGTAATCCCGCGGCGCCTCGATGAGGCGGCGCAGGAGGGGCAGCGCCCTGGACCTCCCTTGGAAGGGCGCGGCGGCGGCCCGCATGTCCTCATCGCTCCATGAGGACATGGCCTCATGGGCCTTTAGGTACCACGGCGAGGAGAGTCGCGACCTCTCCCACCATCTCCGGTAAAGGTCCGGCTTTCCGGCGGCCACCGCGGAAGCCGCCTGGCGGCCCGCCTGCAGCGCCGCCCTTATGCCCCCGTAGCTGACAGGGTTGGCCTGGGCGGCGGCGTCGCCGACGAGGAGGGCATCGCCTTCTACCACCGGCCCCACACCGCCGAAGGGGATGTGACGGCATCCACGGTCCAGGTACTCCTCAACGCTGTCCGTCCCTCGGGGGAAACCGGTGTTTACCAGTCCGCCGCAGGGGAACTCCCAGCGATACCCGCCGCGGTAGCGCTGCTCCATATGGAAAACGAGGGTGCCCGGCTCCGCGTCTCCCTCCACCAGATACCTCTCCGCGGCCATGATCCGCCAAGGCCGGGTGCCGAAGAGGTCGCGCCGCACCACGGAGAGGGCCCCGTCAGCGCCGATTATGTGGCGGGCGCGGAGCTCGCTGCCGTCGTAGAGACGGGCGCGATAGCCGTCACCGTCCGGAACCACGGAGACCACCGACCCCCTCTCCAACATAGCGCCCTCCTCGCGACAGCGGACGGCTAGCTCATCGAGGAAACGGGGGCGGTCGATGATATGGCCGTCGATCGTCTGTTCAGTCTCCACACCGCCGGGCCAGCGCAGCAGAGCGCGCGATATCTCCTCCATGGCGCCCCATGGCTCGATGGGGTCCAGACCCCGGAAGGCCCGGCGGCTGACGCCTCCACCGCATATCCGATGGTATCTCGACCTGCGCTCTCCCTGGAGGCGGTCGAGGGCGAGCACGTCCAGATCCCGCCCCGACAGCCTGAGGAAAAGGGTCGCCGAGAGACCGGCGGGGCCGGCCCCCACCACCAGGACGTCGTGCCTCTCCGCCATCGACCATTAATGGCGCAGACGGTTATTTCATGTTTGTTCGTCCAGCTCGGAGAGGCGCATAAGGAGCCGCAGGGCATCCTCCCATGAACCCACGTTCACTGTCTTCGATCCCATGCCGGGAGGCTCCTCCACGCTGTACTCGTCACCCGTGAATTTTAGGAACATCACCTGGTAGCCGTCGGAGTCGAAGCCCTCCATGCGAGGATTGCCGACAACTGACGCCCCGTAGCCGTTGTCGAAGCGGTAGATCTTGTGGAACCTGCCGCCCTCCATGCATCCGCAGACGCACCTGGCGTTCAGGTCTATCTCGAACTGTTCAAGGTCCATTTGCTCACCTTTTCCCGTGTTGCGGTCGATGGTCGCTCCTTTGGCCGCACCCTCACCGGACAGAGGATTCTGCATGAGGGTATTAATAATAGGGGAGTTCTGATAATATTATATTTATTTTATATATATGTTTACCAAGTGTTTTGTTATTAACGGCTTATAGTCGGGAGGGTCATGTTAACTATTGTTTGCGCCTAAGATAAATTATTTATATGATGTATATATGCGTTTTTCGTTTATAGGCCTATCATCTACCATCTCTGTTGTAAATAACTGTTATCACTCGTTCAGTATTTAAAAGGAAAAACTATTTTGATTGTATGTATACCTGTTCAACATGGTTCTATCATCCATCCATACTGTATTATTTAATAAAGATATAGCGGATTTTCTTCACGAGACGGCGAACATTCCGTCCGAGGAGGAACCCAATGAGCAAAGATGAGATATTGAACGGATTGAGCGAGGGAGTGGTCCTAGGGAAGCCTGACCAGGCCAAGTCATACGCCCAGAGGGCCATTGACGAGAAGGTCAGCCCCCTCGACGCCATCAATGATGGCCTCGTGAAGGGGATGTCGGTCGTTGGCGACAGGTACGCCGCCCGCGAGGTGTACCTTCCCCAAGTATTGATGTCGGCGAACACCATGTACGCTGGACTGGACATGCTTCTCCCCATGATCCCCACCGAGGATCTTGCGGACAAGAAGAAGGTGGTCATCGGCGTTGTCGAGGGTGATGTGCACGACATCGGCAAGAACATCGTCAAGACCATGATGACCGCCGGCGGCCTTGAGGTCAAGGACCTCGGCAAGGACGTGCCCATAACCACGTTCATTGACACCGCGGAGAGCATCAAGACCAACGTGGTGGCCATGAGCACCTTGATGACGCCCACAATGGACGGCATGAAGGACGTCATCGACGGGCTGGTGGAGAGCGGCTACCGCTCCAAGGCCAAAGTGGTCATCGGCGGCCCGCCGACATCGCCGGACTTCGCCGAGGAGATCGGCGCCGACCACCGCGACGCGAACGCCCAGGACTCCGTGGCATGGCTGAAGGAGGCCTTGTTTTGAACCATCTCGAGAGGGGAATGGCCGCGCTCGGGAATGAAGAGGTCGACCGCCTGCCCGCCTATCCAATAGCGTGCGGCATCAACCGCAAGCTGCTGAACGGCGGCAACGGCGTCACCTATGCCGAATGGTGCCGGGATCCCAAGCTCTTCGCCGAGAGTTTCATCGCTGGGCACAAGTACTTCGACTTCGACTTCGCCATCGGCCTGATGGACCTCTCCGTCTTGGCTGGCGACCTCGGAGCCAACGTCCGCATGGATGATGAGAACACCCCGTTCGTGGACAAGCACATCATCCACAGCCCCGAGGACTATGAGAAGTTAGAGGTCCCAGACATCAAGAAGGGGAGAACCAACGTCCTAGTCGAGGGGACCAAGATCTTCTCCGAGAAATTGGCGGGCGAGGTAATCACCGCCGGTTTCCTGGAGGGTCCGCTGCTGGCCTTGACACAGACCGCTGGAGCTGAGAGGGTCTTCATGGACATGTTCACCGACCCATCGGTGGTCCACAAGGGCATGGAGACGATGGTGGAGTTCGACAGGCAGATGGTCGAGGCCTTCGGCGAGACGGGCTGCAACGGCCTGGTCTGGGACTATCTGTGGGCGAACTACTCCTGCCTCGGTGATTCGGAGTACCACGAGTTCGAGGGGCAGAGCAAGTACGCTGGCATGCTGAACAAGCTCACCACGGACAGCGGCATGGCTTTCTGCGTGCACAACTGCTCCGACCTCCCCCATATGGACACCCAGGTGACGGAGTTCAAGCCAGTGATCTTCAGCATGGCCTACTACCCCCTGATCCCCGGGTCGCCCACCGCGGGCGAGGTCATCGACCAGGGCTATGCGGACAACTGCCTGCTGGCGGGGAACATTGACCCGCAGATGTTCATCCGCGCCACCCCGGAGAAGATCTCCAAGGTGACGGAGGATCTCTGCCAAGAGGTCAAGACCTCCCTTTGCAAGAGGGGGTTGAATTCCCGCTACTGCATATCCAGCGGTTGCGAGGTGCCGCCTGACATCGCCACCAAGATGGAGAACATCAAGGCCGTGGTCGACGTGACCAAGGAGAACGGCAAGGTCGATTGCTGACCGGGGAAACTTCCACAACCGACTTTATGCGGCAAACCCTTTCCCAAACACTTTACCGTAGAATGTGATAAAAATGAAGGTCTCGCAGATTGCAGGATTCCTCGGCAGCGGGAAGACCACCGCCCTCATGAAGATAGCGGAGGGGCTGGTCAACAAAGGCTGCCGCATAGCCATAGTGGTCAACGACGTGGGTGAGATCAGCATCGACTCCAAGTTCGTGGAGGCCAACGGGCTCGAGGCCCGGGAGATAGCCGGCGGCTGCATCTGTTGCCAGATAGCCGGCTCTTTCGCCGAGACGCTGGTCAAGCTCCACGAGGTCTTCGACCCCCAGATAGTCATCGTCGAGCCTTCCGGGGTTGCCATACCTTGGGGCCTGAAAAGGGCCGCCGAGTACTCCGAGGCCAAGGCGGAGATGATCATCGAGCATGCGCCCGTCATAACATTGGTCGATGCCACGCGCATCGACATGCTGCTGAAGGCCGTGCGCCGACTGGTCGAGACCCAGATACGCGAGAGCGACGTCTGCTTCGTGAACAAGGTCGATGCCGCTTCGCCCGAGGCCGTGGCCAAGACCGAGGAGTTCATAGCCAGCATCAACCCGCGGGCGGAGATCGCCCACCTTTCATCCGTGACCGGGGAGGGGCTTGATCTGGTTTACGACACGATAGTCGACAGGATATCGCCGCGCTACGACGATGCGGTGGAGGAGGAGCTGCTCCGCAAGCAGTACGCCAAGAGGGAATGACCATGTCTGGAGACGACCACGACGACCTGCATCTCGACCTGCACCGGGCGGTCGATGAGCTGGGGAAGTACGCCATAGTGATAAAGGTCCGGTCCGAGAGCGGAGTGAGCAAGGAAGAGATACTGAGGTTCGTCGACCACATTATGAAGCGTTCCGTCCAAATATGCATGGAGAACGGCGCGGACATCGTCGGCCATGTGAAGTCCTTCGTGTGGAGCTCGGAGGGCAACATCATGGGGAGCATCGTCGATGCCGCCCAAGAGAAGGCGGCGTTCAAGGACTCGCTGCCGGTGGAATCGTTGAGGGAGTTCGAATTCACCATGCACGTCATCGTCCACGGGATATGGGACGATGTGGTCAGGGACCTCACCCGCTCCATACTGGACGAGGTCTTCGCCGATTACGACATGGACTTCGAGATAGTAGATGATCATTATGAGGTGGAGAAGGGGATAGACCATCACTGAGGTGTTGTTGATGCTAGGTAGTAAAGGATACTATGATGCCATGAGGAGCAAGGGCTTCTCGCCGCAGACGGTGAGGTCCTTGCGGAAGTTCGAGTGCCCGTTCTGCGGCTTCGAGTTCTCGATGATGTACGCGCGCACCATAGCCTGCCAAGGCTGTTCAGAGGCGATGAGGGATTGTCCGAAGGTGCGCTGCGCCAAGTGCGACGCCGAGTTCTACATCCGGGACACGCCCGAGGTGTTCGGGAAGAACCACGAGAGGCTGATGGCCGACCATATATCGCAGGTCGTTAACAAGTACAACAAGGACATGGGATGGAGCGGCAGGAGGTGATTGCATGGCCCTGGGCCTGGGAATAGACACGGGTGGCACCTACACCGACGCGGCGTTGTACGACTTCGGATGCCTGGAGGTTCTCGGCAAGGCCAAGTCACTCACCACCAGGGACGACCTCTCCATCGGCATCTCCAAGGCCATATCCCATATGGGGAGCGGTCGTTTGTCCGAGGTGGAGCTGGTTTCAGTCTCCTCCACCTTGGCGACCAACTCCATCGTGGAGGGCAAAGGCTGTCGCGTCGCCCTGCTGGTGGTGGGCAGGGACTACGACCGGTCAATACCGGTGGACGTGATCGGCAGGGTCTCCGGCGGCCACATGCTATCAGGGGAGGAGGCGGAGCCCTTGGACGAGGAGGCGGCGGAGAGATTCATCCGTCAGTACGCTGGCGCGGTGGACGCTTTCGCCGTGTCCTCTTTCCTCAGCGTCCGCAACCCCGAGCACGAGGACCGCATCAAGAGGATGGTCAAGGATGTATGCTCGAAGCCGGTGGTCTGCGGGCATGAGCTATCGTCGAGCCTGGGATTCAACGAGAGGACCCTCACCACGGTGATGAACGCCCGCCTGATACCCATCATCGCCGACCTCATGGATTCGGTCAGGAAGGTCCTCGGCGAGCTGGGCATCGAGGCGCCCATGATGATCGTCAAGGGCGACGGCTCGATGATGGACGAGGGGGTGGCGCTGCAGAGGCCGGTGGAGACCATACTCTCCGGCCCCGCCTCCAGCCTCACCGGGGCGAAGATGCTCACCGGCGAGGAGGAAGCGATCGTTGTGGACATGGGAGGGACCACCACCGACATCGGCATACTCCGCAACGGCCATCCGCGCCTGGACCCGGAGGGCGCCCTGATCGGAGGTCGCCGCACCAGGGTGCTGGCGGCGGACATATCCACCTCCGGCATCGGGGGCGATAGCCGCTTCGTGGTCAACGGCAACAAGCTCATGCTAACACCGTTGCGGGTGATACCGCTGTGCATCGGCGCCTCTCAGCGCCCCGACGTGACGGAGAGGCTCAAGAAGGCCGCGGCCAGAGCCTCCCGTTTCACGCCGGAGAGCATGGACATCGACAACGTCATACAGGACGTGGAATTCTTCGTGCTGCTCAAGGACGACGGGGACGGGTCCCTGTCCGAAAACGACAAGGTGTTCCTACGCCTCCTCCAAGAGGGCCCGCACTCCCTCTTGGAGGCCAAAGAGGCATTGGGCATACACCAGTTCTCCTTCAACGTGAAGAAGATGGAGGAGATGGGCATCATAACCCGCATGGGGCTGACGCCCACTGACCTGCTCCATGTCGAGGGGTCCTACGTCGAGTACTGCGCCGAGGCCTCGCGCATCGCCCTCGAGCAGCAGGCCAAGCGCATGGGCGTGTCCAGCGAGGACTTCCTCTCCATCGCCAAGACCATGGTGGTGGAGAAGCTCTCCATGGAGCTCCTCCGGAAGCTGGTCTACGAGGAGACCGGAAAGGAGAGCGAGGGAACAGTGGCCTACGACCTTCTGGACAAGTCCATAACCGGCGCCATGGGCAAGGACTTCTCCTGCCGGCTGAGCCTGAACAAGCCCATAATCGGCATCGGCGCCCCCATCGGGGCCTATTTCCCGATGATCGCGGAGCGTTTCTCCACTGGACTGCTGCTGCCGGAGCACGCCGAGGTGGGCAACGCCGTAGGGGCCATAACCGGCAGCGTGGTGGAGAAGATGAACATCCTGATCAAGCCCAAGACGGGCATGGGGACCGCCGAGGACCCGCCCTGTACCCTGTTCTCCACCCTAGAGAAGAGGGATTTCGACTCCGTGAGCGAGGCGGCGGAGTACGCCCGAAAGATCGGCTCGGAGCACGTCGACCGCATGGCCCGGGTGGCGGGGGCGGACTCGGTGGAGATCAAGGTGGAGAACCACGACCGCAAGTTCGGATTCGGGCAGGAGTACGACGGCGAGGTTCTCCTGGAGAAGCAAATAATGGTGACCGCCGTCGGCAAGCCGCGGCAGTTCTACGCCGGAGGGGCGTGCCGATGAAATTGGGTGTCATCGCCTGCGACATATTCAAGGAGGAGGTCGAGGCGCTGGTCGCGGGGGACGAGGACATCGTCCACGTGGAATTCCTGGAATTCGGCCTCCATATAGAGCCGGAGCGGATGAGGACGGAGGTGGTGGAGAGGGCCAACGCCCTAAAGGGCAAGGTCGACGCCCTGCTGCTGGGATACTGCTACTGCCAGAGCCTCATGGGCGTGACCAAGGACGTCAGCATACCGGCGGAGATGGTGCACACCGATGACTGCATCGGCGTCTTCCTCACCCCGTCCGGGTACGCCGAGGAGCGGCGCAGATGCGCCGGCACCTGGTACAACTCTCCAGGCTGGACCAATCTGGGCATCGAGGGCTCGATAAAGGAGCTGCACCTGGACACCGTGGAGGGCGTGGACCCCATGGACCTGCTGCGGATGATGTTCGAAAGCTACTCCCGCTGCCTGTTCATCGACACGGGCGTGGGGGATGTGGAGTCCCTGCGGCAACGATCCCAGCAGTTCGCCGCCGAGATGGACCTCAGCCACGAGGAGACCGTGGGCGGCTATGGGCTGCTGGCCGAGGCGTTGGAGAAGGTCAAACGGATGGCGAGGGATAACGGCGGTCAGGAGCGCAGCCGGTAGCTGTTGTTGGGGACTATCAACTCGAAGCGGGTGCCCTCGCCGGGGACGCCATTCTCCATCACGGTGATCTTGGACACGGAGAGCACCTCCTTGACCAGATACATTCCGTTCGCCGCCCACGAGGCGCTGGCATCGAAGACCTGGTCCTTGTGCTCCTCGGCCACGCCCTTGCCGTCGTCCTGGTAGACGATACGCATGCGGCCATCGATTATGTTGAACCCCACCTTGATGGCGGTCACGCCTTCTTCTTGCAGGCTCATCGCCATGAGGTTCTCGAAGACCTTGGGGAGCTGTGGGTCGGCGAGGACCTCCAGGTTCCCGGTGTTGATCTGCAGCATCCCCTCCGGGACATCGGCCGCCAGCGATGCCTGCGCCACGGCATCGGTGACGCTCTGCCACTCGGAGTTCATTATTCCCACGTTGCGGAAGTCGCGGGAGAAGCGCATCCTCTCCTGTATGCGGCCGGATGCGTCAAGTATGCGTTCCATGTGCTCTTCCAGGACCTCGTCGTCGCTCATGGAACTGACGAAGTTGACGTAGCCGTTGATTATCTGCAGCTGGTTGGAGACCTCCAAGAATGTCATTCGGTCCACCACGTTCAGCTGGAAGGAGGCCCTCTCCAGCTTCTCCAGCGAGGTCTCGATCTCGCTCATGTCCTCCAGGGTTATTATCGCCCCCTTGGGGTCCTGGCCATTCATGCGGGGCTGTATGGACACCTGGATGGAGATGTTGGTCTGCGGCGTCTTGAATCTGATCTTGGCGCTGCTGGGGCTGCGCGAGCGCAACGACTCCATAACCGCCGAGTACAGCTGCACGGTGAAATCATCCTTGTAATCGATGAGCGACTTGCCGATGTGGCCCTCGTCAGAGAGTTGGTCGAGGAGGTTCCTCGCCTTTAGGTTGCACTCCACTATCAGCCCTTGGTTGTCCACCACCATTATGCCCACCGGGGCGAAGTGTAGCATGTCCTCGTAGCGTCTCTCGGTCTCGTACCGCGCCTCTCCCGACATGCGGCCCATGTATATGCTGGCCATGCCGTCCATCAGCAGGGCCATCTGGTTGATGTCGGAGCCGTCGTAAGGCTGGGCCTTGTTGGCGACCCCGGCGGTGCCGATTACTTTGCCGTTGTGCATCAGAGGCACCATCAGCAGCCTGTCCAGAGCCACGTGCCCCTTGGGTATGCCCTTTATGAGGGGGCTGGGAGCGGAGTAGTCGTTCACGATTATGGCCCGCTTCTGCCGCACCGGCTCACCCCATATGCCCACCGTCTCCATGGGGTACTCTATGGGCTTATCCTCCACGCGGCACTGTTTCATGCCCGCCTGTGACCATGAGTACATGGTGAGCAGGTCGCGCTTCTCGTCATAGAGGGCGAAATAACCCATCTCGCTGCGCGTCAATTTCACCATCTCCTCGAGGACGAAGTGCGCCACCTCCGAGAACCCGTAGCTGTGCATCTTCGCCAGCCTCACCAGGGCCTTGAGGCGCCGCTCGCTTAGGGACCGCTCCTCGTCTATGCGCCTCTTCTCCACCGCCAGGATTATCTTGTCGGTCAGGTCGTTGAAGAGCTCCCGAGGGGGACGGTCCTTGATGAGGTAGAAGTCGATGCCCAGGTTCATGGCTTCCACCGCCAGCTCCTGGGAGCCGTTGGAGACCATGATTATGAAGGGGAAGTTGTCGCTTCGGCGCAGCAACGATTTGAAGAGGGTGAAGCCGTCCATCCCCGCGGTGGGGTCGTGGCCGGAGACCACGATGTCAGGATGGTATTTGTCTATGAGCTCAGGCATATCGTCGGGTTCCGGGCACGGAATCACCCTGAGGTCGCGGTTGATCCTGGTGAGAAAGGTAACGGCCTTTTCCATGAAGGCCTGGTCCTTCTCAACGAGAAGCGCCCTGTACATCCGTCAAACGTATCGGCGAGTGAATATAAAGTCATGCTGGACCGGCCCGATCCCCCTGCGCGGAGCGGTGGGCCTCAGAGGGCACCTTTATCTCGAAACGGACGCCCACTCCCTCCCTTCCACATTCCTGGATGTCCATGCCGGTGAGCCGCAGTATCTCCTTGACGAGGAACATTCCCAGTCCGGTGTTGGCACCAACGCCCTTGCGGAAGATGGATTCCTTCTTCCCGGCGGGGATGCCCGCCCCATCGTCCTCATAGACTATGATGAGCGAGCCGTCCTCGTCGATATGGCTGTGAAGCCACACCCTGCGGGCATGGCCGGAGTGCCTGATGGTGTTCTCCACGAGGTTGTAGAGGGCGCGGTTGAAAGAGGGGTCCGCCCATACCTCATGGCCGTCCAGGTTTATGTCCACGTCGAGAGGTGTGCCGTGCCGGAGCGCGGACTCCGCCTCGCGCCGCAGCAGCAGCCACTGCGGCCTCTGCACGCCCAGCGATTGATAGGTGCGGGCGAAATCCATGTGGTCCTCGATGGACATCAGGCTGCGCTCCATGCGGGACAGCATATCGACCTTGTTGTCGCTGACGACCATGTCCTTCAGCATCTCCAGGTACCCATGGAGGACCTGGAGATGGTTGGTCACGTCGTGCCGGGTGATCTGGTCTATGGTCTTGATGCGGTGGGCGCTCTGCTCCAGGGCGTTCATCGCCTCCGTCTCCTCGGTGGCGTCCTCCATGACCAGCACCGCTCCATTGAAACGGTAGCTCTGGTCCCACCTGGGGGAGACATAGCATCGCCAGTGGGCATCCCGGTCGACCGAGTACCTATGGCTTATCTGGTCCTTGACCTTCCTCCCTTTCCTGCGGCACTCCTCGAACAGCCGGCGTATCTCGGCGATCACCCCTTCGTTCTTATGGAGGATGTTATCGTCCCGGTGCAGGTGGCCACCATCGATGTTGATGAAGAGGTCGTTGGCGTCCATCAGCCTGCCGTCGGCATCGAGCACCGCCACCGCCACCGGGATGGCGCGGAGTATGCCCTCGTAACGCTTCTCCGTCTCGTAAAGGACCGCGTCCCGGGCGTTTATGTCGTAGAGGTGCTCCATGCCATGCATCATCATTGTGAGCTGGCGCAGGTCGTCGTCGTCATAAGGCTCGGCCTTGTTGGCGACGCCGCAGGTGGCGACTATCCTTCCTTTGTTGTAGACGGGTATCGCCATGTAGCGGGATATGCTCACGTGGCCTTTGGGGGAGCCCTTCTGCAACTCGGTCTCGTTGCTGTAGTCGTTTATCATGACGGACCTGCCCTGGCGCACCGGCTCCCCCCACAGACCGGTCTCCTCCAACCGGTAGAAGACGGGGCGGTCCTTCATGCGGCATCGGCTCAAACCGCCCTGGGACCAGGCGAACATGTTCAAGGTCCCCTCATCCGTGTCGACCGTGGCGATGTATCCCATCTTGCTTCCGGTTATCTCCACCATGCTCTCCAGCATGAAATGGGCCATCTCGTGGAAGGGCGCCGACCTTTTCTCCGCCAGGTCCACCAGCGTCTGCAGGCGGTACCTGTCCAGCTCGTTATCGCGGTAGCGACGGCAACGCTCGGCGATCTGGACCGCCTTGTTCATTAGAGAAGGGAGCGGGTCCTTCTTTTTGGAGCAGTAATGGTCGGCCCCCTTCTCCAGCGCCTCTATGGCCAGATCCTCGGACCCTTCGTCCGCCACGACCATGAATGAGAGTTCGGGGTCGATGCGGCGCAGCTCGGCCATCAATGACAGGGCGTCAAGGCGGCCCTCGTGGCCGCTGACCACCGCATCGATCTTCCCATCTCTAACGATGTCCAAGGCCGCGGTTGCGTCCGCTGCCGCTGATGCCTCGACGCCCTCCAGGGCGGACAGCTCCGAAGCGGCGCGGTCCAAGAAGGAGGGGTCGGGGTCCACGAGCAGTAAGCGGGCTTTGACCATCCGTGAGTAGCAACGTTGTTAGGAAGATAAAGGTTGTGAATAATATTTCACTCATAATCGAGGTCGGTGGAGAATCTCCACATCCGCGGATATGTGCCCCGTTCCATGAACACCCGGCGGGTGCGCAGCGCGATGCCTTTCTCGAGCTCGGCGAGCCTCTCCGCTGAAAGCAGAGGGTCGCCTATCGCCACCAGCTCCCCCCGGGAGCTCATCATCGCCGCCGGGGAGCCTTTACGCAGGGTTTCGTCGTAAGCGGCGATGCCGGGCACGGCGAGGTCGGCGCCATGGCAGACAGCGTCCACCGCCGCTGTCTTGAGGACCGCCCGCGGAAGGTGGGAGACCAGCGACTCGGCCGGCCGGATGATGTCGTTGAGAAGGTCCGCCCGCCCTCGTTCCTGCCAAAGCTCGTAGGCGTCCTTGAGCTGCTGCAGCGTCACCGCCTCCTCCTCGGACATGCCCCCGGAGCGGGTGCGTCGCAGCTCCACCATGTTCGCGCCCACGCCCAGCGCCTCGCCTATGTCGATGCATAGGGTGCGTATGTAGGTCCCGGCGTCACAGGCCACGCGGAACAGGACATCGCGGCCGCTGATGTCGAGGATATCGATCCCATGCACCGTCCTGATGCGCAACTGCCTCCTCACCGCCGAGCGCAGCGGCGGGAACTGGTAGATACGCCCGATGAATTCCGCCATCACCCTCTTGACCGCTTCGGGTCCGCGGTTGCGGTGCAGGCGCATCACGCAGACGTACTCCTTGTCGGCCCCGAGCATGAGGTCGGTGAGCCTTACCGCCTTCCCCACGCATATCGGCAGCACGCCGCTGACATTGGGGTCCAGGGTGCCGCCGTGGGCTATCCGTTCCACCTTGATGGCGTCACGCGCCCAGGAGGCCACCTGATGAGACGTGGGGCCCATGGGCTTGTCCAGGACCAGTACGCCGTTGCGTAGCCTCTCCCCCAGGCTACGGTCGGTGGGCCTCTTGCCCCAGCGGTTGGGCACGGGGTCCTCCGACTTTATTATCATTCAATCACCGTCCATGTTTCTAGCTATCGTCTCCACGACCTCCCCCGGCGACATCGCGCCGGTGTCGATCACCAGGTCGTAGACGCTGAGGTCGAATAGGTCTATCCCGTAGTACTGGAGGTAGCGTTTGGCCTCCGATTCCTGGCGGCGGACCATGTCCTCCGCCGCCTGCTCCAGGTTCTCGCCCTCGCGGCGGCCCACCCTCTCCGCCCGCACCAGGGGGTCGGCGTCGAGGTAGACCTTGAAAGCGGGTATGCCGTTCCGTTCCAGCATCTGCGCCGAAAGCCGGGACTCCAGGATCATGTCCTCGCCGGCAGCGGCCATCTTCAGTATGCGCTGGTCGATCTCATGGTCGATGGAGGGCTCCTTCTCCGCCAACGCCCCCAGCTCCGCCAGGGTCAGGCCCCGCTCGGCGGCCATGTCCCGGAAGAGGCGGCCGAAGACCACCGCCGGGTTTCCCGTCCTCTCGGCGAGCATGCCGCAAACGGTGGTCTTGCCCGAGCCCGGAGGCCCGCTGATGGTGATCCTCATGTCTCTTCCGCCCCGGCCTGGGCGGCGTCCATCTCCTCGAGCTTCTTCCTGAACTGGAAGAAGCGTATCAACCGCGTGAGCGTGTGGCCGAAGGGTATGCTCACCACAGTGTACACCAATATCCAGTTCGGAAGTACGTTGGTTTTGTTGAGATCCACCTCCCACGCCCAGGGCACAGATATTATCGACGACGGAAGGTCGACGACAAAGACGGATATCCAGGAGAATATGGGTATGATGAACAGCAGGGTTGCCGGCAGAAGCTTGAGCTGCTTTGTGCTCATCTCCATGGACTTGGCCATGATCTCCTGCTGGTGATCGGTGAGCTTCTTTATCTTGTAGAGGTTGTTGTCCAACCTGGCCTGGCGCAGCTCCTGGTTGAAGGCGCTCATGATCTTCTGCGAACGGGCCATCTCCACATAGTCGGTGAAGAGGGAACGGACCACCGTGCTCAGACCGACCATGATTGTGCCCGCCAGCAGCAGCGTTATCAAAGGATACTGGTAATCGAACCCTATAATCGGCTCGAAGCCCATTCCAACAATGCGGCCCAGCGCGTTCCTGATGTTCTGGTCGAACAGTATGAACATCGCCAGGACGAATATGAGCATCGTGGTCAGACGCGGCTGGTTGGCGGATTTGCTATCTGCCATTATCATTCACCTCCGAAGAATCCCCGCATCACGGGGTGCATCTCCATCATCTGCTCGCGGCCCATGGCCTCATAGAACTGTATGAGTATGCCCACGGCGAGCAGCACGCCGGTTCCGGTGGCGTTGCCGGTGGTGCCGATGAGGTCTGCGCCGGCGGCGAGGCCGCCCACCAGCGCCCCCGATATGACCGTGACCACCGGTATGTAGCGCTCCAAGACCCTTTTGAGCACCCGCGGGTCGCGGCGGAAGCCGGGTATCTGCATGCCGCTGCTCTGTATCTGCCGGGCGACGGCCTCCGGGCCGAGGTTAGTGGTGTTGACCCAGAACTTGGCGAACAGTATGGCCCCCAGGACCATGAATGAGAAGTATATCAGCACCCTGAGGATGTTCTGCAGCGGCGAGTGGCCGTTGCCGTAGGTGCCAGGATCGAAGATGGGCAGCAGCCAGTCGCTCAAGCCCATCGGCGCGGAGAGATACCACACCAGCCCTCCGGAGGCCTGAGTTGCCCCAGGCTCGAAATGACCCAGGGCCGGATTGCCGCCCAGTATGGGCACCTGACTCAAGGTCTCGCTGGTGTAGAACAGCAGCCCGAACATGCTGATGTTCGCCAACAGGGCGGCGATGAGTATGACCGGTATCACGCTGGCGTAGATCAGTTTGATGGGATAGCGGCCACGGGCGCCACGGGCGGAGCCGTGCGCCAACGGCAGTTCGATGCGCGACGACTCCACGTACGCCACGAAGAAGAATATTATGATGGTGCCCACCAGCGCTATCAACGGGTTGGGCTCGGCCATCAGTATCTGCTCGTAGCCCCCTTGCGAGAGCTCCGACACCGACTGCGAGCCGATTATATAGAGCGTCTTGGGGATGGTGCCCGAGGGCGGGTTGCCCGCGCCCACCGCCGCCGCTGAGTCCATCGGGTACCAGTTTATGGTGCCGGTGAATATAGCCTCCGAGACCCCGGCGGCGATGAACAGGGAGACGCCGCTTCCGATGCCCCATTTGGAGACCACCTCGTCCATGAGGAACAACAGATAGGCTCCGAGGCAGAGCTGCAACACTATGACGAAGCGCGCCATGTTCATCCCCACGGCACCCACGAACTCGTCCGACGGCACCAGGAAACCGAAGACCTGGGGAACCGCGGTGAATATTATCATCACGATGACCAGCAGCTTCTGGAAGGACTGGTAGACCGCCTTGTCGGCGGACTTGGTGAGGTCTAGGTTTATTATCTTCGCTCCCACGAAGAGCTGCAGTATGATGGATGCGGTGACGATGGGGCCGATGCCCAGCTGCATCAGGGTCCCGGAGGCCCCGGCCATGATGGTCCTGTACTGGGCGAACATGTCCAGCGTCTCCTCGGCATCGAGGCCGTAGAGGTAGACGTTGGTCATGATGAAGTACATTATCAGTATGACCGCTACCCAGATAAGCTTGGTCCGGAAGTGCACGTGGCCTTCCGGGCGCGTGACCGCCGGGAGGCGGTCGGCGATGGGCTTGATCTTGTAGAGTAGGCTCTGCTGCTCGGACATTCCCATCCCTTGCTCTTATAGCATCACTCTTCGGCGACCGAGCCGCCCTGGGCCTCTATCTTCTCCTTGGCGATGGCGGAGATCGCCGCCACGGTGACGTCCATGGGGACGCTCACCCTGCCCTCGCCCAGTAGCTTGTCGATGCCCATGCCGCTGAGGTCTACCACATAGCGGTCGCCCTCCTGGCGGGCGAAGCCGCCCTCCAGCAGGCGCGGCAGCCCCTCCTGGAGCTCGCCCACGTTGATGGTGCTGTTGGCCCGCACCATGCTCTGGGGCCTCTTGAATCCCCTCCTGCCGAAATGGTCGCGGTCGTATTTCAACATGCGCAACCGCTTGTGCTTCAATAGGCCAGCGTTACCGTGGCCGCCGATGAGGCCCGCTCCGCGGCCGGCCTTCATCCCGCGGCCGTGGGTGCGGGATCCCCTGAGTTTCTTGGTCCTGCTTGGCATTCAGTTCACCTCTAGATCATCCTCATTATGAGGTCGTTGATGGCCTCGCCGCGGTATCCCAGCGCCCCACCGGTGCGGTAGGAGCGCTTTACGCCCTCGTACCCCTTCGCCGGAGGGTGCAGCCTGAACACCGGCTTGGCGCCCATGTTCGACAGCCTCGACCTGCTCTCTGCCAAAGCGGCGGCGAGCTCCTCCAGGTCCGAGAAACCGGACTCCTTCAGGAACTCCTCGTCCATGGCCTTGTCGCCCGGGAGTTTGCCGCGGGAGCGCAGCATCTCCACCACCGTCGCGGGGGAAACCTCCCCCCATGTGATGTGGTCCTTGGCCTTCTGCAGCATGCCCTTGGTGACATCGTCCTCGGGGACGATGACACAATGGTTCACTTTGGTGAGGTTGAGGAGCTCCATGTTGCGGGAGACGTCATAGGTGACGTCGGCCTGGCCTCTTACCCTGATGACAGCGTAGGCCATTCTCACTCCTCCATCTGGTCCACTTCGGTCTCATGGACGTGGACGGTCACCGGCCCTGAGCTGATGCGCAGACGCTGCTGCTGCTGCTCGGAGATCCTCATCTCCGAGGTCAACTTCAGCGCCTCGAAGGTCGCCAGGGCGTAGTTCACCTTGGTCTTGGTGTGGCCCTTGGCGAATCCCCAGGCGTCCTTTACACCAGCGAGGGTCAGCAGGCTCTTGGCGACGTCGCCCGTGGCCAGGGATATGCCCCGCGGGGACGGCTTCAGATTCACCCGCACCGACCCCGAGTTGCCGCTCACCTCGAACGGCAGGGTGTGGGGGTTGGCGCAGCCGCACTCCCAGGAGCCGCAGCCCCTCTTGATCTCAATGATGTTCAGCTTGGCGTTGTCGATGGCCTTCCTGATTGTCGGGCCCACCTCCTTGCCCTTGGCGCGGCCGACGCCGACGAACCCGTCGCCGTTGCCCACCGCGCAGGTGACGCCGAACCTCACCCTCCTGCCGGAGTCGGTCATCCTCTGCACCATGTTAAGGTCGATGACCTCGTCCTGCAGCTCGGGCAGGAGTATGTCCACTATCTCCGCTTCACGGAGCGGGAGCTTGGTGGCGAGGGCGTCCGACATCGTGGTCACCTCGCCGTCGTATACCATCCTTCCCAGTCTGGTCTTGGGAACCCAATCCAAATCAATCAGCCTCCATCTTCTCGATAAGCTCGTCCAGAGCCTTCTCCATACCCTCGTCTATATGCTTGCCGCGGATGCGCTCCTCGGAGGGGCGCACATCCTCGCCGTGGGGTATATCCAGCCCGGCGTCGACCATGCCTGCCAGAGCCGAGAAGCAGGTGGAGCCTTTGACCGGCTTCTGCCTCCCTATGTCCAGCACCGCGGACTCTATGCCCTGCGCCAAGGCCCTCTTGCCGGCCATGTAGCCGGTGAGGTAGGCGGCGGGGAGGTTGGCGCCGGAGTATTTCCAGCCCATCCCCTCCAGCTCCTTGGACCTGGCGGAGGCCAGCACCTGGTCTCCGGCCGCTTCGAAAGCCACCAGCTGCACGCTGGTGTGCTTCAGGGACCTCCTCACCACCGCCCGGGGCACGTTGCCTCTGAGCAGCCGCTGCCGGGAGCGGTAGTCGGTCCTGCCCTCCCTCCTGCGTCGGAAGGGCACCTTGTATCTGGGTCCTCTGGCCATCAGTTATCATCCTCCAGGTGTCCCTCGGATGCCAGGTGGGATACCAGGTTCCTCCTGCTGCGGTACATCCCGCCCTTGGCGCGTAGATAGTACTTGCGGTACACCGCGGGGGTTATCCTGCCCTCGTCGCGCAGGGTCCTGAGCTCGTCGCGCAGGGCGCGGATGGTCCCCATCCAGACGCCCTTGTCGGAGAGCCGGGCGTTGCTGGTGCCCTTGCGGCTCCCTTGGCCTTTGCGGCGGCCCTTGGCCTTCTGCGCCGCGGCGTGACGGGCACGGCCCTTCGATATGCCCTTCCGGGGAAGGGCTTTGATTATTCCGGAGTCCACGGCGGTCCTGATGTCGGCGCGGGTTATGCAATCCGCGACCTCCTCCAGGCTGTTGGGGTCGATCCAGACGCGGTTCTCGCCGCATTTCAGGACGTCCGCCGCCATTCTCCTCTGGTTGCTGAGGTCCATGTTCATCCCATCCTGTTGAGGACCCTTATGCCGAGCTCTTCGGCCATGTCCTCTATGTCGATCCTCTTCTTCACTCCCACGGTGGAGGCGATGCGCACCGCCTGCACCTTGGGGTCCAGTCCCTCGAGCTGGGAGGTGTTGTGCACCAGCACCTCGGCGAATCCCGAAGGATGCAGACCGCGGACCTCCTTGGGGCCGCGGTATCCCACCTTCACCAATGGCGGGCGGCGCTTTAGGCCGCGCCTCATCTTGGAATGTATGCCCTTGGGCCGGCGCCATTTGTCGCCCAGCTTGCTGTAGCGGAACCACTCCTGCCTCTTGAATGCGGGGCGGAGGGAGTTCGCCCTCGAGCGCAGCGCCAGCCGCGCGCGGATAGAGTCATCGAGCTCGGGCTTGGCCTTGGCCACATGGACGCCTTCCTCGGCGTCCTCCTCGTCCACGAACTCCACGTCCTCAGGCTCCTCGTCCTCTTCCTCCTCTTCCACGATGACGGCGTCGACGAGGGCGTCCTTCCACTTCTCAACGGTCTTGGGGCCCACTCCCTTGAGCATCCCCATTATGTCCTTGACGGTCTCCTCGTCCTCAAGGGCCTCGCTCATGTCGGCCAATGACTCGATGTTCATGTCCGCCAGGAGCTCGATGTGCTCCTCCTTGAGGCCGGGCAGCTCATTCAGCTTCTCTATGCTCATTCGCTCACCCTCTTGCCCTTGTCGACGATATATATCCCGTCCTGGAATGTGCGGCGGTCGAAGCCGCGGCGACGGGTCGCCTTCTCGATGTTGGCGGCGGTCTGGCCGCAGGCTTCGCGGTCGATGCTCTCCAGTGTCACGTCGGCCCCCTTGACGGAGACCTTGACCTCGTCGGCTATCTTGGCGTAGCGCCTAGCCTTTCCGCCCATGTAGTTGTCTATCATCACCATGTCGTCCTTGACGCTGACCTTCATGGGGAAGTGGGAGTACAACACCTTCATGTTGTAGGTGTACCCCTCCTTGACGCCGTACATCATGTTGCGGATGTGCGACTCGAAGGTGCCAATGATGGCTTTCTCCCGCACCCGGGGGAACTCCGAGCGCAGGTTGACCTTGTCCTCGGACACCACAACCTCCACCCGCGGGAACCTGAACTCCCGCGAGAGCTCGCCCTTGGGGCCTTTCACGGTCAGCGTGTTGCCCTCCTTGGTGACGGTGACGTCCTCTAGTATCTCTATCTCCTTGTCGATGATACCGGTAATTGCCATCTCCTTCACCTCAGTAGACGTACGCCAGCAACTTGCCGCCCATGCCCAGGTCCTTGGCCTGGGCTTGGGTTATTACGCCTTCGGTCGTCGTCAGTATGAGGACGCCGAAGTCCTGCGCCGGCAGATAGCGGGCCTCGAATTTCTCCAGATCGCTTCTCTTCACCGAGTGGCGGGGCTTTATGACGCCGCAGTTGTTTATGGCGCCCTTCATCATTACACGGAACTCGCCTGCCCTGCCATCCTCGATGTACTCGAACTGGTTGATGTATCCGTGGTCCTGCATGACCTTCAGCACGCGGCCGATGAGCTTGGAGGACGGTCTGATGTAACATTCGCTCTTTCCCACCGCTGCGGCGTTCTTCATGATCGACATCGCGTCGTTCAAAGGATCACTCTGCATCTCATCACCTCACGAATACTTCTTGAATCCCAGCTGGGGAGCGATCTCCCTGAAGCACTGGCGGCAGAGGTGCATACCATATCTCCTGATTATGCCGCGCTTCCTGCCGCAGCGATTGCACCCTTCGGTCCTGCCGAATTCTTTCTTGGGTTTCATTCCACCACCTCGAGGTCGTAGTTCTCTTTCATGTAAGACTGCGCCTCCTCGGGCGTGACGCGGTGACCGCGCGGTAGCTTGCGCCTCATCACCCGCCTCTGGGTCACGCGGTATCCTGGTCTTTTCAGGACCACGTTGACGTCCATTCCGAATATGCCTATCTCGGGGTCGTACTTCATGCCCTCGAAGTCAGTGTAGTCGCCGATCCCGAATGAGAGGTTCCCCTCCGGGTCGAACGAGTAGACCGGAAGGCGGCTGTCCCTTATCTCCAAGGCCTTGACGAGGAACTCGTTGGCATCCTCGCCACGGAGGGTGACCTTGCATCCCAGGGGCATGCCCTTGCGGATGCCGAGGTCGCGGTTTATGGTGCCGGACATCGTCTGGACCGAGTCCTGCCCGGTGACCATCTCGATGACCTTCTGCGCCTTCACCAGCCTTTCGCCGGCCTCGCCGACGCCGATGTTGACGGTCACCTTCTCGATGCGAGGCTCGCGCATGTTGCTCATGCCGACACCTCCGGCAGGCTAATCTCCGGCGATCCGCTGCCGATGACGAACACATTGTCCTTCACGGTCTCGTGGCCGTTGGTAAAGCGGACCACGTTGGGCGTGGGCCTGCGGGTGACCTGGTACTCGTCCACGGTGGCGACCTCTCCGGCGAGGCTGCCGCGGATCACCAGCGCCACCCCTCCCTTGTCCAAGGGATAGTGGTCGACTATCTCCTGATCGGGGACCGCCATCTTGAGCACGTCCCCGGTGCGGTATTTGTCCTCGTCGAGGACGATGTTGCGCCCGTCGTGGAGGTTGATCTGCGTCTTGCCCCCTTTGATCGAGGTCTTGTCCTCAACGCGCACCAACTTCCAGGCGGCGTCGGCGGCCTCGATGGGCATCAGCATTATCTTGCCCTTGTCGCTGAGCAGGACGCGATAGCTCGCATCGAGCTTGGGGACGGTGACCACATCCATGATGCCGATGGGCAACTTGGCGTTCTTCACCTTCCTGCCGTCGACGAGTATCTCTCTCCTGCCTATGATCCCCTCCGCCTCGCGGGCGGTGTCACAGAGCCCTAGCACATCCCTGACAAGCAGCAGGGCGGGCATGCTGTTCTCCACCGAATGCGGGCCGGGGTACTGCTTCGTCACCCAGGTGCTTACCTTCCTCTTGATGGGCCAAGTCCTGGGCGCGGTGAGCCTCTTCATATAGCCGCTCATTCTGCCACCTCATTCTTCCTCAGGAGCTTGTCCTTCCTCCATTCGTCGGAGAGCTCCAGCTTGGTTATCATAACGTTGGACGCATGCACCGGGTTGCTTACCTCGGTGCCGTCCGCCTGGGCAGAGGTGATGCCTTCGACACTTACTCTGCCCGTCCTGGTCCTAACCTCCAGGACCTTGCCCTCGATGCCGCGCACGTCCTCGTTGCCCCGGGTCACCATCACGGTGTCCCCGGCGACGACGGGCATCGACCTCTTGCCGTACTTCTCCCTCAGCTCGGGGCTGAGCGGAGAGGCCAAGGCCTTCCTGCGAGCATGGTTGGGAGCGTTGTAATGCGCCTTCCTCTGCTTTCTGGCTTTGCTGCTCTTTACCATCTTGCCCACCTCACACTATCATCGACGCCGTCGCCGATACGCGGGGCCACCTCTCGGCGGACTCGCGGGACACCGGGCCTTTTATGTCGGTCCCCTTGGTGTCACCATCCTCGGTGGTCACCACGGCGGCGTTGTCCTCGAAGAAGACCATGGTGCCGTCGGCGCGGCGGTAGGGCCTCCTCTGCCTTACGACGACCGCATGCACTATCTGCCGCCTCATCTCCGGGGTGCCCTTCTTCACCGAGCCGATCACGATGTCGCCCACGGCGGCGCGGGGGTATCGTCGCGCCACCCCTTTGTAGCCAGGCACCGCTATGACCTCGATCACCTTGGCTCCGGTGTTGTCCACCACGTCGAGCCTGGTGCCGGTCTGGATGCCTTTGGTCTGATTGCCTGCCAATCCTTTCATGCCCTTCACCTCTTGTCAATGGCCACGAAAGAGACGGTCTTGCTGATGGGGCGGCACTCCATTATCCGGACCTCGTCCCCTGGTCTGATCTCCATACAGGGAGGGGCGTGGACCGAATAGCGGCCTGTCCTCTTCTCGTATCTCTCGTACTTGTTCTGATATCTCAGGTGTGTCTTCTCAACCACCGCTGTCCTGTCCATCTTGGTGGAGACCACCTTGCCGTCGATCATCCTGCCGCGCACGGATATGGTTCCGTGGAAGGGGCAGTGGGGGTCTTCGCAGGTGGAGGCGGGAGGGTTGACGTCGATGCCTATGTCTCTGATCTTGCTATCCATGGGATCACCTAACCTTCTTTATCCTGTCCTCTGGTCGGTGCAGTATCTCTGAACCTTGTATGGCTATGCCCTGTTCATCGTATGTGAAGAGGAACTCGTTGGCTTTCTTGGGGACCGTCCTCTCACCCTCGGGGGTGGAGAGCACCAATGTGTTGCGGGTCTCGTCGACCACCATTCCGCGCATACCGTGGAACGTGCCGCGCGACACCACTTCCGTATCCATGCCTATGAGTTCCATTCTCATCAGATCCTTCTTGTTCATGTCACCGGACCTCGGCCGAGAAGCCCATATCCTCCAGCACGGATTTCACCTTCTTCTTGTGATTCCCTTGGAGTTCGATGCGGCCGGCCTTGGCGGTGCCGCCGGCGGCGCATCGGTTCTTGAGCTGTCTTGCCAGGTCGTCTATGTCTATGTCGTTCTCATCGATGCCTTCGATGACGGTGACGGTCTTGCCGTATCTACGGCTGTCAGTGCTGATCCTCACGCTCTGCTGCTCGCGAGCTATCTCCTCGCACATGCAGAGCTCTTTCGGCAGTCCACATACGGGGCAGATCTCCGCCATTACCTCTTTTCCTCCCTTTGGACGGTGAGGATGCGGGCGATGTTGGTCCTCAGGGCCCTTATCATGCCCGGGTTGGCGGGCGCCCCGCCCATGGCGGCGGTGCCCCTCTCGTGCATGAGTTCGTCCCTGAGCTCCTTGAGCTTCTGCTCGCGCTCCTCGGCGCTCATCTGTCTTGCCTCAGAGGGCTTTATTGATGTCATTGATCCTCCTCCGCCTGCCCGGCCTTCTCATCGGACCCTTCGGCGGGCTCTTCAGCCTTTACGGAGGGCTCCGCGGGAGCTTCTTCAGGCTCCTCGGCGGCCGCATCGGGCCCCTCTGCGGGCTCCTCGGCGGTCTCAGCGGCGGTCTCAGCGGCGGTCTCAGCGGCGGGCTCCTCGGCCTCGATAGCGGCATCCGCCGCGGCCTCGTCGACATCCAGGGAGGCGTCTTCCGTCCCCTCTTCGTCCTCCGCCGGGGCGGAGAAGAGCTCAGGGAGGGCCTCGGCCGCATCGGTCTTGGAGATCACAGTTATGTCCGAGGGCAGGGTCGAGCCCGGCCTCATTATCTCCACAGTGCAACCGATGACGCCCTGCTTCAGCTTGGCGACCGCGTAGCCGGTGTCGATGAACTGCAGCTTGGGCTCGCCGCAGAACTTGATGTAGCCGTCCTTGAACTTCTCGCAACGGTGCCTCTGTCCGGTGAGCTTCCCGGAGACCACCACCTGGCAGCCCCTCGCCCCGGACTCCATTATGCGGCGCACCGAGGAGTGTCCGGCGCGGCGGAAGTGCCATCCACGCTCGAGAGCGAAGGCCAGCTTCTCCGCCATTATCTGGGCGTTGAGGTTGGGGTCCTCGACCTCCTGGACCTCTATCTGGGGGTTGTCGAAGCCGAAGTTGTTCTCGATGGCGCTGGTCAGGTTCTTGATGGTCTGACCGCGCCTGCCGATGACCAGCCCGGGCCTCTCGGTTGTGAGGACCACGCGGGTCCCCATGGGTGTCCTCTGTATGTCCAATCCGCCGAATCCCGCCCTGCTTACCTCCTTCATGAGGTACTCCCTGAGAAGGACCCTGCGGACGTTCTCGGCGACGAATCTTCGTTCTGACGCCATGATTACTCTACCTCCTCCAGCACGATCTCCACGTTGACCGTCTGCTGATTCCACTGGGTGGCGCGGCCGTAGGCCCGGGGGCGGTGGCCTGGTATGGTCCTCCCTAACGAGGAAGAGACCGCCGCCAGCACCATGCCGTCGGGCTCCAGGCCCTTGTACTCAGCATTGGCGGCGGCGTTCTCCACCACCTTCAATATGGCCTTGGCGGCCTTCTGCGGGTACCTGCCGGGGCCGACCCCGGACTTGTGGGACACGCGCTTCTTGAAACGGCGCATCGGCACCGCCTTCTTCATCTCGATGACATCGCCGAGCAGGCCCTTGGCCTCATCGATGTCCATGCCGCGGATCATCTTGCATATCTCGCGGGAGTGCCGCGGGGATATGGGAAGCTCCTTGCCGATGGCTTTGGCGGTTATGTCCGGATCGGTCTGTACTGTGTATCCTGCCATCCCATCACCTCACTTCAACGGCATGAACTTCGACGACCTGGTGGCGCCGACGCCCGGTCCGGTGTGCTGCGGGCTCCTCCGGGTGAGCGCGAACTCTCCCAGGAAGTGGCCGATCATCTCCGGCTTGATCTCGATATCCTTGAATTCCTTTCCGGTGTACACGGCGACGGACTTGCCAACGAACTGCGGTATGATGGGGATGTCGCGGCGGTGGGTCCTTATTGTCTGGCCGTCGGAGGCCTTCAACTTGTCCACCAGGACCTTCTGCTCAGGGTTGAGGCCCACTTCGTAGGTCCGCCTGGCCCGTGAAGGGAGGAGTTCCAACACCTCATCGAAGGGCATCTCCCGGAGCTCCTCCATGGTGTAACCGCGATAGGTGAACTCCTTCTTCCTCCTCGCCTGTATCGCGCTGGCCTTCTTACGGGCCCTCCTCCTCGATGCCTTCGCCGAGCCGGCTATGATCTTCTTCGATCTTTTTGCCATTTAGATCACTTCCTCCTCTTCTTCTTGGGCGAAAGGCGGCCCACCTTCCTACCCGGGGGAGCGTTCCTGCTCACGGTGCTGGCCACGCCCACGTGCTGATGGCTTCCGCCGCCGTGGGGGTGGTCGACGGGATTCATCGCCACGCCGCTCACCTTGATGTGGGATTTGCTCCGGGACCGGTATGTATGGAATTTCTTGCCCGACTTGCCCATGGGCTTGTCGGTCCTGCCGCCTCCGGCCACTATGCCGACCGCGCCGCGGCACTTGGGATCGAAGGCCTTCATGGCGCCGGATGGCATCATGATCGTGACCTTGTTACCACGGCTGACGACCGTGCCACTGGTGCCGGCGGTGCGTATGAACTTGCCTCCGTCGCCGGGCGCCCCCTCCAGGTTGTGCACCGGTGTGCCCTCGGTTATACTGCCCAGGGGCATCACGTTGCCTGGACGCAGATGGGCCGCGTCAGCCACCTGCAGGTCCTGGCCGACCTTCATCCCCTCGGCGGCTATGGTGTAGACCTTGTTGCCGTCGAAATCCACCAGCGCCATGGGGCTGGTCCTTCCCGGGGCGTGGACCAGGTCTATGATCTTCCCCACCCCGCTATCGTTGCGGGGATGGGACGCCTCGGAGAGGTGCCTGTGGCTGGGGGAACGGTAGTGGGAGCCTCCTCGCCCCCTTCTCTGTGTGATAAGTCTCTTTCCCATGTATATCTCCCCTCAGAACACTCCTATCCTGGAGCCGACCTCCTCGGCGGAGTAGCCTTCAGCAAGTTTTATTATGGCGTGCTTGCCGTTCTTCTCGATCCTAGTCCAGACCTTCTCGACCTTGACCTCGAAGCGCTCCTCGAAGACCTCCTTTATCTGGGCCTTGTCGGCATCGCGGTGCACTATGAACTCCAAACGGTTGCCGTCGCGGTGGTCCTGCACGGGCGAGCCGGAGAGGTGGTTCATCGCTTTCTCGGTCACGTAAGGGTGTATCAGGATGCTGTCCTTATTCATGCTCGCCACTCTCCTATCTGCCTGAGGGCGGACTCGCTGAACACCGTCAGCCTTCCTGGTGAGCCGCCGGGGGCGAGCACGCTGGAGTTGAGGGAGTCCACCGAAGCGACCTCGACGCCGAGGATGTTGGCGGCGCCCTTGAACACCGGAGCTTCCCTGTCAGAGACCACCAGCAGCAGGCTGCGCGGGGTCTTGTACTTGCGGTTGCGCATGGTCCCCTTACCGGCGCGGATCTTGCGCCCCTCTTTGGCCCTGACGAGGTCGTCCTCGAGGCCGATGGATGACAGCGCTTCGTAGACGTCGGCGGTGGCCGAGAGCTCCTGGACGTTGTCCTCCATAACCAAGGGGAAGCGCAGTTCGCCTTCGAAAAGATGACCGCGCGCCCTGACGGCGCTCTCGTCGCCGACGGCGGCGAGGGCGGACAAGCGGGCGAGGATGCGCTCCTTGTTGTTCATCTTCTTGGACCAGTCCTTCTCCGGGACCGGCGGGTGGCCGCGGCGTCCGGTGACGTTGTTTGGGGATTCGGCGCCGCTGCGGCCCTGGGAAAGCCTCTGGACACGTGCCACGCCGCGGCCCTTGCCCCAGGTGCTCACCGCATGCCTCATGCCCGCCCCCTTGGACGGCCCGTAGGGCTGCCTCCGGTTGGCCTCAGCGGCCACTACCGCCTTTTTTATCATGTCGGGGCGGAAGGGGGTCTCGAACGCCGGGGGAACGGCTATGCTCTTGACCACGTCACCGCTGACCGAGTAAACGTTGGTTGATCTCTCCTTGCTCGCCATCTTCAGGCCCCCTGCTTGGACTCTGTGGAGACGTAGGTTATGCTGACCGGCTCGGCCGACTTCTTGCTCACGCGCACGGGATCCCTGAACCTTACCAGCCTTTTGACCGGGCCCGGCACGGAGCCGTGCACCAGCACGTAGGGGTTGGACACATCGCCGTACTGCAGGAAGCCGCCCCTGGGGGATATCTCCGCCCCCTCGGCGCCGATCTTGATTATCTGCTTGTTGAACTCAGTACGCTGGTGATAGCCCATCTGTCCAGCCATGGGGATGGTGGGCCTGACGTACCCGGGCCTCTTGGGGCCGAGGTTGCCCCCCATGCGGCGGTGCTTGCTGTTCTTGTGGTCCAGCAGCTTAACGCCGAAACGCTTTACCGCGCCCTGGAATCCCTTGCCCTTGGTGACCGCGGAGACGTCCACCAGCGAGCCTTCGCCAGCGAAGTCCGAGATTCCCATGTCCGCACCCAGGACGCTCTTGGCGAGCTCGACGCGCTCGTCGATCGTCCCGCCGCCGATCCTCAGCTCCATGAGGTCAGGCACCTTCTTGGGGATGCCTTTGACCATCCGGGGCTGGGTGTAAGCGAGCACGCGGACGTCCTCGATGTCCGCGCCCTCGTACTTGGAGAACGATGCGTCGTTGTGGTTCTTAGGAACGCTCAGTCTGCGGGAGAGCAGCGGGTCGAGCTCGTTGGCCCAAACCTCGCCCAGGGTCTTGAGGCCGTACTCGCTCGCCTCGTAGAAACGGACGGCCGCCACCCTCATGGGCGGCACCTCGAGCACGGTCACCGGCACCTGCACCTCCTGCCCGGAGGTGGTGCTGGCCTGGCGGCTGTCGGTGATGAACGCGTGTGTCATTCCGGCCTTGTAACCGGCGAAGCCCTGTACCTTGGGGGCTCCGCTGATATCGGGCCATGAGTCTAGCCTTGGTGTCTGCCTGGAGGCCCTCTTGCGTGGGCCATAGGCTCTCGAACCTCGTTTAGGACGTCTTTTTTGCGGCATGATATTCCCTCATACCAGACGAGAGTATCTTCGCTAATCTCGCCTTTCGTATCGATAGACTGTCACATTTCCGGTGCTTCCGACCGTGACGCCATATTCATCTCGATAAGAACCGACATGAGTATGAACGAGGGTTGCCAAGCATTGCCCAGGGCGTCTGGTCGGATATCCTCAACGTGTTCAGCGCTTGATTGTCAATAGAGCGGTACTATAAATAAGGTACGGTCGGCCGCGACTCAGAGCTTCCCTTCCTTGGCCTTCTTCTGGGCGCGCTTCATCCGTGCCTTGGCGTCGAAGCCGGTGGCGGCCTCCACGAAACGGTTGAGGGTCCTCTTGCTATCCAGTATGCTGCCGTCGTCCGCCTGGGGATCGGCCTCGGTGGCCACATGCAGCATCGTCCTGCTCAGGGCCTTGGCCTCCACCCGGCTCATGGCGCCGTACGAGCTCACTAGCAGGTCTCCCTCCTCCTTCACATCTCCGAAGGTTTCCTTCATCAGGGCCTTGAGGCCGTCTCCCTCTATCTTCGGATACCATCCCTTCTTGATGTCGTACTCAACCATCTCATCGCCTCCAACTGATCGCCGCCCGGTCCTCGAGATGCCTGTCCACGTCCACCGAGGTCAGCAGCGAGGCCTCGTCGCGCAGGTAGCGCTGCCATCCGTCGCGGCAGCCGCAGCCGTGCCCCTCGAGAAGGCTCCGGTCCTGGCTGAAGGAGAAGTCCCGGACCGATTCAAGTATCTTTGCATCGCAGGAACCGCAATTGTGCACGCCCCGGGGCGTGCCGCCGCCGCTGGGCGATGAAATGAGCCTCGCCCCTCCTTCAGGAGCGGACCGTAGCACCTCCAGCAACGACCACAGCCACGGAGGCCGGTAGTCGCCGCGGCGCCACAGCCTGTCCACCACAGTCCCCCTCTGCACGTTGACCGGGTTGAGGGAGACCTCGTCGCCGTGACGGGACGCGAAGGCCACCGAGCTCTTGGCGTCCTCCAGCGCCGCCCTCTCACTTAGATATGGGGGCTTGAGCAGAAGGTAGCTGCGCAGTCCCAGGCCGCCTTCCTTGATCGCCTCCGCCGCCCGCAGATAGTCCTCGGTGCAGAATCCTTTGCGCACTGAGCGCCTCAGCACCTCGTCGTCGGAGCTCTCCAGGCCTATCGCCACCGTGCTTCCCTTGGGCATGGACGAGAGGCTGTCGGCGTCGACGAAGCCGGGCCGGCTCTCCACCAGCAGCCTCCTCGCGGCCGAGAAGCCCTGCAGGACCTCTTCGCGCACCTTCGCCGGGACCTCCCTCTCGTCGAGGAAGCTGCCTGAGGTGTAAATCTTCACGAACGGCTCGCCGTCGTAGCGTTCCAACGCCGCCTCCAGCTGGGCGAGCAGGTTCTCAGCGGCGACATCGCTGTCGCTGGCCTTGTTGTAGCCGCACATGGTGCAGCCGCCGCTGCGGGACCAGGCGCAGCCGCTGGTGCGAAGTATGAGCACCATGGCGTCCACCTCCCGCCCGTCGGCCATGTCCTTCTCCTTCCACAGAGCCTCTGGCCTGTCAAGGTCGCGCTTCCTCGCCAAATCGGCCCTCCATGACCGTCCGATAAGATGGATAGTTTAATATCTTTATTATCAATAATCGACGAAGGTGAATCCATGTCAGCGAAGATAGCGGTCATAGGCTCAGGGGCGGCGGGGATGACCGCCGCCTCGACGGCCAGGAAGGAGGACCCGGGCGCCGAGATAGTTCTTTTCACCGAGGACGAGCATATCGCCTACTCGCCCTGCGTCATACCTTGGGTCCTGGAGGGCAGGACCGACTGGGACAGCATCGTGATGCATGACCCGGAGTACTACCGCCGGGAGCGGGGTATCGAGGTCAGGACCCTCACCAAGGTATCCTCCGTAGACCTCGAGTCCTGCGTCCTTAGGGCGGGCGGCGAGGAGTCGTCCTTCGACCGGCTGATACTCGCCACCGGTGGCCAGGTGTTCATCCCTCCCATACCGGGCACCGATCTCCCTGGAGTGCACGTGGTGCGGACAATAAACGACGGCAAGGCCATCGAGAGGGGGATGGCGGCCGTTGACGATGTCGCCATAATAGGGGCGGGCGTCATCGGTCTGGAGATGGCGCTGGCTATGAAGGAATCGGGGAAAGGGGTCGTCGTCATCGAGATGATGGACCAGGTGGTGCCCCGCATTCTCGACCCCGACCTCGCCGACCGTCTGCGCGCCTATCTCGAGGAGCGGGGCGTCCGTTTCATTATGGGGGCGCCCATACAGAGCGTCGACGGCGAGGAGGGCGTGGAGTCGGTGACCGTCTCCGGCGAGAGGATCCCCTGCGGGATGGCAGTTTTCAGCACTGGCGTCCGGGCGAACCTGGAGCTCCCAGCGCAGATGGGGTTGGACGTCGGGGCCCTCGGCGCGGTCAGGGTCGCGCCGACCATGCAGCCCTATCGCAAGGGCCGCTTGGTGCCCAATGTCTTCGTCTGCGGCGATGTGGTCCAGTGCGAGTCGGCGGTCCTGCCGGGCCCCACCATGAGCCAGCTCGGATCGAGCGCGGTGAGGCAGGGACGTGTGGCCGGCATCAACGCCGCCGGAGGGAACGCGCTCCATGAAGGCGTCACCAGCCCTTGGGTGAGCGTCATCGGTGATCTGCAGGTCGCCGGCACCGGCATATCCAGCGGGCTGGCGGGATGGTACGGTATAGAGGTTGTCAGCGGCGTGGCCAGCGGCCTCACCCGGGCGCGTTACTACCCGGGCGGGAAACCGATGACCGTCAAAGTGCTGGCGGAGAGGTCCACCGGCAGGCTGGTCGGTGCCCAGATAATATCCGGGGAAGATGCCACCGGAAGGATAAATTGGCTCAGCGCCGCCATACTTGAGGGCGTGGGGGCCAAGGACTTCCTCTCCCGCTACGAGAACGCCTACTGCCCGCCCACCTCCATGGTCAGGGACGTGGCCTTCGCAGCGGTGGAGCAGCTGGTCTCCGGATTATGAGCCTTGCACTGATTGTCGAAAATCACTAGTGACTATCACGAAAGAGTGTTTGAAGATGAGATACCAAGATTACAAGGACATATACCATAAGCTCTCCAAGCCGGAGGAGGTCGAGCGCATGGCCAAAAAGGGCTATGACCGCGAGCTTTTAATGGTCCTCCACACCCAGAAGGTGACCAGGGATGTGAAGAAGAGCTTCTACAAGGTCAAGAACAACACCGGCAGGATGCTCAAGGACTGGCGCCAAGGGCACACCCTGATGGAGATATCGCAGCGCCAGCGCTTCCCCCCCATACTGACGGCGATGTTCGTCTTCGAGGAGATGGGCTGGAACAGAAAGAAGTTCTGGTCCCATATCCGCGGCGAGGAGGACATCAAGGACAAGCGCATAAAACGGGAGATAGAGGAGATAAACCGCAACGACTACGTCTACTCGCCCTGGGCCAATGAGGAGCAGCGCAAGCGAGGGGAATGGGGCGAGGTGCTCCTCGAGAAATGGCTGGACGAGCAGGGCGTCGAGTACCGCACCGAGGAGGACCTGCGCGGGATATACGCCAAAACGCCCGACTCCCTTTTCGAGGAGCCGGTCGTGGTCAACGGGATGGAGGTCATGTGGATCGAGAGCAAGGCCACCTTCGGCGACACCCCGGAGTTCCGCTTCAATGCCCGCAAGCAGCTGGTCCCCTACACCGAGCTTTTCGGCCCGGGGCTGGTTGTCTATTGGTTCGGATATTTGGACGACCTCGAGCCCCCGGAGGACGTCTTTATAACAGATATGTCGTTGCTAGATATGAATGTCGAAGAATGACATGATATCGGCCAGCGAGTTGGAGAGGTACGGGTACTGCCCTCTCTCTTGGTGGATGGCCATCGACGGGGATACACAGAACGATGAGCTCGTTGCCGGGTCGGATGACCATCGGCGGATATCGGGCTCCCTCCTGAGCGTAAAAACGAAAGAGCAGGGAGGATGGGAGCTCCGTTTCTCCTACATCGTCTCGGTGGCCATGGTCGGCAACCTCCTCGCCCTCTTCACCATCGGCATCCTGGACACTGAGGAGGGGGTGCAGGCCGGGTGGCTTTTCGCGATATCGTTGGTTTGGCTGGCCATCGGCCTTCTCCTTCTGCACCGCGCCTACCTGCATGGCCGCTGGTACCGCTACACCTTCCAAGAGATGGCGATTGTCGCCATCAGCATACTGATGATGATGGTGGCGCTGAACACCATTGCTTTCATACAGATGGGCGCGGTGGACGGGACGTTGTACCTGCTGCTGGCCATCTTCTGGTTCATCATAACCGTGGTCATACTCGCGCTGCACCATCTGCTGACCGGCGACCTGCTCGGCCTGCGGACGAGAAGCTCCCTGGAAGGGGAAGTGGTATACGTCGGCGAGGGCCCGTCAGAGCTTCTTGTCTCCGAGAGGCACGGCCTGACGGGACGGCCGGACATCCTGCTGCGCCGCGACAACGACCTGGTGCCAGTGGAGATCAAGACCGGCCGGGTGCCACGGGGGCCTCTGTTCTCGCACATACTGCAGCTGGGCGCCTATTGCGTCATCGTCGGGGAGCTGGAGGGCCAAAGGCTGGAGAAGGGGGTCCTGCGCTACGGATGGAAGGAGTTCGAGATCGAGTTCGACGAGTCCCTGGAGGAGTTGGTGGTCCTCAAATTGAAGGAGATGCGCCGTCTGCGCGAGAGCGGCGAGGCCCACCGCAACCACAACCGGCCAGGCAAATGCCGCGGCTGCTCGCGGCGGGCCGTCTGCCCCGAGTCCTTGGCCTGATCACTCCACGGTCACGCTCTTCGCCAGGTTGCGGGGCTTGTCTATGGGCATGCCACGCTCCTTGGCCACATAATAAGAGAGCAGCTGCAGCGCCACCGCCAGAGTCACCGGGCTGAAGAGCGGTTCTATGGGGGGGACCCTCACTATGTGGTCCGCCAGGGTCTCGCATTCCTCGTTGTCGTCGGTGGCGATGATCAGTATGGGGCTCCCCCGGGCGGCGACCTCGGACACGTTGGACACCATCTTGTCGTAGGTGTGGTCATCCAAGCATGCCGCCACCAGAGGGGTGCTCTCATCGAGGAGGGCCAACGGCCCGTGCTTCAGTTCGCCGGCGGCGTAGCCCTCCGCGTGGACGTAGGATATCTCCTTGAGCTTGAGGGCCCCCTCCAGCATCGAAGGGAAGTTGCGGTTGCGCCCGATGAAGAAGGCCGAGGTCGCGTCTCGGAATATCCCCGCGGCCGCCTGGAGGCTCTGCGCGCGGTCCAGGACCTCCGACACCTTGTTGGGCAGGGCCCGCAGCGAGGCCTTGATTATGCGCATCTCCTCTTCACCCATGGCCCTGCTCGTGTAAGCCAGCCTCGCCCCCAGCAGGTATACGGCTATGAGCTGGGCGGTGTAGGTCTTGGTGGCGGCCACGCTGATCTCCGGGCCGGCCTTGGTGAACAGTACCGCATCGGCCTCGCGGGTTATGCTCGAGCCCACCACATTGGTTATCGCCAGGGTGTAGGAGCCCCTCTCTTTGGCCTCGCGGCAGGCGGCCAGCGTGTCGGCGGTCTCGCCGCTCTGGGTTATCAGCACCACCAAGGAGCAGCGGTTGGTCTTAGTGGTGTACCGGTACTCGGAGGCGATCTCCACCTGGACCGGTATCCCGGACAGCTCCTCGATCACGTACTTCCCCACCAGGCCGGCGTTGTAGGACGTTCCGCAGGCCAATATCTTGACCGAGTCCACCTTCCTTCTTGAGGGGAGTATCTCCAGCGTCTCGAGCTCATCTATATAGCTGATTATGGTCTCGCTGATGCTGCGCGGCTGCTCGAAGATCTCCTTCAGCATGTAATGCTCGAAGCCGCCCTTGCGAGCCTCCTCCATGCTCCACTCAACCTTGGAGGGCGGACGGTCGATGACGGAGCCGTCGGCGCCGTGCAATGATATGCCGCGCGGCGATATGACGGCGCTCTCGCCGTCCTCCATGTACACCACGTCAGATGTGTATTCCAGCAGCGCGGTGACGTCCGAGGCGGCGAAGTTCTCGTTCAAGCCCAGGCCCAGCACCAGCGGGCTCTCCTTCCTGGCCACCACCACCTCGTCGGAGAACTCCTCCACCACCGCGATGGAGTAGGTCCCCCTCACATCCTCGAGCGCCCGGCGGACGGCGGCATGGAGGTCGCCGTTGTGATACTGCGATATGAGGTGCACCAGCACCTCGGTGTCGGTCTGGGAGTCGAAAACCGTCCCGTTCTCGAGCAGTCCTTTACGTATCTGGTTATGGTTCTCTATGATGCCGTTGTGCACCAGGGCGATCCTGCGGTCCTGGCTGAGGAAGGGGTGGGCGTTCTTCCATGACGGCGCCCCGCAGGTGGCCCAGCGGGTGTGCCCGATGCCGGTGTTGCCCTCCATCCAGGGCATGCTCTTCTCCATCACCGATATCTCGCCCTTCTCCTTATGGACCTCGAGATGGCCGTTGACCGTCGCCATGCCGGCGGAGTCATAGCCCCGGTACTCGAGTTTCTTCAGTGAATCCAACAGCACTTCAGAGACGTCCCTCGGTCCTGAGTATCCTATAAGCCCGCACATCAGTACACCTCCGAACGGTCGGTTATGTTCTCTCTCACCGTGGTGCCGTCGCGCAAGCGGCAGTGGGTCCCCACCACCGCCCCCGGCGATACGCTGACCCCCCCTCCGACCTCGGTGTTGGACCCGATGACGCAGCCGATGTCGTTGAGCGGTATCAGGTCCTCCTTGACCCTCCCGTAGGCGTTCCGGCTGGCGCTGCAGAAGTGGGGGCCCACCTGCACGTTGGAGTCGATGAGCGAGCGGCTGATATGGCAGTGGCTGTCTATGCTGGAGCCGGACAACAACACCGACCCCGATATATGGCTGAATGATGAAATTGAAACGTTGTCGCCGATTATGCTTACCGGGGAAAGGGCCACGTGAGGTCCGATGTCGCAGCCCTTGCCGATTATGACCGGGCCCTCGATGTAGCATCCCGCCCTGATGCGGGTCCCCTCGCCAATCTCCACCGCCCCTTTCATGACCACCCCGGACTCGACCCTTCCAGCTACGCTCTGCCCGTCCAAGGATACGAAACGGGAGCTCATGTCTATCACGTCCCAAGGATACACGGCGTCGCACCACGTGCCCCTGGTTATTATCCCCCTCATCGAAAGCTCGGGCAGCAATGACGAGAGGACGTCCGTCAGCCCGGTGCTCCCATCGGAGACCGGCCCCTCCATGCTCTTCAGCACTTCCCTGCCGAGACGGTACACGCCCGTGCTGATTATGCTTGTATCGGCCCGGCTCGGCTTCTCATCCATGCTGGAGACAATGAGGTCGCTCATCTCCACCACCCCGTACTTGGAGGGCATGGGGCTGCGGGCCAGAAGGGCGCAGTTCGTCTCCTCGGCCGCGAGGAGTTCCTTGATCCCCTCGGGGCTGATCACGTTGTCCCCTGGCAGCACCAGGAAGTCCCCGCGGGGGAAATCCTTGGCGCAGAGAAGCGCATGCGCGGTGCCCAGCGGCTTGGACTGCTCGTAATAGCTGATGAGGGCGCCGAATTCGGAGCCGTCGCCGAAATGGGACTGTATCATGCCGCGCCGGTGCCCAACGACCATCGCCATCTCGGTGACCCCGTTGCTCACCAGCGATTGGACTATGTGCTCCAGGATGGGCTTGTTCCCGATGGGCATCATAACTTTAGGCCTGGCCTCTGACAACGGCCACAGCCGGGTACCATGCCCCGCCGCCAAAATTATAGCTTGCATCTCTCCCCTTGTGGGTAAACTCGAAGCAGATAGAAATATTCTTCCTATGATATTGATTGAGAAGAAGGAGGGGGGAAGGGTTTGGTAGCGGGGGGTCGATTTGAACGACCGATCTCCGGGTTATGAGCCCGACGGGATATCCTGGCTACCCCACCCCGCTCTATCTGCGACCTAATCTCTAACTCATCTAAAAAGGTTTGCATGCGCCGCGGACGCTTCAGAAAAGCTTGCGCAGGCGCAGCAGGTCCTCAATCTCCCCGGCGACGCGGAAACGCCGCTGGGCGAAGGCCTTCATCGGCCTGATCCTCTTCTCCAAGAGGTCCAGGATTGTGTCGGGGTCCGAGGATATGACAACGTCGGCCTCGTCTATCAGACCGTCGCTCAAAGAATGGGCCTCGCCGTCCTCGAGGCGGAAGGAGTATTCCAGTTCGCCAAGGTCCAGGTTTATTGCCTTCCTTATGCCGGTTAGGGCTTCAGAGAGGCCGTCATCCTTCTGGACCTTGTTGTTGAATTTGTCAACCAGTTCGTCTAAGGCCTCCATCACGGTGCTCGCCTCCGACCAGTCCTCAAGTCTCGAGTTCTTGCTCATGTTCAATATGCGCCGTGTGGTCTGCCACGACATGCGCGCGAACGATGGCGGATTACCCTTATCATTTATCCATCTTTCGAGGAACGATATGGTGACGGGGTCGGACGGGTAGCCGCTGCCCAGAGGCTCACCCGCCTCCTCCTCCAGCTCCCGCACGGCGCGGTCCCGGGTCACCTTGGCGACGATGGATGCTGCCGAGACCACCGGGTACTTCTCGTCCGCCCGGTGCTTGCACACCATCTGCCCGCAGCTCCCCAGGAGCCCTTTCAGCGTACTGGCGAAGGCCTTCTCGTTGGCGTCGGCGCAGTCCACGAACAGGGAATGGTCGCGGAAAGGTGCGAGCGCGGCGGCGAAGGCCTCGGCCTCCAGGGCATTGAGGGACATCACCTTCCGCGCCTCGTCTATCCGCTGCGGCGGCAACGAGACCACCTCGATGTCGCAGACCGATCCTATCTCATCGAAGAGGACCTCCCTCCTCGCCGGCGACAGTCGCTTGGAGTCCTTCAGGCCCATGCCCTCGAGCGTGGTCCCGTCCTCCACCGCGACCGCGGCCACCACCAAGGGCCCCAGCACCGGTCCGCGTCCGGCCTCGTCCACGCCGCATATCATCCTCACCGCATTGATTTGATGCTAGAAAAGATTGCTGGATATCTCTACCAACTAATTTGTTTGTTACAATAGTTTTAAGTTGTCATCCCCGATTGAGAAGTGGTGATTGCATCAAGGTCTGTGATGTTCAGAGCAGACGCCTGGACAAGGGCTTCAAGCTGACGCGGGTGGGCGTCACCGGCGTCAAGAAGCCCATAAGGGTCAAGAGGAACGGTAAGATAGAGCTGATATGCGAGACCTTGGCCTGCGACATAGACGTCTATGTGGACCTGCCTTCGGAGCAGAAGGGGTCCCACCTGTCGCGCAACCTGGAGATCATCCGCGAAGTGGTGGACGAGAGCGTGAGGGAACCGGTCTCGGGAATCGAGAATCTGGCCGCATCCATTTGCCGCCAGCTGCTGGAGAAGCATGATTACGCCAATGTGGGCGAGGTCCACATCGGGGCCGATTACTTCCGCGAGAGCGAGACCCCCAACGGCCGCGAGACATTGGAGTTCTACCGCCTCATAGGCGAGGCCTTGGCGGAGAGGGGCGGCGACCTGATGAAGACCGTTGGCGTGGAGGTCATCGGCATGACCGCCTGCCCCTGCGCCATGGAGTCGGTGCGCTCCGTGCTCGAGGAGGGCGTCGTCGCCGAGGACTTCCCGGTGATATCTCACAACCAGCGCAACATATGCACCTTGATGATCACCCTGCCGGAGCACATCGACCTCGAGGCCAACGACCTCATACACATGGTCGAACAGGCCTTCTCCTCGCCCACCTACGAGATATTGAAGCGCGCCGATGAGGCGGCTGTGGTCACCAACGCCCACAACAACCCCAAATTCGTGGAGGACGTGGTCCGCGACGTGCTCATGAGGTTCCTTCTCCTTTATCCTGAGCTGCCGGACGACGTCGTCCTCCTGGTGCGCAGCGAGAGCGAGGAGTCCATACACAAGCACAACGCCTTTGCGGAGAGGATCACCACCCTGGGCGAGTTGAGACTATGAGACCGAGCGCGGTGGCTGTGGACGTTGACGGCACGATAACCGACATGCGGAAGAACCTGCAGTGCAACGCCATGGAGGCGCTGCGCCAGGTGCACTCCGAGGGGACCCCGGTAATATTGGCCACCGGCAATGTGCTCCCCATCGCCTACGGTCTGAGCCGCTTCATCGGCCTGGGGGGCACCGTGGTGGCGGAGAACGGCGGAGTGGTCTGCCATGATGAGCGCGTCGAGGTCCTCGGGGACGCATCCAAGCCCCGCCAGGCCTTCGAGCACCTTTCGAGCATGACGGCCCTTGACAGGCTGTTCACCGACGAATGGAGGATGTCGGAGGTCGCATTGCGCGGCAAGGTGGACCCGCAGTGGGTCATCGACCAGCTCAAGGACTTCCCGGTGAGGGTTCAGGCCAGCGGCTTCGCCATACACATAATGCAGCAAGACCATTGCAAGATGAACGGGCTGCGCAAGGCGGCGGAGATGATGGGAATCGAGGCCCGTCAAATAGCCACCGTCGGCGATTCCGACAACGACGTTTCCATGCTCAAGGGCTGCGGCCGCGGGATCGCGGTGGGGAACGCCACCGCGGCGGCCAAGGAGGCAGCCGACGAGGTCATGCCCGGAAAGCACGGCGAAGGGGCGGTCCAGGCCCTCAAGGCCCTGGGCCTTTATTGATCAGAGCAGCCTCTTGGCTTCCTCAGGCTCCATCTCCAGCGCCATGAGCATGTATTGTAGCGCCTTGCGGGCATAGGGCTCGCGCGCCTTGGGGTCGTCCATGATCTCCCCGTAACGGGCGATGACGTTGTGATAGAAGTCGACGGCGAACTCCGAAAGGTAGCGGGGGGCGTTGGGCTCGTCCAGCTCCGCCGCCTCCTTGTAGGCGCCCTCGGCCTCGTCGTACTTGCCCACCGAGACGCAGAACGCCCCGTAGGATGAATAGTATATGAAGTTCTCCGGGTCTAGCTCGATGGCCTTCTTGTAGGCTTCGACGATCTCCTCGTCCGAAATCTTGGCCCCGAACATGCCCGATGCCATGTTGCCGGTCTCCGCCTTGAGGAACCATGCCTCGGCGGAGTCCGGGGACTCCTCGGCGGCCTTCTTGAACTTGCTGTAGGCCTTCTTGAAGTCGCCCCTCTCCATCTCCTTGTGGCCTTCCTTCATCGTCTTCTCTAGGTCTGCCATGCTTACATGGCCGAATAAAGTGGGGGTGCAAGATAAACCTTTCCCACGCTGCGGACCGCAGGGGCGATTATTAAATAAACGATGGCGGTGTTGGCATCATCCAGCGGAGGGCGAGAATGGATTCCGAGACCGTGAGGAGGGTGGCCTTGCTGGCCCGTCTGGAGCTCAGCGAGGAGGAGATAGAATCCTACAGCAAGGACCTGAGCGAGATACTTGACCACTTCAGCCTATTGGATGAACTGGAGGGCCTCGAGGACTACGGCTTCAACCCGGTGGAGGTGGCGGACGTCCTCCGCGACGACGAGCCAGGGCAGGACATCCCCGCCGAGGACCTGATGAAGGACATGGACACCTACCAGGACTACGTCAGGGGGCCGAGGCTCTCATGAACGCGTCCCGCCTGGAGGCCATCCGGGAGCTGGACCGCGACTACGGCATGTTCTACAGCCTCAGCGAAGACGCCGCCCTGGAATCGGCGGAGTTCCACTTCTCCGCCAAGGACAACCTGACCACCGTGGACCACGAGACCACCGCGGGCTCGCGCATGCTCAGCGGCTGGCGGCCTCCTTTCGACGCCGCCGCCGTGGAGTCGCTGCGCGGGGCGGGCGGCGCATTGCTGGGCAAGACGAGCATGGACGAGTTCGGTTTCGGCACGTTCTCCGTCAACTCAGCCTTCGCGGTCCCCCGCAACCCCCATGACCGCGAGCGGAGCTGCGGCGGGTCCTCGGGAGGTGCCGCCTGCGCCGCCGCCCTCATCGATGGGCACATATCGCTGGGGGTGTCCACCGGCGGGAGCGTCTCCTGCCCGGCGGCTTTCTGCGGAGTGGTGGGCTTCACGCCCACCTACGGCCGCGTCTCCCGCCACGGGCTGCTGGACTACGGCAGCTCGCTGGACAAGGTGGGGATGCTTTCCGCGGACTGCGCCAGCATCGCCGAGCGATTCCCACTGATGGCCGGCCCCGACCGCCGCGACCCCACCAGCTGCGGCCACCCTGAGCACTCCGAGCGCTCCGCCGCGCGGACCGTGGGCGTTCCCAAACAGTCCCTGCAGGGCATTCCCGAGGACGTGTTGGCGGTGTTCAACGAGGCGTTGGAGGTCGTACGCGGCGACATGGGCCTCGATGTGGTGGAGGTGGACATTCCTGTCTTCAACTACGCTCAGCCGGCCTACTACATAATAGCCACCTCCGAGGCATCCACCAACCTCGCCCGCTACGGCGGCATGCGCTACGGGGCCCGCGGCGAGGACCTCGACACCCATTTCGACCGCTACTTCCGCCAGGTCCGCTCCGCCGGCTTCGGGGGGGAGGCGAAACGGAGGATACTGCTGGGCACCTTCACCCGCATGGTGGGCTACCGGGACCGTTACTACCTGAAGGCGCTGCAGGTCCGCCAGGCCCTCATAGCCGAGTACCGGCGCGCCTTCGCGTCCTGCGACCTGTTGCTGGCTCCGACGATGCCCTTCGTGGCCCCCCGCTTCGACGAGGTGGAGGCCATGAGCCCGCTGGAGATATACCTGGCCGACCACCTCACCATCCCGCCCAACCTGGCGGGCATGCCCCACATCAGCCTCCCCTGCGGAGAGCTGGACGGGATGCCGCTGGGAATGCAATTCACCGCCGACCATTGGCACGAGGACCGCCTCCTCAAGGCCGGCGTGGAATGGGACCGAAGGTCCGAATACCCCGTGCCGGAGGCGAGGGCATGAGGATCGGCCTGGAGATACACGTGCAGCTGCCGACCCGCAGCAAGATGTTCTGCTCCTGCCCCACTGACGGAGGGCCTCCCAACAGCGCCGTCTGCCCCACCTGCCTGGGCATGCCTGGTTCGCGGCCGACGCTCAACCGCGCCGCCTTGGAGATGGGGCTGCGTCTGGCTAAGCTCTTCGATTGCCAGGTGCCGGAGAGGACATGGTTCGCGCGCAAGACCTATTTCTACCCCGACCTAGCGAAGCATTACCAGGTGACGCAGCACGACAACCCCGTGGGGGAGCACGGAGCGTTCGACTTCCGCGGCAAGGAGGTCCGCATAAGGCGCGTGCACCTCGAGGAGGACCCCGGCAGCATCCGTCGGGCTGGAAGGCCGGGAGAGGAGCTCTCGCTGGTGGACTACAACCGCAGCGGTATGCCCCTGGTGGAGATCGTCACCGAGCCCGACCTCAGCAGCCCCGCCGAGGCGAGGCAGTTCCTGTCCGACATGCTTACCGAGATCAGGCACACCATCGGCCTCAGCGGGGAGGGCGAGCAGACCGTGCGGGCCGACTGCAACATATCGGTGGGCGAGGAGAGGGTAGAGGTCAAGAACGTCACCGGCCTCAAGAACATGGAACGCGCGCTCAAGTACGAGGCGGTGAGGCAGACCAAGATGCTGCGCTCCCGGCGCCCGGTGCTGCGCGAGACCCGCCGCTACGACGAGGAGCGCAAGGTCACCGTTGCCGTGAGGAAGAAGGAGTTCGAGGAGGACTACGGCTACATCGGCGAGCCCGACCTCGGCGTCTTCCACATCAGGGCCATGGCCGAAGAGCTGGAGAACAAGGAGACGCCGCTGGAGCGGGCGCGCAGGTTGGAGCTGCAGTACGGCCTGGCCGAGAGCACCGCCCGGCAGCTGGTCAACACCTCCATGCGGCTCTGCGACCTCTTCGAGAGGATGGCCGCCGATCTGGGCGCCAAGGTCGCCCTGAACGTCACCGGACAGGTCAGCGGCCCCTGGTTCCATGTCAAGGATTCCTTCGACCAGAGCATGGAGGACGCGGTCTTCGAGGCGGCGGAGGAGTTTTGGCGCGACGGCATCACCGATTCCGAGCTGACCATAAGGCTGTCCAAGATCCTCGGGACGCATGTGACGGTCGAAGAGACATTGGGTTTGGACGTCGAGGATTCATCGGTGAAGGACCGCATCGGCCTCAACGAGGCGGTGGAGAAGGCGGTGGAGGAGAACCCGGGCATCTTCGAGGACTACGCCAAGAACGAAAGGGCGGCCAACCGCCTCATCGGCGAGGTGAAGAAGAGCACCGGCGGGACCTTCTCCTCGCAAGAGATAGTCGCGGCGGTGAAGGCCCGCCTCTCCCAAGGCCCCTGACCTTATTCCAGGTCCTCAATGTCGTCCAGGTCCAGGTCGTCTATCGCCAAGGACATCAGCTGCAGTTCGGACAGTTTGTCATCGTCGACCGGCGTGGGCGACCCGTCCACCGGGGAGTGCATGCGCTTGTTCTTGGGGAAGGCGATGACCTCGCGTATGCTCTCCTTGCCGAGCATGATGCTCACCATGCGGTCGACGCCGAGGGCGATCCCCCCGTGCGGCGGCGCCCCGTATCCCAATGCCTCAAGGAAGAAACCGAACTCCTGCTCCATCCTCTCATCGGAGAGGCCCAGCATCGACAGGATACTCCTCTGCAGCGAGCTGTCGTGGTTCCTCAACGAGCCGCTTCCCAGCTCGACGCCGTTCAGGCAGAGGTCGTAGGACTCCCCCAGCACGTCCGGCGACAGCTCCCCCGCCGGCCTCACGAACGGGTGGTGGAGGGCGGTCAGCTTGCCGGACACCGGGTCCTTCTCGAAGAGCGGGCAGTCGACGACCCACAGGAACTGGTGTTTGTCCTCGTCGATGAGGTCCAGGTCGGCGGCGAGCTTCTCCCGCAGCAGACCCCCCGTCTCGCGGACCTTCTCCCGCGACCCGGCGAGGAAGAGGAGCAGGTCGCCCTCCGCGGCGTCCATCGCCTCCGTGAGACCGTGCTGCACCTCGGGGGTGAAGTATTTGACGATGTTGCTCTCCAGCCCGGCGGAGCTGACCTTCATCCAGGTCATTCCCCCCAGGCCGTGGCGCTTCACCCATGATATGAGGCGGTCGATCTCGTTGCGGCCCACGGCGTCGGCGCCGTCCTCCTTCTTCACGTTGATGCCGACGATCGCGCCTTTCTTGGCCAGGACTCGCTGGAATATCTCGTAGGGCGCGTCCGCGACCATGGAGGTCACCTCGGTCATTGGGAGGCCGAAGCGCAGGTCCGGCGAGTCGGTTCCGTAGCGGTCCATGGCCTCCTCGTGGCCGAGGCGCAGGAAGGGGGTGCTGAGGGCCTCGCCGTGCAGCCCCTTCCATATATGGGCGATGAGGGCCTCCACGGCGGCGATGACGTCCTCGCGGTCCACGAAGGACATCTCGAGGTCCAACTGGGTGAACTCCGGCTGACGGTCGGCGCGGGAGTCCTCGTCGCGGAAGCAACGGGCGATCTGGTAGTAGCGGTCCGCCCCGGCCACCATCAGCATCTGCTTGAAGAGCTGCGGCGACTGCGGCAGCGCGTAGAACGACCCGGGGTGGACCCGGGACGGGACCAGGAAGTCACGGGCGCCCTCGGGGGTGCTGCGGGTGAGCAACGGGGTCTCCACCTCCAGGAATGAGCGGTCGTCCAGATGCTCGCGGGCGAGGGAGAGCAGACGGTGCCGGAAGCGCATCACCCTCATCATCTCCGCCCGCCGCAGGTCCAGGTAGCGGTAGCGCAGCCGGGTCTCCTCGGCGGGGAGGAGGTGCTCCTTCTGCTCGCCGATCTCGAAGGGAGGGGGGTGCGAGGGGCTCAGCATCTCCGCCTCTTTGACCAGCACCTCCGCCTCGCCAGTGGGGTTGCGGGGGTCCTCTGTGCCCGGAATCCTCTCCCGGACGGTGCCGCCCACCGACACCACCGATTCGCGGGTGAAGCCGTCGAGGGCCTTTTCCAAGGCGTCCTTGCCGGCCTCGTCGGGGACGTCCTCGGGGTCGTACACCAGCTGGGTCGTTCCATAGGCGTCGGCGAGGTCGAAGAACAGTATCCCGCCGTGGTCACGGGAGAACCTCACCCAGCCCTGCAGGCAGACATCTCTGCCCAGGTCGCCGGCGCCGATCTCCCCACAAGTGTGCGTCCTCTTCATGCTGAATGCCCCCTTGGATGCTATTCAAGCAACGCTAAACCGAGGGTGGTATTAAACTGTTTTCTGAGCCCATCATTCCCCCTCCTCCAACAGATGAGGTATGAAGAGCATGGGGTCCTTGACGATGTTCAGAACGACTGAGGTGTTCGTCTTCTTGACGCCCTCGATGGAAAGGATGCTCTTGACGACCTCGGAGAACTCCTCGCGGTCACCGCATGCCACCCAGGCGATGGAATCGTACTCCCCGGTGACGTCGAAGACCGATATGACCTGTTCGATGGACATGACCTTCTTCTGGATCTCGAGGATGTCGCCCTCCACGTAAATATGGACCATGGCCATGAACTCGTAGCCGAGCTTCATGTAGTCCACCACCGCCCGGTACCCCTTTATGAGGCCGCGGGACTCTAGGTTCTTGACCCTCTGGATGAGGGTGGTTGGATGCACCCCCAGCCTTTTGGCTATATGCCGGAATGACCCTTGGCTGGAGCTGCACAGCTCTTCCACTATCCTCTTGTCCAGTTCGTCGAGCTTTTCTCCGGCCATGTTGATCCTCTATACATTTGCACTATGAATAACCGTTAGGTTTAGACATATGAGCATAATTGATATGCTGTTAGAACGCTCGAATAATGTAAGTGCTAATTAAGATTGCGCCGACGCTTGCAATCAGTTTTATCTTGCTTCCGGCAATCTCCCCCTGCCATGACAGTGAGGCTCTACCGTCGCGACCCCTACCTGTTCGAGTTCGAGGCAACGGTCGTCCGCTCCGAGGGCGATTGGCTGGCCCTCGATGGAAGCGCGTTCTACCCGGGAGGAGGAGGCCAGGCCGCCGACCGCGGCCGCATCCAAGGCCTGGAGGTCACCGACGTGGAGGAGGCTGGGGGCGAGGTCTGGCACCGCGTCCCCGGCCACAGCCTGGCGGAGGGGCTGATGGCCTGGTGCAGCGTCGATTGGCAACGTCGCTACGATGTCATGCGCGGGCACACCGCCGAGCACATGCTGTTCTCCGCCCTTGAGAGGGCCGACCCCTCCTTGGAGCTTGCGAAGATCGACATCGACGAGAGGCTGAAGAGGCTCACCGTCAAGGGGGCGGTGGACTGGAACGCGGCCCTGCAGGCGCAACGCGAGGTCAACCGGGCCATAGCCGCCAACATCGAGGTGGAGCGCTCGGCCATGGAGCGCGATGAGGCCGATGAAGAGGAGGTCCGGGCGAAGCTGGACCGCATCGAGGGGGACATGGTTGAGGTGGTGGAGATCGGTGATTTCGACCGCGCCGCCTGCGCCGGGATACATGTGATGGAGACCGGGGAGCTCGGCGCCGTGCTGATAAGCCGCATAGGGTCGGGCGGCGGCGGGGAGGTCAACATCGATTTCGAGGTCGGCGAAAAGGCCATGGAGAAGGCGCTGGAACTTGCAAATCTCTCTCTTTCGCTCGCAGACGACATGGGGTGCCCCGTGGAGAACCTCGCCGCCACCGTCAGGAACGCCAGGGAGGAGCTCGAGCGCGGCCGCGCGGCCCTGCGGGAGCTGTCGCGCCTGGCGCTCGGCGCCCTCGAGCCCCGCGAGGTCGTGGGGCTGCAGGTGCACGCGGGCTCCTACCCCCAGCTGGACAGGAAGGAGATGAGGGAGGCGGCGGAAAGGGTGCGCAACGCCGGAGGGGTGGCCTTCCTGGTGTCCACGGCGGACAAGGCCGATGTGGTGCTGGCGGCGGCGGACGGCACCGGCGTCGACTGCCTAAGGCTCATCGATTCCTGCCTGCGGCCGATGGGGGGCTCCGGCGGGGGCAGGCCCGGTTTCGCGCAGGGAGGCCTTCCCGACCCGTCGCTGGCGGGAGATCTCCTGGACTGCCTGGTCTCGTCCCTTCGGCAGTTGTAGGATACGCTGATTCTCGCTGCCCAGCCTCAGCGCTGAAACTCCTGGACATTCTATACTATAATTTTACATTAGACATATAAACATTATTATCATATCAACTATACATGTGTAGATATACGAAACCTTTTTTTAGTAAATTAGTATAACATATCCTTAATGAGCTCTACAAGTGAGCAGCAAAAGAAGGAGGAGATCCTCCAAACGATCGAACGCGAGAAGGTCAAGTTCATCGAGATGCAGTTCTGCGACATCCTGGGCGTCGTCAAGACGGTGTCCATACCCGCCTCGCAGGCCGAGAAGGCCATCGACGACGGGGTGTTCATCGATGGGTCGTCCATCCTGGGATACACCACCATAGACGAGTCGGACATGAGGACGGTCCCCATCCTCGATTCCTTCCAGATCTACCCTTGGACCTCGGACTCGCCCTACAAGACGGCCAGGTTCATGTGCCAGATCTTCGACCATCACGGCGAGCGCTTCGATGGCGATCCGCGCTACGTGCTGGAGAGGATGATCGAGAAGGCCGCCGCCATGGGCTACAACTACAACGTGGGCCCGGAGTTCGAGTTCTTCCTCTTCAAGGTGGACGAGGACGGCGAGCCCCAGGTGGCACCAAACGACCGCTTCGGTTACTTCGACCTCATACCCCAGGACGAGGGCGACATGGTCCGCAAGGAGATCATGATGTACTTCGACGATATGGGGTACAACGTCGAGGCGGCGCATCACGAGGTGGCGCAGGGTCAGCACGAGGTGGACATGCGCTACGCCGACGCCCTAACGGTGGCGGACAGGATGCTCACCCTCAAGTACGGCATCAAGACCATCGCCCGCAAGCACGGTCTGCACGCCACCTTCATGGCCAAGCCCTTGTTCGGCCAGAACGGGTCGGGCATGCACGTTCACCAGTCCTTGACCGACATGGACGGCAACAACGCTTTCTACGACCCCGACGGCAGCTACCAGCTGAGCAAGGCGTGCTGCCATTACATCGGCGGCACTCTGAAGTACGCCCGCGACATGGTGAGCGTCCTCAACTCCACCGTGAACTCCTACAAGAGGCTGGTGCCGGGCTACGAGGCGCCGTGCTACGTCGCCTGGGCGAACAGGAACCGCTCATCCCTGATACGCGTCCCCGCCGCCAGGAAGATGGGGACCCGCATCGAGCTGCGCAACCCCGACCCCACCGGCAACCCCTATCTGATGTTCGCGGTCATGCTGGCGGCGGGCCTCAAGGGCATCGAGGAGCAGGTCGCGCCCCCGGCGCCGATGGAGCAGAACATCTTCGCCATGGACGCCCAGAAGCGGGATGAGTGCGGCATCGAATCGCTGCCTGGAGATTTGGAGCAGGCCATCTCCGCCACCAGCAGGAGCGGGTTCATGAAGGAGGTGATGGGGGAGCACATCTTCAGGCACTACGTCCACATCAAGAACGAGGAGTGGGACGAGTACCGCACCTTCGTGACCGACTGGGAAGTGCGGAAGTATCTGCACGTCTACTGAGACTCAACTCCGTTCCGAAACCCCTTACCTATTTTTTCCGTCTTTTGAAAGGCTTAATTAATGGTTCCTTGTTATCAGTGAGCGTTATGACGCCGGGAGGAAAGATGAACCCTCGCCAAATGA
>Ga0207421_10000207_pt1 | contig 73278 bp, 61 predicted proteins | sample SodLakKL_010_SED_4_FD_187542 | JGI IMG/M metagenome (GOLD analysis project Ga0207421, IMG submission 187542) | Alkaline sediment microbial communities from Lake Tanatar, Kulunda Steppe, Russia - 8KL_010_SED (SPAdes) (version 2) | ecosystem: Environmental > Aquatic > Non-marine Saline and... | reverse complement strand
CGGCGGCGGGACCGGCAGGAGGGGCTATGCGGATTCTTCTGGTGGAGGACGACGAGAAGATCGCCACGTTTATCCAAAAGGGGCTTCGTCAGTCGGGGTACGCGGTGGATTGGGTTACTTCGGGGGAGGAGGGTTATGCGTATGCGCGCGTTACTCCGTATGATGCGGCGGTGGTAGATGTGATGCTGCCGGGCATGGACGGGATCACCATGGTGGAGAACCTCCGCGATGAGGACGTGAAGTTTCCGATTCTCATCCTCAGCGCTCGTCGCAGCGTAGACGATCGGATAAAGGGAATACAGAAAGGGGGGGATGACTATCTCACCAAGCCGTTCTCGTTCTCCGAGTTACTGGTCCGCCTTCAGGCGCTGATGCGGCGTGCTGACCGCGGAAAGAAAACTACCCGCCTCGCGGTAGCGGACCTGACTCTCGATCTCATGTCGCACGAGGCGTGGCGTGGGGAGACGCGTATCGAGCTTCAGCCCCGTGAGTACTCTCTGCTCGAGTACATGATGCGAAATGCGGGAACGGTCCTTACGAAGACCATGATCATGGAGCATGTGTGGCAGTACGATTTCGATCCTCAAACCAACGTCGTAGACGTCCTGGTGTTCCGACTGCGCAAGAAGGTGGATGAAGAGTTTGAACCGAAACTCATTCACACCGTCCGCGGTGTGGGATACGTTCTCAAGAGCGTGTAGCAGAGCCCTGTCGGCGACCAACGTCCGGTTGACGCTGCTCTTCTCGGCCATTTTCCTCGTCGGCGCCGTCGCGCTGTTCACCATCAGTTTCTTCTCGCTGACCAACTCTTTGCGGCAGGATGATGTCCAGGAGATGCACGCGCGTCTCCTCGGGTATTGGGCGATGTATCAGCGCAGCGGAGTGGAAGCGGTTCGAGAAGAGATCGAGGAGCGGCCGCTACCGGTCGGGGAGCGAGCTTTCTTCGTTCGGTTGGCTGACGAGGATAACCGAACGATTGCCGTCCAGATACCGCCACTGTGGCGTCAAGGTTTCCGCATTGGTCGCCTGGAAGGCACCGAACCTGCCACCACGGCGGATGGCGTTGTGGTGCTGGAGTCGGAGCTCCTTCCGTACACGCTGGAAGTAACCGGGATTAGACTCTCTGACGAGCATTACTTGCAGGTAGGTCTCAGCACACAGCACCGTGATCAGCTTCTGGAGCTGTTTCAACGAAACTTCGTCATAATCTCGGCGGCGGTGGTGATCGTCAGCGTTTTCGGGGGGTTGTTCCTGGCCTCCCGGACGCTCAAACCGGTACAGGATCTGAGTGACACGATACGATCGATCCTGCAGACCGGAGACTTCTCTTCCCGTATTCCGGTGAACCAGTCCCTGTTCCGTAGCAAGGGCGATCTGGATCAGCTTGTGGTGTACTTCAACGAGATGCTTGGGCGAATCGAGCGCCTCGTGGGCGGAATGCATGACGCGCTGGATACGGTCGCGCACGATCTCCGAACGCCGATGACCCGGCTGCGCGGCGCGGCTGAGCTTGCCCTCCAAACCGGTGGCGACGAGGAGACGTATCGTGAGGCTCTCAGCACGTGTATTGACGAAAGCGACGTCATGCTGCGAATGCTGAATACCCTCATGGATATCACCGAGGCGCAGTCAGGGGCGGTGAAGTTGGATCTGGAAGAAATGGACGCAGCACAGGCCGCCCGCAACATGTGCGACATGTATTCGTATGTGGCCGAAACAAGAGACGTGAAGCTGCGGACTGAGATTGTTCGATCCGGTTCATTTCCTGTGGATGCCGTACGGCTGCGTCAGGCGTTGGGGAACGTGCTCGACAATGCTGTCAAGTACTCGCGAGAGGGCGGAAACGTCACCATGGTCGTAAATGTCGACCAAGACTGGGCTGAGTTCCGCATACAGGACGACGGTATCGGCATATCCGAAGAGGACATGCCCCGCATCTGGACTCGCCTCTATCGGGGAACGCAGGCTAAGGGGAGCCCGGGGCTCGGTTTGGGCTTGAGCCTCGTGCGCGCCATCGTGGAAGCGCACCGCGGTAGCGTCGATATCCACAGTACTCCCGGGCAGGGGACCGAGGTTACCATCGCTTTTCCCCGCCGGCGGAACGAAGGATAGCCTTTGACCGTCAATCTCCGGATGCTCTGCGCCCATTACAGAGGTGTAATGACGGTGACATTTCACTGCAATAGCCGGATTGTATAGTCATCAGTGTAGAGGGAACGGCGCCGGAAGGCGTCACGAACGGCTCCTCCGGCTACGCGTCGGGCAGACCGTGAACCGGCCGTTCGGCTCTGTGAAATAGGGTAGGGGTTCCCCTGCCCCGGGAAGAGGAGCCGGTTGCTGTTGGAGCATCCGTACCATCGACTCCGGACGGACCGCTTCCGGCCTTTCATCATGAGTCATCCGTGGATACGCGATGCTCCGGCAGCAGCTGTCGTGGGACAGTGAGGCAAGCATGGGTGGCGCACCCTCCTCAGTGCCCGCATGGTCTTCCTCCTTTCCGTGTTTTTTGTTGCTTCCCTCGGGGCGCGCGCCGGCTTCGGTCTTCGCCGGGCCGGGCGCGCTTCCGAGCGGTTTGCGCGCCGGCATTCGAGCCGGCAGGAATCGGTGAACGGAAGCGGACGAATCCGGCCTAAGATTTTGGTGGCGAAGCCACCGAGGAGATCCGGGGAGCTAAGCGATACAGGGGCATGGATCGCATCGTTGCGAGCAACAGAGCTAAAGTCATCCCGGCCGGAAACGCTGCGTACTGCCGCGGCGGTCGTTCGTTGCACTCCCGGCGAGCGCGTCCGCGCCGTTCGCGATTCCTACCGGCTTCTTTCGAGAGCGCCGGTAGAAGAGCGTTTCAGCCCACCGACGGCACCGGATTGCCGGTCGGCAGGGCTGATCCATTATCTACCCCCCCCAACGCATGGTTGTTTCGTCTGAGGGTCACCTCAGACAAACGACCTCCCTTCTTCCCCCCGGTTCCCCCCGCCGGGGGTTTTTTGTTCATGCGCCTGTGTCTGTGTGTCACAATCTGTGCGAGATGATCCCGTCAACAGTGAGCTTGGCATGAGCGGCTCGATTCGGTACGGTTGCGCTGTGACCGGTACGGGGAGCGACATGTGCGCCGAGAGTCGGATCAACACCAGAGAGACGTCGTGCGATAGCGGGGGAAGCTCCGCTTTGCGGTCGGGCGGTTGGAGGCGTCGGGGGCCGGGTGAGTCCATTCCCCATTCCGAGCATCCGGTAAGCATTGCGCCAATGATGGATCGAACCGATCGCCATTATCGGTGGTTCGCGCGACTCATGACGCGGCGCGTAATGCTCTATACAGAGATGGTCGCTACCGGAGCCATCCTATACGGCGATCGGGAGCGTCATCTCGGTTTCGATCCGATAGAGCATCCGGTAGCTCTTCAACTCGGCGGGGCAGAGGTCAGTGAGGTTGCCGAGGCGACGCGCTTGGCCGAGCCGTACGCCTACGATGAGATCAACCTGAACATTGGATGCCCTAGCGATCGTGTCCAAGAGCGGGGCATCGGCGCGTGTCTGATGCGAGATCCCGAGCACGTAGCACGTCTTGTCGAAGCAGCGCGCCGTAACACATCGAAGCCTGTGACGGTGAAATGCCGGATTGGGGTGAACGGCAAGGAATCGTACGACGACTTGGTGCGTTTTGTTCAGCTGGTGCGTAAGGCCGGGCCTGCACGGTTCACCGTCCACGCGCGAATCGCTGTTCTTGGAGGGTTGAACCCGAAGGAGAACCGGGACGTTCCTCCGCTGCGCTATGAGGATGTGTACCGTCTAAAATGTGATTTCCCGGAGGTCGACATCGAGATCAACGGCGGTGTCACATCAGTGCACCAGGTGCGCGAGCATCTCCAACATGTAGATCGCGTCATGATCGGCCGTGCCGCGTATGATCGACCGGCCTTGTGCGCAGAGCTCGAAGTGGATCTTTTCGGAGAGGAGCCGCCGTGCGCTACACGACGGGAGGTGATCGAGGAGCTCATGCCGTATGTAGAGGCATGGAATCAGGCGGGGCACCCGGCCAACCGGATAGTGCGCCACACATTGGGGCTTGTGGCCGGGAGACCCGGTGCGCGGGCTTGGCGTCGTCTCATGAGCGGTCGGCTTCCGTACCAGGGGCGGCCGTTGCTGGAGCGAGCTCTGCGGGAGCTTCCTCGTGACACCCTCGACGAGCCGCTGGTTTCCGGGGCCAGTTTGAGGGAGCGGGAAATGGTCACCGGCTCGTCCGGCCAAGCGTCGGAGGAGTCGAGACGGCCTTGTCGGCCCCGCCGGGCAGGTGACTCTTTGCTCGCAGGTATCGATGGCTCACACGACACGGCGTACCAGTGAAAGCTCACCGCTCGGTGAACCGCAGCTCCGCGAAATCACCGAACGCCTCCCTGTAGGAGCCGTGCTGGATATCGGGTGCGGGGAGGGAACCGTGTCCGGAGAGCTGCTTGCAGCATTCCCCCGACTCCAGGAGCTCCATGCCGTAGACGTCCTTCCGGGTGAGCTTGAGGAAGCGAGGCGAAGGCTGACGGACCCCCGGATACAACTGCGCCGGGCCGACGCCCGGGACCTCCCGTTTTCGGACGATAGGTTCGACGCTGTGCTTCTGTCGAATACGCTCCACCATCCCCGGAATCGTGCACGAGTAGCGTCGGAGGTACGGCGGGTGTTGCGCCCCGAAGGAACGTTCATCCTAAACGAGGTTCTCCGTGACGGACTGAACGCGCCGGAGTGGAGTCTCGCCGAGCTTCACTCGATCAAAAGTGCAGTCGATCGAGCGCTCGGGCTCCCGCACGAAGAGACGATGTCGGAGCGTGGGATCGATGCTTGGCTCGTCCTGCTCCGGACTACCCAGCATGTCCGCCTCCGGCGTACGTTTCCCGTGGATTCGGACAGCGCGCTCGAAGAGCGGATTGAGTTTCTCTCGGGGTATGTCGGTATGGTTGCCGATAAGCCGGAGCGCTATGCGCGACTTCGACGCCGCATGTCGAAGTGGATGATGCATGTCGCTCGATATGGCACCGCGCGTCCGCCGGAGCTACTTGCCGTCTGCTCGCTTTCGTAGCGGGTTCCTGCGGTAAGTGTTACAATTTGGATGTGGGCGCTGGAAGGTTATCCGGTCGACATACTCGGGCCTCGGTTACGGTAACGGTGGCGGTCGAGCCACGGGGATACGCTAGGCTTGTGCCTGCGCAGCGTGGGGCTCAAGGAACGTTGAACGTCACGACCGTGGAAGCGGGGCAAGAGCGCGCATTGGTCAGGCTGTACATCGGTGGCGAAGGCGAGCGACGGGAAATCAAGCGTATCGAGCTGCGCGAACTCGCGGCAAACTCGCAGCGGCGGACGTCCATCCGTTTGGCCGCTTCTGTGAGTCGGCGCGGGCTCCTGACAGTGGTGGCGTATAGGGCCGGTCGCTGCTTAGCGCGAGAGTCGGTGTCTATCAAACCCTATATTGCGCCGGTGTGGCCGCGGCGTTCGGCGGCTGCCGCCGCTGCCGTCCTTGTGCTGTTGCTGGCCGCTTGGGGTATCGCACAGGTCGACTCCGTCCGCGACACCATCGCCGGCCTGCTTTCTGAGTCCGACGCCGATCCCCGGATCGAGCAACCGGCCGGGCACGCGGTAGATGCTGAACGCCTGGATACGGCGCCATCGGAGGTCGAGCCATCAGAGCCCCCGCCGTCTGAGGCCGAGCCGGCGGAGCCCGAGCCATCGGCGGAACCGGAAGACGGTGAAGACGGAGAGTTTGCCGAAACTCCGGAAGCCGCGCCGGCACCGGAGGTTCGGCATGATTCCGATGTCCCGCCCGCCGCGCTGCCGGTGACCGTGTATTTCACGCCTGAATCGGCTGAGCTACGGAGTCCGGCACGGGAACGGCTCGATGAGCTGCTTGGGGCGATCGCGGAAACCGACGCCATTCTGGATTTGGTGGGCCATACGGCGATTGCCGGCACCGAGGCCGGCAGGAGGCATCTCTCCGTGCGTCGGGCACAGGTCGTCCGAGACTATCTGGTCCAAGAAGGGCTGGATGATTCGCGGATCGGGGCATGGCGCGGAGTCGGGGCGGAAGAACCCGCGACGACCGATCCGGAGGAACAGGATCGGAATCGGCGGGTCGAGTTGCGCCTGTCGGAGTCAGAGTGACGTTTTGTTGCCTACGGCGGCGGTCAACTCCCGTGCCGGGAAGGTGCCGGCGTCAACGACTGTGCCGTCCGTGCGGCGGCTACAAGGGGCAGACCGGGATTCCGTCGCGGTTTCCCCCTATGTTAAGTCTGCCGCGGGCTCTGGTCGCGGGCTTGGTGACGGGTTCGCGGCAGCCGGAACTTTGACATCAGCGCAGTTTCCGGTACGATTGATGGGCATGCGGCAAACTACAAAGGAGAGGGTGCGGTGGCAAAAAAGGCGCAAGAAGACGGCGATGAAGTAGCCAAGTCCGGCTCCGGGCGCTCCAAACGGAGTTCCAAAAAGAGCAAAGCCGGCACCGGTCAGGCGAGCTCCCGAGGGAAGGCTTCGGTCGGCAAAAGCAGAACGGAAGCAAGCTCCGGCGGCACGCAATCCAGGCAGAAAGGGGCGGTCGGCGGGAAGAAACGGGCGGCCGGCGGTGGCGCCGAGCGCAGTGAGTCCGCTGGAGCGGAGGCGCAAGCGGAAACGGCAGTCGGGCGGCAGCTCAAGCCGTTCGAAGCAGCGTACGCACTGCTCCCGGAAGACGAGGTCCGGGCCAAGCTGCTCGCATCGCTGTTGGATCAATCGCTCTCACTGAGCCAAGATTCGCTCGGCACGCTGGTTCGAGAAGCGCAGGTGCTCGGGCATGCTGAGCAAACCCGGAGGGAGCGTTCGCAGCTTCAGGAAGCGCAAGAAGCGGTTGCCCGGCAGGAGCCGCCTCCGGGGCAGAATGCCCCGGGAGAGGTAGATATCGAACAGCTCGACGCGACAAGCTTCGCCATCCAGGTTGGTGCTGCGCGCGTGTTCTTCACCCGGGACGAGCTCCGGGAGCTGGCGCGGCACTGTTGGGCAACTGGAGATGTATCGGAGGGGTGCAAGCGCATTTACCGTTGGCTGGAGCAAGAGCGTCGCGATTTTCTCATGGATACGGTTGTCGACCGTCCGTTACATCCGGCTTTGGCCCGGATATATCGCATCATTCGGAGTAGGTACAGAGCTGGGAAAGGTTCATGAAGCGATACGTCTATGACCGTTTCGGCGGACCGGAGGTACTCCGCCTCGAGGAGACGGCGTCGCCTGACCCTGAGGGGTGCGAGGTCGTGATTCGGAATCGAGCGGTATCAGTCAATCCCGTGGACTGGAAGCTGATGCGCGGCGACGTCCCGGTTCGCGGTACACCGGGACATCCATCTACGCCGGGATGTGATTTCGCCGGTGAGGTCGTTCGCGTAGGACCGCGCATTGCTGAGTATCAGCCCGGTGATCGTGTGTTCGGCATGCGTGGTGCGTGGCGGAGCGGTACATTCGCCCAGGAGATCTGTGTTCCGCTCCGCGAGATTGTGCCGCTTCCGGACGAGCTGGACTTCGTCCACGGAGCGGCGGTGCCCTTAGCCGCGCTTACTGCCTGGCGCGCGCTATTCACAGCGGGTGAGCTGCGTGGAGGTCAGAGAATACTGGTGAACGGCGCTTCAGGCGGTGTCGGAACCTTCGCGGTACAGCTCGCCGTGGCTGAAGGGATAGAGGTAGTCGCAGTGTCGAGCGGACGAAACCGCGATCTCTGTCTCGAGTTAGGGGCGTCGTCACATATCGACTATCATACTGCTGATCTCGCTGATCCGCCGGTAGACAAGTACGACCTCGTTCTGGATGCGGTGGGCACTCTTGGGTACCGGAGTGCGCGGCGCTTAGTGAAGCGAAAAGGGACTGTAGTCTCGCTGCTTCCGTACCCGGGGAATCTGTTCAGGCGAATTATGCCGAGAATCAGCGGACCTCGGTTCCGTGTGATCATGGTACGGCCTCGCAGAGATCATCTCCTTGCTGTCTGCGCGCATATACGTTCGGGACGCGTTCGGCCGGTGATCGACCATGTGTACCCATTCGACAGACTGCCGGAGGCCGTTGAGCGGAGCATGAGCAATCGTGCGGTAGGTAAGGTCGTCGTCACGTTGGACGCTCGGTAGCTTCGACCTTTTTCCAACGCCTTTGCCTGAACCGCAACAATTTGGTAGCTTTAGGATGGAGCCCGGGTCCGTCGGGCCATACCGTGCAGATACGGAGGTGTCGGTATGGAGGTTGGCTATGTGGACACGGCACCGGTGGTAGCTCCTTCTGTCGGCACCAGCGTTCCCACTGAGAGAACCCAGGCGGCAGAGGCGGAGCGTGAAGCTGAGGCCGCTGAGCATGTACGCCGGCAGGAAGAAGCCGCGGCTCGGGAGGCGAACGCCCCGGAGAGGCAGGAGATAGAGTCGCCCGATATGGGCCGAATGGTGGATATTCGTGTCTGAGAAGAGTATGGAAACGTCGAGGAAGTCAATAATCGTGGATTCGACTGAGCTATTCCGCGATCTTTCCAGCAACGATCTGTTGGTGGTAGACGCGCGTGACGAATCCGCTTATGAAGCGGGTCATATTGTTGGTGCGGTGAACCTTGACCCACAAACGCTCGAGCGCTCTGAGCAGCTTGGCGACGGGCGCGTGGTGGAGCATTTGGTGGAAGAGCCGCCGGATGTCTCGGAGAAGCTCCGGGATGCCGGTATTGCTGAAGACAGTCGAGTGGTCATATATGACGATGGCGGCGGCTATATAGCTGAAAGGCTGTATTGGGTCCTGGACTATTTAGGACATAAGAATCATGTTGTTCTTGACGGCGGGTTTCAGGCCTGGCGTGAGGAGATTGGAATTGTAACGCGGAAACCGACCGAGGTGCAGGTTGGTGATTTCGTGCCGAGGCCGGACCGCTCGGCAATCGCGGAGTTCAGTGACGTTCTTCTGGCATCGGCAGATCCCGCGAAGGCCCTTTGCCATGTATCCGCCGGCGGAAAGGGCGCCCGAGGCACGATCCCGGGCAGCAGCGTAGTGACCGTAGAAGAGACGTTCAGTGACGGTGTTCGTACCCGCGGACCGGAAGAGCTTCAGGAGCTTCTGAGACAGCGCGGCCTTTGGTCCGCAAACGAGGTGATCTTCTACTGTGGGTGCGGATACGCTGCGTGCAGGTTGTATATGGCCGCTCGGCTGGCCGGCCTGGAGAGAGTCCGTGTCTATGACGGCTCGCTCCAGGACTGGAGCGTTCGGGGCGGGGAGCTTGTTGCAGGTGAGCGGGGAGACGCACCAAAGAAATCGTAGCTTCGGATTCTCTCGCAGGTAGCAGGTCCATGATCGTACGAGAGCTGAACGACGACGAGGTGCGGCGCGTGATGCGGGAAGCGGAACTCCCTGATGACCTGCGTCGTGCCGCGTCGCGAGTTGCCGCGGTCTTTACGCAGGATTGGTGCCCCGATTGGTTTGTGGTCCAGCGAATGCTCCGTAAGCTCGCGGAGCGGGGGACAAGTACCGATACCGGTCGTGCGGTAGTGTATACGTTTGCGTACAATAAGAGCGATCTGTTTCAGGAGTTTCGCCGTTTCAAGGAGGATGGGTGGGGAAGCTATCTAATACCCTATATCCGTTACTACCGGGATGGGCAGCTTGTCGCGGAGACCAACCGAGTTCGCGAGAGCCGGTTTGCGTCTCTACTCGGGCTCGACCATTGTACTGAGTCCGGGGGAGCATCCGGGTCTCAGGACGGGTGAGCGCGCCCGGTGCCCCCAACGCGCTGTCCGGCTCGCGGTATCTTGTGAAATACCTTGCAGATAACAGCGTTCGGCCCACCGCGGGAGTCTGGGAAGCCCGCGGAGATGCGGCTGGTGAGGAGTCTCGATTGGCGGAGTGTGAGCGATGAGTACCGTTGGCGAACGTGCAGCTGAAGCGGCTCAGAAGAGCAGAGATGTAGAGCCGCTGATAATTCGCGGCTTACGGCAGAGGAAGGACCCGGTTTCAATCACAGCAGCGGTCGCGGAACAGGTCCACGTGGACCGGAGGACGGCCTATATCTGGGTGCGCTACGTGGAGGAGCAGTTCGAGCGCAGTCGCAGGCGAGTTGCGATAGTCGGAGCGGTGTTTCTATGGGTTGCCGTGCTACTCTTTGCCGCTGCAGTGGTACTCCCAATTGTGGAAATCAATCCGGAGCTCATCGAAGGAATACCGGCTTGGACTCTCCTTGCCATACTGGGAGCCGGCTGTGTCCCGTTCGCCGTCTTGTTCGGTCTGTTCCCGCGCAGGCTGGCGCTACGGCGGGGCGTTCGGGAGTAGCGGGAGCGCAGCGGCAGGCGCGCTCATCGCTACGGGTATGGCGCACTATGGGGTGTTACCCATGAGGCGCTACCTGTGAAGGAGAACCCGCATATAGTGTTCGGGATTGGCTGCTACCGATGGGATGATGAACGGCGCCGCCTCCAGCGGCAACTGAGTAGAGACCATCGAATCCACACGAACCACCTGGCGGTGTAGCAGCTCCAGGGCTTCCTCCGGTTCCGCGAGACGCCGGTCACAGCCGAGCACGGTCAGCTCTTTACACACAATCGACTTGGCACAGAGGCCTACGGCCGACGAGGGTGCGTGGACGAGTACAATGCGTCCTCTGCGGCCTGTTCCGCTAATCGCGTGGCCAAGGGCATGCGGGTCGCCGGTTGTCTCGATCGTGCAATCCGCCATCCGCCCGCCGGTGATCCGTGAGAGCTTCTCGTCCAAGGGCTCCGAGGTCGGATTGACTGTGTGCTCAAACCCAAGGCTTCGCCCTAGCTCCAGACGACTAGCGGCACTGTCTACCAGCACAATTTGTGCTCCGAGGGCCCGCGCGATTTGAGCAACGATAAGCCCTACGTCATGGGCCCCAACTACAGCCACGGTCTCGTCGGCATCAATAACTCCTTGCTCCGCGGCAAAGAGCGCCCTCCGGGTCGAATGAACGAAGACTGCCTCATCTGCAGCGATTCCGGAAGGCACGACCGTGCATTGACCGGGCCGGACCGTCATGTATTCGCGTAAAGCGCCATGGACGTTTAATCCCATAACCGAAGCCGCAATGGCTTCATGTGGCCGAGAGAGCATTCGGAATGGCCCGTGTTTTGGGAAAATGGCGCTCGGGGAAAGCTTCGCATCTACTTCCGGATAATCCGCCTCTTTGTGCGCCGCCATATCGAGCTCAGCACCGGCACCGGGTGCGGGGGCGTCTATCTGCGCTTCGGAACTGGTCGACCGCCGCGCATTGAGCGCTGCGTCGGCAGCGCGAGCGCTCCCACCGTGGACGCTACTGTGGTCCTCATGGACGAGCTGATCGCTCTCTCCGTACTGAGGAGCATTCGGCGGCCGACAGCCGTCGTGCGGGGCGGTTACGAAGCACGGATCGATGACAACCAAGTCTCCCTCCTGTGGCTCAACAGTCCGTGCTCCGGTGCAGAAACGATCGAGCGGAATCACGCGATTGTCCAAGCAAGGATCAGTATGGCTCCCGTCGACGATCCGGCCCACCGACTCGCGACCGGGAATGATGGGGTAACGCTGGCGTTGTAACGCGCCGCGAAAAGCGGCGAGATCGTCGTCGCAGACTGCAACTGCTTCTACCTGTACGCGCACCATTCCGTGAGGGCAGGAAGGATCGTGGATGTCGCGTACTTCAAGATGCCCGGGGCTGTCTAGAAAGACCGCCTTCACTTGGATTTGCCTCCCCAACCGATCGTCTTGTCAAAGTTAATGCTCAATTGACGTTCAAGCAACCGCCTCGGTTACCAACCGGTGCTGTCCCCTTCGCTTTGCCTCTGTTGCGTGCGCCCGGTGGGGTGCCCCTTCACCGGGCGGGCCGTATTGAGCTCCGCCATGTAGAGCTCTTCCATACGGTTGATCCGATCGATATTGGAGCGCATGAGCTCTTGGAGTCGTGGATCGCTGAATCGGTGTACGCTGTAGTGTGGGACCGCGCGGAACCCGCGCCGTACCTTGTGTGCCGATCCCATTCCGGCGTCGAAGCAGCGGTAGCCGTGCTCTATCGCCCATTGGATCGGAGCGTAGTAGCATACGTTGAAGTGGAGCTCCGGGATCTCGCCTTGAGCTCCCCAGTATCTGCCGAGAATCAGATCCCCCTTAGTGAGCAGGAACGCCATGCCCAGCGGGTCCTCCGGGCTGCCTCCGCTCGGTGTCCCCGGCGCGTACGCACAGACGAGAGCCAAACGGTGTCGAAAACCTTCACTCAGCCCTTCAAAGAACCGACGGTTCAGGAATTTCGCCGCCCACGGCCCGAACTGCGCATTTGTGCGCTCGTAGTAGTCGTACATGCGCGAGCAGAGTGCCCGGGTGATCTCCTCCTCGGTAAGGACCCGAATCTCGATCCCCTGATCTTCCACGCTCCGTCGCTCGCGTCGAATGTTTCGTCGTTGGTTCTTACGGAAGCTGCTCAGGTAGTCCTCGAAGCTCGTATATCCCTCGTTGAGCCACTGGTATCCCTGGTGCTCCCACGTCGTGAAGCCCCAAGGCTCTATTTCGTCGAGCCAGTCGTGTTCGACGAAGTTGAACTGGACCGTTCCGATCCCATTCTCCCGAGAGAAGCGTTCGATGCGCTCGAGGAGCAGCCGGGAAAGCGTCCGTTGGTCGTATCTCGGATCGATCAAGAATCGATAGGCGGCCGACGGAGTAGCGGGACTCATCCCGACCGCCTTCGGGTAGTACGACGCGCCCAGGCGTTCTGCCACGTCCGCCCACACGAAGTCGAAGACAAACTCCCCCATGCTGTGCTCCTTGATGTAGAGCGGCGCCGCTGCAACGAGCTCCGGGCCGTCCCATAGGGTAAGATGTTGGGGAACCCATCCTTCTTCCGGAGAAATGCTGCCTGAGACTTCGAGCTGTCTAAGCCACTCCCATTCCAGAAGCGGCGTCCGCAACGGCTCGGCCAACCTGTCCCATTGCTCGGAGGAGATACTCTGGATGCTGTCCTTCCACACGGCCGTCAGGGTACGTTTCCGATTGCCCATCGCGTTAGAAAGGTACGAACGCGGACACCGAAGGTGCAAGTTTGCCTAAACGGAGCCCCTCGTGACTGGAGCTCCTCGCAATGATCGATGTGCCCGTCCAGCTGCGAACTCGGCCCTTTGCGCCCCGCGGACATTTGGGTTATAACGGCGCTGGAGCGTGACAACGCGCATTCGTCGCGCTCGTGGAACCCTTGAAGAAGGTGAGGTTGGGCCGATGAAACCGACACTCTTGGTACTTGCTGCAGGGATGGGCAGTCGCTACGGGGGCATCAAGCAGATCGATCGCGTCGGACCGGACGGAGAAGCGATCATAGACTATTCGGTTTACGATGCGCTCCAGGCCGGGTTCGGGACCGTGGTTTTCGTTGTTCGCCGGGAGATCGAGCAGGATATCCGAGATTTCTTCGGCGATCGCTTCTCCCGCAGGACGAATGTGCGGTATGTGCATCAGGATCTTACTGACCTCCCAAAGGGCGTTTCCGTTACGGCGGAGCGACAGAAACCGTGGGGAACCGCGCACGCGGTCTGGGCCGCACGCTCCGCCATAGACACGCCGTTCGCTGTCGTGAACGCCGACGATTTCTACGGACGAGCCTCGTACGAGGTGCTTGCGCGCGAACTGTCGCAGCGCAAGCCCGACGAGACCGAGTACTCCATGGTCGGCTTCCGGCTCGACCGGACTCTTTCGCCCCATGGTACCGTATCCCGCGCGCTCTGCGAGATGACCGACGACGCGTATCTCAAGCGTATCGAAGAGCACACCAAAATCGGCTACCAGGGTGACCGGATCGTAAGCCACACCGAGGACGGCGGAGAGCTCGAGCTCCACGGTGGCGAGACGGTGAGCATGAACATGTTCGGCTTCACCCCCGCGGTATTCGATCAGATCGAGTCAGGGCTTACCCGCTTCGTGCGGGAGCGGGGGGAGAACCCCAAAGCCGAGTACTACATCCCCTCGCTTCTCGGCGAGATCATTCCCGCCGGGGAAGCGCGGATGAGGGTCCTCCCGTCCGACGAGCGCTGGTTCGGCGTGACCTACCGGGAAGACAAGCCCGCCGTGGAGGCTGCGCTCCGCGAGCTCGCCGACAGCGGGCACTATCCGCGACCCTTATGGGGTGACTCATGAGTCGTGACGTGCTCCTTCTTGGCGCGGATCCGCAGATCGTGCCGCCGGGAGACAGAGAGCGAATCCAGGAGCTGGCCGGGCACCGGTTTGAGGTGCTCATAACCGAGGATCGCGATCGGATCGAGCATCTCGCCCCTCGAATCCGAGTTGCCGCCCGGCACGTGCCCCGTGACATTGTCACGCGCTACCGGAATATCGAGTGGTTTCAGCAGTGGTACGCCGGAGCCGAGTGGACGCGCGACATCCCGGAATCGCGCGCCAATGAGTTGATCATCACCAACACGTCCGGAATCCACGCGGCCGGGATGGCTGAGCAGATCCTCGGCGGCGTGTTCCTCTTCACCCGTCGCTTGCGCCGCGCGTGCCATGCCCAGACCCAGCGGGACTGGAACCCCGGAACAATGGCCGAATACTCAGAGCTCGAAGGCAAGCGCGTCGTTGTAGCCGGCTACGGCGCGGTGGGCCGGCGCGTGGGAGCGCTCTTCCGCTGTCTCGGCAGTGAGGTCATTGGCGTGCGCCGCCGGCCACTTCACGCCGATTCCTCGGAGCTAGAAGGCCACAAGGTCGAAAGCCAGGAGTCCGAAGACCAGAAGTCCGAAGACCACAGGCTCAGCGGCGATCAGTCCGGCGAGCACAAGCTCGGCGACGAAGCGTCGGGTGATCACAGGCTCCGCGACCGGACGTCCGCCACGGAAGCTTCCGGCTCCGGCGCTCGTGCCTCGGGGTACGTAGTCGGAATGGAGGAGCTGTTCGACGTGGCCGCCGACGCCGACGTGTTCATCTCCGTGTTGCCTCTGACGCCGGAGACTGAGGACCTCTTCGACGCACGCTTCTTCGAAGTGCTGCCTCAGCGCGCTATCTTCGTCAACTTCGGGCGCGGGACGCAGGTAGACGAGCGGGAGCTCGCCGACGCCTTGAGTCGGGAGGCGATTTCCGGGGCTGTTCTCGACGTAACCCGGCGCGAGCCTTTGCCGGCGGACGATCCGCTGTGGAGCGTTCCCAACCTGGTCATCACGCCGCATACCGGCGGATTTAGCGATCGCTACTGGGAGCGCGCCTTCGCGGTGTTCCTCGCCAATCTCCGACGGTACCTTCAGGGGGAGCAGCTCCGGAACGTCGTGGACTTCCACCAGGGCTACTAGCGCCGCCAACGATCTTTGCCTCACCCCTCTTTACAAGCGGGAATGGGTTACGTGTACACTCAAGCTCATGGCACCCAGAGCCACGCGCTCCATGCTGCTCGCCCTCGCGCTTCTGCTCGCCGGCGCCATCGGCACCGGCGCCCATCCCCACGTCTTCATCGACGGGCGGGTCATCGCCAATTTCAGCGGGCACGAGCTCGAGCGTATTACCGTCCACTGGACCTTCGACGAGTTCTTCAGCCAGGGAATCTTCCAGGACTTCGGAGCGCCTCAGAACGGTACCTTTACCCCCGAGCAGGTGGAACAGATTCGTCAGGGAGCGTTTCAGAACCTCGCCAACTTTGACTATTTCGTCTTCATCGAAGTGGACGGCAGGCGATACGACTACCGCGACGTCGAACGGTTCGACGCGCAGGTGGACGGGGAGGGCCGGCTCGTCTACAACTTCGACATCCCCCTGGGAATCTCGTTTGACGAAGGCCCTCGCGAGGTTCTTATCGAAATGTACGACGAAACGTACTTCACCGATATCATGCTCGAAGACGACCACGCGGATGTCCAGGGGGCGTCGGAAGTCGCATACCAGGAAGAACGCCGCGCCCGGACGATAGAAGTCGAAATCTGGGGCCCCATGCGGATCGAAGGCGTCGCTCTTACCGCGGAGCCCGCCCGTTAGCTAACCCGACAGGCGCTATATCTCGTCCAGCTCCCGGGCCGCCGTATAGACCACGCGCCCTTCCAGCATCCCCTCGTTCGGGAAGACCGCAGCCAACTTCGCAGGCAGCTGCCGCTGTACCTCCGCCGAGATTCCCACAGCCCCCGAAGGCGTCACCTTCTTCTCCACGTGAGCCGCGAAATTGATCGCGTCCGCTATGATCGATCCCGTATCGTGGTGGAACGTCACCGGCCCCGCGTCCATCCCGATCCGGAGGCGGACGTTCTCTTCGATCGGATAAACCGACTGCGTACAGAAGAGCGGAATCGTTCGCTGAAGCTCCACCGCGCACTGCGCCGCGCGCCGCTCGTGCTCACGGAAGGTAAACGCCACGATCCCGCCATCTCCACCCCACGACCAAATCCGGCCGTCGTAGTACCGGAGCTTCTCCCGCAGAAAGCGCCGGAAATAGTGGAACAGCTTCCGTACCTTCCGCTGCCCGTGCCGCCGCGCCAGCTCGGAGCTTCCCACCAGATCGATGCTCGCGACCGTAACCGGGTAGGTCTTCCCCTCTCGCAACGCGCCCCAGTTCGGAATCTCGACCTGGTCCTCTCTCCGCTCTACGAGCTTGCGGCGCGTGAAGTCGTACACCCAGCCGGTGCGTGTCAGCCGATCCAGGAATGTCTCGACGCCCTCGATTGTCACCTGGCGGTTGAGTAGCCACGCCCCGTCCGATTCCACGACGAGCCGAATCAGCTCACTCTCCTGCTTCCGCCCTTCGATGTGCTCCACCAGTCCCGTCGCCGCCCGCCGGGCCGACACCGTCACATGGCGCTCGGCTCCCAGCATAGAATAGAGATCGAACGAGCCAACAACCAGTCGCCCTAGCTCTTGGATTTGTTCAGTGCCAAACGACTTTGACAGCAGCTCCACCAGCTCCCTGCGGAGCGTCGCATCCAGCATACGTCGACCTCTGCCTGCATGTGTTCGTCGGTAGTTGTCCCTGAGGCCGCAGCCGCTACGTGCTCCGTCTCCAAAACAGGGTCTCCCGGGTCTGATCGTTCAGCCCTCGGGGGCGTCAGATCGCCGGGAGAACCTCAGCAAGATCCCGATCTCCGGATGCGACCGTCCCCGAAGCCGCGGCAAGCCCCCAGCTTACGCCGACCGGACGGCTCATCGTATCGATCTGCGGGCGCTCCGTCTACAGAGGTATCGGACTTCCCGTCCTCGTTGCTCGCACCTCGGTCGCTATCCGTTGACCGCGCTCCGGCCGCCGGCCGGGAAGCTCAGAATGTTCCGCGCATCCGTCCGCTCGCGTTTATTCCATAGATGAGCTCGTTTCCGCGCGGTTGATCGACCAAATCGTAGAAGAGATACTTGAGGTTGGCTCCCACCGTGAAGCTCCCGGAGTGGAAAACGATCCCAGCTTCTGCGAACGGCGCGTGCTCAGCTATGCTTGTGAACCGGTAACCGACGCCTGCTTGCGGCCGGAGCGAGCTTCGCTCCCCTACCGAAAAGCGGTGCCCCGCCAGCAGCGAAGTGTCCAAACCGAAGAAGTCGTCTGACTCGCTCTGGATACGGTAGAAACCGGAGTTGCGCCACGTGAGCCACGTCAGAAAGTGCGTGTTAAGTCCCGCCTGGATCTCCACGAACGCACCTACGTTCGAGATACCGGAAGCCGCGCCTAGGTCGTAGGAGAATTGCGGATACGAGTCACCGGCAGCAGACACGCCGGCGAACGCCGTGATCATGACGGAAAATAGAATAATTGATCGTAAGCGAACGTTCATCAAAGACCTCCGATATATAATTTTGGAAAGAAGTTGCTGATAACTACATATATCACGGTTTCCGGATTGCTACCAGCGTTACCAAATACTCTCGGATCCGCGAGGTGCGTGCATACGGTGCTTCCGGACGGCGCCTCTTCGGTAACACGAACGGGATCTGGGACGGCCGGTCGGCGGGCGCTCGCTCGGTTCGGCCACGTCCGAACATATCCGTGTGGCGCCGGGGCAATTGCTCCCGCACGCCTCCGGATGAACCGTCCGTGAACTTGTTCGTTCTATCTGCTTGGTTCGGCGGGTTGCGTTTCCGTAGCAGCCGGTCTCAGCCCCCGCTCTTCTAGATCCTCCGCCGAGCGATTGCACCACAGAAGCCGGAGCTGCCCTTCCCAGGCAAGGAGACTCATCCCAGCGTTTCTCAGCCCGAAGCGCCGGGCGTCGACCGTCCCGTCGGTGATGCGGTAAAGAAGGCAGCCGATTGCACCTCCGTGGGATACCACGATAATACGGCCGCCGGGGTGTTGTTCGGCGATCCGCTGGACCGCCGCCGCCACGCGCGGGGTAACTTCCTCCCACGGCTCGGCATCAGGTATGCTTCCGTCCGGATAGCGTGTTCTGCGCTCTTGACGGGTAAGCCCTTCGGCGCCTCCGAAGCTACGTTCGGCCAACCCGTCATCGGTCGCTATGACAGGCGCTTCGGTTTCGTGCGCGATAATTTGTGCGGTCTGGTAGGCCCGCTCAAGCGGGCTGGAATAGACGGCTTCCCACCGCTCCTTAGCGAGGGCGCGAGCAGTCTCGTACGCTTGGCGCTTGCCGGTCTCGTTGAGAGGGATGTCGGTCTTACCTTGTGCGCGCTCCTGGAGGTTCCAAACTGTCTCTCCGTGCCGCACGAGGCAGATCGTTGTTGTTGAGCTCATAGGACGAGGAGAATAGCCGAAACGAGCCCGTGCGCCAAGTGCGGTCCAGCTCCGTACCGGTCCAACAGCGTTTGCCTTGTCCCGTAGCTCGTGCTTCCTTGCCTGACGCGTGATGCCACGATAGCATGCTGAATTAGCCAAATGGCGGAGAAGCACCGTTGGGGGGTGGCGGATGCCGGCAGCCACCGCGGCGCAGAAGAACGGAAGGGAGAAGGGGATGTCGAACTCAGGGTATTATCGCTTTCCTTCGATATACGAGGATACGATTGCTTTTGCCAGTGAAGACGATCTGTGGACGGTGTCCAGGGAAGGCGGCGTGGCACGACGACTTACCACCGGACTCGGATCCAGTGCGTATCCGAGGTTTTCGCCCGGCGGGGAGTGGATAGCATTCAGCGGGCGGGACGAAGGGCCGCGGGAAGTGTATGCTATTCCGGCGATTGGCGGACAGCCGCAGCGGCTAACCTATCTCGGGGTCACCGCTATAGTGGTTGGGTGGACGCCCGGCGGCAAGGTGGTGTTTGCAAGCGAGTACGACAAGCCGTTTAGTCGGATGGTCCATCTTTTTACCGTTTCGCTGGAGGACCGATCGGTGGAGGAGTTGCCCTATGGGCCGGCTCTCACTGTGTCGTTCGGCCCGGAAGGAGGCGCCGTCATCGGGCGGTACGGGATGGTCACGAGGGAGCCTGCGTACTGGAAGCGCTATCGTGGGGGGACGGCAGGCGATATCTGGATCGATCCGTCCGGTGCGGGTGAATTCCGTCGGCTCCTTACCATCTCGGGGAATGTTACGCATCCGCTTTGGCTGGGAGACCGGATCTACTTCGCTTCGGACCACGAAGGTATCGGCAATCTCTATTCTTGTGATCTCTCCGGAGCGGACGTCCGACGCCATACCGATCACTCGGACTACTATGTGCGCCACCCCGCGAGCGACGGCCGGCAGATAATCTACCATGCCGGCGCGGATCTGTACCGGTTCGACCCGACCGCTGATCGCAAGGCACAAGTTCCGGTTGTGTACGCAAGCCCAAGAAACGGCCGTCACCGGAAGTTTGTCGACCCGGCGCGGTACCTGGAAGGGTATGCGCTGCACCCGCGGGGACATATGCTCACCTTGACCACGCGTGGGAAGCCTTTCGTACTCGGGAACTGGGAGGGGGCGGCGGTGCAGCTCGGAGAGCCCGACGGGGTGCGATACCGCTGTGCGCGGTGGCTCGCCGACGGAGAGCGGATTGCCGTGATCTCGGATGCGGCGGGTGAGGAGTCGCTCGAGATTCACGCCTCCGATGGACTTGAGAAAGCCCGACGGCTCGGAGAACGCGAAGTTGGAACCGATATCGGGACTCCGCGTAACCTCCAGGCGGCGCCGGTGGGCTCGCGCCTCGCGCTCGTCAACCACCGCTCCGAGCTCGTGCTTGTTGACCTGGAGGACGGCGCGGCTCGGGTGCTCGACCGGAGTCCGTTCAACGAGATTATGGGTTTCGATTGGTCGCCTGACGGCCGGTGGCTTGCGTATGACTGTTGGATCGGGGAGAACAAGAGTATCATCAGGCTGTACGACGTCGAGCGCGGTGAGATCCATGACGTGACTCGCGCCGCGGTAATGGACGTTTGCCCCGTCTTCGATCGAGAAGGCCGGTATCTGTTTTTCCTGGGGGTTCGTGAAGTTAAGCCCGTAATGGACGAGCTTCGCTTTGATTTGTGCTTCCCGCGAGCTGTCAGGCCGTACGTGGTTACCCTCAAGCGGGACGAGCCTTCCCTCTTCCTCCCGGAACCAAAGCCGCTCGGCGGCGACAAGCGGAACACCACCTCAGCAGGGGGATCAGCCGATTCCGGAGGATCGGCAGGCGCAGGCCGATCGCCCGATCCAGACGGATCAGCCGGCTCAGGCGGAGCAGCCGACCGAAGCGGAGTACCCAATTCCGGCACTCCCTCCAGCTCGCAAGGGGAGCCCCCTGCCCCGGTCGAGATTGATTTCGAAGGAATCGCCGACCGGATCGAAGCGTTCCCCGTTCCGGAGCGCCGTTATCGAGGGATCTACCCGCTGCCGGGGAAGCTGATGATTTCACACCTACCGGTCAGGAGTATGCTCGATGAGCCGGGGATCTTTGCGGCCGAGCCGGATTCGTCGGCAATACTCGAGCTGTTCGATTTCGAGACGCATAAGACCGAGACGCTCGTGAACGGCTTCGCCGATCTGACGCTCTCCGCGGACGGGAGCACCATGGCGTATCGCGTCGGCCGGAAGCTGCGAGTCGTGAAGGCGGGCGAGAAACCGGATGAGAAGACCGCTACCGACGAGCCGGGGCGTAAGAGCGGATGGGTAGATCTGAGGCGCCTGCGGGTTTCGGTCAATCCACCGTCGGAGTGGCGGCAGATGTACCGCCACGCGTGGCGGCTTCAGCGCGACCACTTCTGGACGCCGGATATGGCGCAGGTGGACTGGAGAGAGGTCTACGAGCGCTACCATCCGCTGCTCGGTCGCGTTGGAACCCGAAGCGAGTTCTCCGACCTCATGTGGGAGATGCAGGGGGAGCTCGGGACTTCGCACGCCTATGAGCTTGGAGGTGATTATCCCAAGCCGCCGAACTACCGGATCGGCGGACTTGGAGCGGAGCTCGTGTGGGACGGGACGTCAGATCTATGGAAGATCGAGCGCATCTACCGCGGGGATCCGGCCATAGCCGAGGAGAGCTCTCCGCTTCTCCGGCCGGGCGTGAATGCCCGCGAGGGAGAGACTCTGATCGCTATCGACGGGTGCCGGCCCTCGGAACAGGTGACCCCGGCGGAGCTGCTCGTGAACAAGGCCGGCACGGTCGTGGCGCTCACCCTTGCGGACGAGGAAGGCCGGAAACCTCGAACGGTGCAGCTCCGGACTCTTAAGGACCAGGAGCCACTGTGGTATCGCGAATGGGTAGAGCAGAACCGACGTCTCGTGCACGAGCGGACCGAAGGGCGGGCAGGTTACATCCACATTCCCGATATGAGCGGCCGGGGCTTTGCGGAGTTCCACCGGCTCTTCCTTCAAGAGGTGGATCGCCAGGGACTCGTAGTCGACGTGCGATTCAACCGGGGCGGGATGGTTTCGGCGCTTCTGTTGGAGAAGCTTGCACGGCGGCGCTTGGCGTACGTGAAGACCCGGTGGTTTGGGGCCATGCCGTGGCCCACGCACGCTCCGCCCGGCCCCACCGCTATACTCACCAACGAGTGGGCCGCAAGCGACGGAGACATCTTCTCGCACTCGGCCAAGCTTCTCGGGCTGGGTCCCCTCATTGGTAAGCGGACATGGGGTGGTGTCATCGGCATTTCGCCTCGCGACCTCCTCGTGGATCGCGGGATTACTACGCAGCCCGAGTTCTCGTTCTGGTTTCTCGATGTAGGGTGGGGTGTCGAGAACTACGGCACCGAGCCTGACATAGAGGTGGAGGTTGCTCCTCAGGACTACGCTGCGAAGCGGGATCCGCAGCTCGACCGGGGTATCGCTGAGGTTGAGCGTTTGATACAGGAGCGGCCCGCCCCACAGCCGGACTTCGCGCCACCGCCGAGCCGCTCGGTTCCGAGACTTCCGAAAACGGACGGCGCATAGCCGGAGCTCGGGAGCATCAGACTAGAAGGGTCGCCGTGAGCGGTAGCGTCAATATGGACAAGCACGCCTCCATGGATTGGGCATCAGCGTGGGTGGGGGCCCACTTAGGAAGGAGAGGACGGAACAGATATGGCCGGCATTGTGTTTCTACGAACGAGTGAGCTCGAACGTATTGTTCGTTTCTATACGGAAGAGATCGGCATGGAGCTCTGGCTCGAGCAGCCGGGGATTCGGATTCTTCGTCACGAGAATCTCTTGGTCGGGTTCCAGGACGGCGTGAGTTCGGACACTGATTCGCTGATAACCTTCTTCTACGCAACGCGAGAGGAAGTGGACCGGATGTATCTGCAGCTCGGTGATCGAGCGACCACCGAACTCTGCGAGAACGATCGCTTTCGAATCTATAATTTCTATGCTACGGATCCGGACGGGCGGCGCATCGAGTTTCAGTGCTTCTTGCATGAGCTGCCGCCGTGGCGATGAAGCGTCTTGGCGGCCGTATCGGTAGAAAGGCCGTTTCGGAGTTCCATGTGGGCCGCCATGTTGAAGCTGTGCCTAAGTAGCGCCGCTTGTGTTGCACGCCGGACGCCGTGGGAGGGTTGTGGTCAGTGCCCGGCGTGACCCGAGACGAAAAGCTACGGTATAATACGGTATAAGATTAGTGCCCAAAACAGCGGCGCCCGGGGACTGAAAAGCTTCAAGCCGCCGGGCGCGTAGCGGAATGCCGCCGAAGGGAATCGAACCCTTGACACACGGATTTTCAGTCCGTTGCTCTACCGACTGAGCTACAGCGGCCTGTTCAGATACAAGCCGCATGCTACGGGAGGACGGGAAAATTGTCAACCTCTGGGCGGTGGTTCCGCAGGGAAAGCGCAGTTAGACGAATTCGTTTGGCGAGCGGAGCCGAGAAGCTTCCGGAGGGAGCTTCCGCCTCTCGCAGAGTGTGAGCGGGACGCGTCGACGCCGGGAATGCTCACGCCGAATTGACCCGTGCCGCACTACGGGCTATCCTGTGACAGGGTGGGGAACTATGCAGTTGAACAATAAGCGTGCGGAGGCCTATCTGCGGGCCATGGGCAAACGTGGACGGTCTGAAACGCGTGCCGGCGGGGCCGGAGACGGTGCGGCCCACGACGAGCCGGCTCACGGTGACCAGGTCCAAGACGGCGGCGTTCAGGACGAGCAGGAGCCGGAGCGTCACGCTCAAAGAAGCCGCAGTCGGGAAGAGCGTTTCCGTGAGGGGCAACCCCGGGATTGGAAGTCCTGGAGAAGACCGGCTCACACGGGTCAAGGGCAGGAGGAGCGTTCCAGGAAGGGGCGAAAACGAGCGTCGGATCAAGCGCCGGACCTTGACCAAGCGCCATACCCGGAACAAGCTCACGACTCGGAGAACGGAGTGGCGGCAACGGGCTCGCCCACGATTCACTCTTCCGATCAGCGGGGGGTCCACTCATATTCTTTCCCGAGCTTTGAAGATGTGCCGCGAGAGGCGGCGGGGCAGGTAGGGCCTGACGAGCAGGCTGCGTTGTTCTCGTTCTTCTCGGGGGGAAGCGGGCCCGAGACGGAACAGGCTGAGGAAACGCAACCGGGCACGCGCCCGCGGAAACGGACGAACAGGCGCGACACCCCCGATTCGGCGGGGGCTGCGCCCGGGAGCTTCGGGGGGCCGCTGCCGGGAAAAGGCTTTGAACGTCTGACGGGCGCGCGGCCGCGGCCTGAAGCGCCTGGGCGTTCTGCAGCTCGGACGCAGGAGCGAGAGGCCGGACCGGAGCACCGTTTCTCGAGGGGCGCGCCAAAGGCGGCGAGCCAAGCGGGAACGGAATCGGCCGAGTCTTCGCAGGAAGCTCAGGCCGCGGAGAGCGGACGAAAGGCCCGCGAGGTGGCAATTCTGATCTCGGCGCTTGGAGCTGAGCCCGCAGCGGAGGTCTTACGTCGCCTCTCTGAGCCGGAAGTTGAGCGGATTGCCGCGGAGGTAACTCGCCTCGGCGAAGTGCCGCGTGAGGAAGCTCGGGCTGTCTTCGAGAAGGTAGGCCGAGCGGAGGAACTCAGGGACGGACCTGTACGTGGGGGAGTGCAGATGGCCCGGGAGGCGCTAACCAGGGCTTTCGGGGAGGAACGAGCGGAACAGCTGGTGACTAAGGCGGCTCCCGACGGTACGGCGGCGCTCTTCTCGTTTCTTGACGGGCTTGAGGTCAATCAGATTCGCACGCTTCTCAACGAAGAATCGCCGATGGTGGTTGCCGCTATTACTGCTTGTGCTTCAGCTGAGACGGGCTCCAGGATCCTGCGAGCCATGCACAATGCGGCTCGTGTCGCAACAGTCAAGCGGATGGCCGGGATGGAGGCTCTATCGCCTGAGGTGCTGAGGACCACCGCGAAGCGTCTCAAGGAACGGATGCGGGAGATCGGTACCTCCAAGGTGGAGCAGGTGGATGGCCCGGGGGCACTTGCCGGAATTCTGCGACACATGGACCGGGACGAGCTGTTGGGTACTCTTCGAGAGAGCTCCCCGGAGCTGGCTAAGAGTGTAGAGGAGCAGCTGTTCACTATCGAGCAGTTGACGGAGATCGAAGACAAAGGCCTACAGACGCTTCTCCGTGATCTCGACGACCGCGAGATCGCCCTTCTTCTGAAAGGAAAATCGGAAGAGGTACGCGCCAAGATCATGCGGAATCTGTCGGAACGACGGCAGGAAATCGTTTCGAGCGAATACCGGTCGCTTGGCGCGCAGCCGAAGAAAGAGGTAGCGGAAGCCACGCGGGACTTCATTCGGCGGGTTCGCGAAGGAATCGAAGAGGGCGAGATACTTGTACGACGGGATAATGACCGATATATTTAGGAAAGCTGGGAGTCCGTGCTGGAGCTTGCCCTCGGGGACCTTTCCTGGGATCGCCGGCAGGTCGTGATCGACGGTGAGCACAGTCCGGCTGTTCGGCCAACTGCCATACGGAGGAGCAAAGCTCTTGGTTTCGTTGCGAATGGCATATCTGCTGTGGCTGCCGTCTCTGTTCGGCGTGGCGGGTCTTCAACGTCTGTACATGGGGAAGATCGGCACTGGTGTACTATATCTGTTGACGCAAGGCTTGTTCGGCCTGGGAACGTTGTACGACCTTTTTACGCTGCCGGACCAGGTTCGCGAGGTACGCCTGAAGGAACGCTATCGACAAGCCCTGGATCACGATCTGGATCGGCTTAACGCCCGGATCGGCTATCGGTACCGGCAGGCACCGTCGGCGTATAGCGGCGGGGAGGCCGGCGGCGCTTCAGGACGTCGACGGGAGACGCTGGAGCATACGATTCTCCGCGTGGCTAAGAAGAACAAGGGAATCGCTACCCCGGCTGAGGTCGCGCTCGAAGGGGACGTGAGCGCCGATGACGCCAAAGCCCAGCTGGATCGGCTTGCAGAGAAGGGTTTTGCCGAGGTTCGAGTGAGAAAGAGCGGCCATCTAGCGTACGTCTTCCCTGACTTCCTGGAGGAGGACGACGCGTCGAAGTGGGAAGACGTCTAGAGCTTCGTCGGCCGCACAACACTGCTATCGGGATCACATAACGCCGTTTTGGTTGGCTTTTGCGCGTTGGGGCCGGTTTGCCGGAATCTCGTTTGGCACGGCTCCGACCGCGCCCCTATATCTTGAATAGCTTGCAGTACGCAGGTGAAGCCTTAAGGGAGCTGGTAGGATTATGACTGCAGGGGAGTTGAGACGGAAGTATATCGATTTCTTCGTTTCGAAGGGACATGCGCAGATTTCCGGCAAGTCGCTTATACCGGAGAACGATCCGACGGTCCTCTTCACTACGGCGGGGATGCACCCTCTGGTACCCTTTATCTTGGGGGAGCCTCACCCGGCCGGAACTCGGTTGACCAACTATCAGAAGTGCATCCGCACAGGAGATATCGAAGAGGTGGGGGACCACGGGCATCTGACGTTTTTCGAGATGCTGGGGAACTGGTCTCTGGGTGACTACTTCAAGGAAGAAGCCATTCAGATGAGTTATGAGTTCCTGACGGATCCCAAGTGGCTCGGGATACCGCCGGATTCGCTTTCCATTACGGTATTCGCGGGTGATGAAGCGGTCCCCCGTGATGACGAGTCCGCGGCGATCTGGCGGGATCTCGGAATTCCGGAAGAGCGGATCTACTACCTCGGGCGTGACGACAACTGGTGGGGCCCCGCCGGTCAAACCGGACCCTGCGGGCCGGACACGGAGATGTTCATCGACACCGGTATTCCCGGAGGACCCGATAGCGCTCCCGGGGTCAACGACGGCAAGTACATGGAGATCTGGAACGATGTCTTCATGCAGTACAACAAGCAGACCGATGGATCCTACCTTTCGCTCGAGCGTAAGTGCGTTGATACCGGGATGGGAATCGAACGCACGATCGCCATTCTCCAGGGCAAGGATTCGGTATACGACACCGAGGTGTTTCAACCGATCCTCAAGACTATCGGCGATCTGGTAGGCAGGAGCTACGGCGACGGGGACGAGGAAATGGATCGTGCCTTCCGGATTGTCGCGGATCATGCGCGTGCTGCGGCGTTCATCCTTGCCGACGAGCAGGATGTCCGTCCGACAAACGTTGGGGCGGGTTACGTTCTGCGTCGGCTCATCAGACGCGCGGTTCGGTACGGACGCAAACTCGGCTTCGATGGGCCGTTTCTCAGCAGGCCGGCTGAGCAAGTCATCGAGATGTACCGGGAGCCGTACCCCATTCTGGCGCAGAAGGGAGAAGAAGCGCTCACGGAGCTGCGTGCGGAAGAGGAGCGCTTCCTGCTGACGCTTCGAAAGGGTGAGAACGAGTTCGCCAAGCTCTTGCCTAACCTGAGGAAGAATCCGGACGGCATCATCCCGGGACGGGTGGCGTTCCGTCTCTACGATACTTTTGGCTTCCCCATCGAGATAACCGAGGAGCTGGCGGCTGAGGAAGGCCTGGGAGTGGACCGCCAAGGATTCGAAGAAGCCTTCGCGCGGCATCAAGAGAAATCCAAGCAGGTATCGAGTCAGCGTTTCAAAGGAGGGTTGGCCGACCACTCTGAGCAAACCACGAGGCTGCACACGGCGACCCACTTGTTGCATCAGGCGCTTCGGGACGTTCTGGGTGACCATGTGATGCAGAAAGGGAGCAATATTACCCCGGAACGGTTGCGTTTCGACTTCTCGCACCCTGAGAAGCTGTCGAGTAAGCAGCTCCACCAGGTAGAGGAGATTGTCAACGAGAAGATTCAGGCCGATCTTCCGGTTGAGGTCGAGGAGATGACCCTCAAAGAGGCGCAAGATTCGGGTGTTGTCGCGCTCTTCGGAGACCGCTACGACGAAGAGGTGAAAGTCTACAAGATCGGGGACTATTCAAGAGAGGTCTGTGGCGGCCCCCACGTGAAGAGCACGGGGGAGCTCGGACGGTTCCAGATCAAGAAGGAACAAGCGAGCTCTCAGGGAGTGCGGCGCATCCGTGCCGTATTGACGAACGGCGAATAGCCGGTTCCGAAGGTTGAGGAAGGCCTGCCGGCTGAGCCGCCGCCGTGTGCCCGGCCCCTGAAGGCGGCCGCGGTCGTTGATATCGTCCCAGCCGGCCCGGCACGGGTGGTCGTACGCGGCTATTCGCTCCGGCGCGCGAGCTCGTGCTCAAGCCTTTGTGCTCGGTCTTTGAGGGATCGGTTCTTGCCGCCCCGGTGAGTATACTGCCGCAACACTTCAAGCGCTTGCTCGGGCCGCCCCAGCTCCAAATAGCAGTTCGCCATCGCCTCGAATGCTCGCGCGCTTGGTGTGGTGGAGTCGAGCGTGGGCTGGAGGAGGTCGGTCGCGCTCTCATAGTTCTCCCGGGACATCTCGATCAGCGCCAGGCCGAGCTTCGCGTAGAAGTCGAAGTCTATGCTCAAGGCGCGCTTGTAGTATAGCTCCGCTTCGTCCAGATAGCCGAGCTCTCGGAAGGCGTCGCCTGCGCGAGTGAGGATGACTTTGTTGTCGGGATTCCGTTTGAGAATGCGATTCCAGTACGGAAGTGAAAGGTCTCCCCGCCCGATACCTCGATAGCAATCCGCAATGCCGAATAGAGCGTAGAAGTTCTCAGACTCGTGTTCCAGCGCCTTCTGGAAATACGGTAGTGCCTCATCGAAACGGTGAAGCTTCCGGTAGCAGTTTCCGATAGCCGTGAGGACGCGAATGTCCACCTGGTCACCGTGGAGCTCATACATGCGTTTCCAATAGCTCAGAGCTGTTTCGTAGCGCCGGAAATCGTAGTTGAGATGCCCCAAGCCGATGATTGCGTACGGGTTGTCCGCCTCGATCTCCAGTACTCGTTGATAGAGCTCCTCGGCCCGCTTGAAACCGCGTACATTGCGGTACGCGTCTGCAACACGGGTAAGCACGGTCACATTCTCGCTATCATGCTTCAGATACTGTTCCCAGACTTCGACCGCCCGGTTGTAATGTCTGAGCGCTTTGTATGAATCCGCCAGGCCGAAGAGCGCGTAGCGGTTGTCCGGAGTGACCTCCAAGCAGCGCTTGTATATATCCACTGCCGATTCATAGTCTTCCCGCTTGCGGGCTGCGTCTCCGAGCCCTACGAGCGCGTAGTGGTTGTCCGGTTCCAGTTCAAGAACTTCTCGGAACAAGGCTTCAGCCTTGGCGATATACGATTCCCGGAGCAGTTGGTATGCCTCGCGCGTCAGTTCCGTTACGCGACGATGCGTCTCTTCGTCCGCTGGTTCGCTTCCCGAAGGGCCACGATTGCCCAGGGGAGCGTCTTCCCCATCGGCGGCTCGGCGAATGTCTCGGTTGTCGTTTGCTTCGGCGTTCATAGCGCGGTTACCGTGTTCGTTCCCTGGTGGAGCTCTCTCCTCGCACACCGCACGAGGAGAAACTGCCGGGCGTAACGGCCCGTCTCACCTGCGAGGTTGAAGAAGCGCCGCGTGACTGTGTCCTGCGCCGCTCGTCCGATTTCAGTGATCCTCTATCCGGGGTGGTGTTTGCCGGTCGAGCCGTTGTGCGGCCTGTTCCGGGTGCCGGATTTCGGCGGTCAGAGCGCTCCGAAGGGCCTGTACCGGAGTGGCTTGCAGCCGGGTCTCGGCCTTGCGGCTCGCCGGCACGCGCAGGTTCTTCTTCGGCCGTCGTCTGAGTATCCGGGGAGCCTTGAGATAGCCAATGGCGGACCACATGGGCCATACGCTCGATCATTGCCTGTGCCTCGTTCTCCGCCCCTGCAAGCCAGTACATTCGGAATGCCTCCAAAGGCTCCCCGCGGTCATGGTGCAACTTCGCCAGCCGGATGAGCCCATCCGAGTACCGTACTGTGATGAACACGCGTTTTGCTTCCCGGTATTTCCCTTGATTGAACAGCTCGTTCCCGCGGCGGATCAGCGTGGAGCGCTGCTCCGGAGTCAGCCGCTTCCGGGCGCTGGTCGTGGTCTTCTGAAAGCCTGGCAGAGGCTCGTGCTTCTCCCACTCCTGCATAAGAACTATATATCGTCTCCCTCTCGGCTACAAGGTAGGAACTACTGCACCGTACCCTTGGTAGACTGTACATCGTCTCGTGGGCGATACGCCATAGCTACGGCTCTTCCCAGCGCTTTGAACAGTGCCTCGATCATGTGGTGCGAGTTCTCTCCGTATCTGCAATGCGCGTGAATGTTCATCTTTCCGCGCGTGGCGAGTCCCAGCAGGAACTCCCGAATAAGGGAGAGATCGAAGTCGCCGGCGTACGGCTGTGGAAGCTCTGCCTGGTACACAAGATACGGCCTTCCGCCCGAATCGACGACAACTTCCGAAAGTGCATCGTCCATGGGGATGATTGCGTGGCCGTACCGGGCAATGGGGCCGCGCTCGCGCAGCTCACTCAGGGCCTCTCCAAGGACAATCCCCACATCTTCAACGACATGATGGGGGTCGACATGGAGGTCACCGGACGCCGAAACCCGGAGAAAGAACCCTCCGTGCAGCGAAAAAGCCCGGAGGATATGGTCCAGGAACGGAAGCGATGTCTCTATGGCCTGCGGGGTGTCTTCGGACTCAGCCTCGGCGACCGTACGAACGAAGTCCACGGAGACGCTTACATCCGTCTCTTCTGTCGTGCGCCGATGCTCGACTGCGGCCGTACGGTTGTGATCGCCCGATCTAGGTGTCGGTTTGCCCATTGTGTCTCTCCATTTCTTGCCGATTGGCGTGCCGCGTTCCGCGAGGTCGGCCGGTTCGCCGCCGTGTGTCCGCGCTCGGATGCAAAGCTCGCGTGTCTTTCGCGTTTGCGCCCTCCGCCGCGTTCAAGCCCTCCGCGCTCGTGCTGGTTGCCTCACGCTCTGCGTTTCGCGGATTCGGCGTGTGCCTGTTCTGTTGTTCCGAACGTGCGTGTTTGGTACCGAATTCCGGCGCTGCGTGAGATGCCAGCATTCCGCACAGCTCGTCAACCCGCCGGAAGTTGAGCTTGTAGTATGCCGGATTTGCCACCAAAAAGACGGAGACGGTGTCAAGATCCTCCAGGATACGGAGCTTATTGGCCGTAAGAGTTGCCCCGGACTCCACCAGATCTACGATGTAGGGAGCCAGGCCAAGCCGCGGTGCCAGCTCGACCGACCCCGAAAGTCGGATTACGTTCACGGGAATACCGCGTGCGTGGTAGTAGTCGCGGGTGAAACGGACGAGCGTGGTTGCCACGGTGAATCCGCCGGAGCGTGCAGGCGCTTGATCGGAGGGAGTCTCCGGCTCGGCCAAGCAAATCCGGGTGCTGCCGAAAGGTAGGCGCATAAGACGGACGAACTCGAACCCGCTTTCGTAGAGCGTATCCTCTCCGCAGATCCCGAGTCCCGCGATACCGTGGTGAACGTAGACCGGGAGGTCGCTGTTCTTCACGAGCATGGCGTCCAGACGTCCGGTCGGATCGTGCGCGATCAGGCTACGGTCAGCGAATTCTAGCGGCATACCCGCTTGCTGAAACAAGCCGAGCACGTCTTTCTGGAGGCGCCCTTTGGGTAGCGCTATCCTCAACGGCATACTCATAGGACAACCCGTTCTCCGTGGGATCTCCGCTCTTCCGCCCGAGTCACTCGCTCCACAAACGAAGGACCCGAGACCGTTCCGGGGGCCCGCTGTTGCGTCGTTTCCCGCGAGGCGAGCGCTTCGAGCCGTCGGAGCATCACTGAGAAACCTACTGCCGGGCGGTCGAGTCCGAACTTACCGTAAAGCTTGTCGTACCGGCCGCCGGCGGCAACCTCAGCCTCCGCCCCCTCGACGTACGCGCGGAACGTGATCCCCGTGTAGTATGCACGTGAGCCAACCTCGCTGAAATCCACCACCGCGCGCTCTCCTTCCGTGACCCGATTCACCGTCTCTACCGCGTCGTGTGCGTGGCTTACCGCACGGTTCTCGCACGGATCGAGCTCTTCGGCAAGGGTGCGGTGAAGTTCCGCGAACTCGCGCGGGGTTCCGATAAAGCCTGCCAGCCGGGCCCGGGCCTCCGCGCCGCGCCGTCCCATCTCCGTCTGTGCCAGCATATTCCGGACGGTGTCGAGATCTCGCAGCCGAATTGCGGAGCCGAGCTCCGCTGCATTCGAAGCGGAGAATGCCTGCGTCCATGCGTCCGGGAGCGCTCGAGTCCCTACGTGCAGCATCGCAGCCCCGGGCAGTACCGCGTCCAACACCCGGAACAGAAGCACGAGCGTCTCTAGATCCGCGTCGGCGTCCGCACTGCCGATGAGTTCCGAGCCGATCTGAAAGTACTCGTTTCGGGAGATGCTCTCCGGCGCTTCGTGACGCATAATAGTATCGGCGTAGTAGAGTCTGGCCGGGCTCGGAAGATCGGGCGTTAACGTTGCGATCTGTTTGGCTAGAAACAGGGTAACGTCCGGGCGTAGCAACAACACGTCTCCTTCCCGGTCGATGAGCCGGTATGCGCGTTCCCAGTCGTCTCGCCCAAGAAGCGATGCATATACGTCGGCGAAGTCCACAATCGGGGTGCGGATGGGAAGATATCCCCAGAGATCGAACAGCCGTTCCAGTATATGGAGAATATCGCGGTGTCGAACCGCATCCTCCGGCTGGAGGCCCTCCGTCCCGGCCGGTCGTTTCAGGAGGGTGTGTTGTTTCGGTTTCACGGCTTCCTTCCACTCAGCAACTGGGCCGGATCTCGAGTTCCTGTTCTCGGGGATCGGCACCGCTCCTGTCCGGACCGACCCGCTCGCCTCGATTCCCTTAGTGCCCGGTAGTTTGCCTGATGACACATAAGATGCATTGTGACGTACTATAGCAAAGCGACGCCTCGTGCGCGAGTCCCGTGGCTAACGCACCGGCATTTTAACCCACCGATAGTTTAGCGCACCGGCTGCGGCGATTCAGGGGCTGCGCCTAGCGGCATGAAGAAATCGAGGAGCGAACCGCCGTACACACGATGATCTGTATGTCGCCATCCGGCGGGAGCTTCCAGAACGGCACCTTCATGATGAATTAGGAGCGTTCCTTCGGCCGCCAAAATACCGGCGCGACCGATCTCTTGGAGGAGCGTCTGGTGCCGGCCATATGCGAAGGGCGGATCGACGTATATCAGATCGAACACCTCTTCCGTATCGCGGATGAAGCGTTCCACGGGGCGTACACGCACCTCGACTCGGGCGACCATGGTCTCAACGTTCTCTCGCAGGACCGAAGCCGTCTTGCGATTTCGCTCGACCGCAACCACTCGGAAAGCACCGCGGCTCGCGGCTTCGAGCGATACCGCCCCGGAACCGGCAAACAGGTCTAAGAAGCTCCGGTTATCCAGGGGCCCAAGGATGGCGAACATGCTCTCCCGCATGCGGTCCATCGTAGGTCGTACTCTACCTGGTGGCATTTTGAGACGTCGCCCTTTCATAGGTCCGCCGGTGATTCTCATACCGCTCCCTCACGGCCCGCATCGATCGCCGCTTCGTAGGCGTCGAGGGCACGGGCGGTCTGGTGGTGTTCCTCCCGGGTCAGCTCCGGATCCGCTTCGAGGATCCGTGTCGCTTCAGACCGGGCGCGCTGCATGAGCTCGATATCCCGCGAGAGGTCGGCCGCGGCAAAACGGAGATATCCGGACTGGGCATTCCCGGCTAAATCCCCTGGGCCGCGAATCTTCAGATCCTCCTCGGCAATGCGAAACCCGTCATGCTCTTGGTGCATGACCCGCATCCGCGCCTTACCCGCCTCAGTGAGCTCGGCCGAGTATATGAGAAAGCAATAACTCTGGAGGTCGCTCCGACCTACGCGCCCTCGAAGCTGGTGAAGCGCCGAGAGGCCGAACCGTTCGGCGTGCTCGACGACCATGCACGTGGCGTTTGGAACGTCGACGCCTACTTCGACAACGCTTGTTGCCACCAGGATGTCCAGCTCGCCCGCGACGAAAGCCGCCATCGTGGCTCGCTTCTCGTCCTCGGGCCTGCGCGAATGGATCAGCCCGACACGCGCTTCCGAAAAGAGCCGGCCGCGAATGCGCTCGTACATTTCCTCTGCGCTCTTGAGGTCGCTGTCGGTGCCATGCTCGATAGCGGGGTAGACGAAGTACGCCTGGCGTCCGGCTTCGAGCTCTTGCCGGACGCGCCGATAGACTTTCTCCTCGTTCCCTTCGCGAGCAAGATGGGTGCGAACCGGCTTTCGACCCGGCGGCATGGTATGGATGGTGCTCACATCCATATGCCCGAACAGGGTAAGTGCCAGCGTACGGGGAATCGGCGTTGCCGTGAGGACCAGAAGGTTCGCCGTTGTGCTCTTCTCCACGAGCCGGGCGCGTTGGTCCACGCCGAAGCGCTGCTGCTCGTCGATGATCGCGAGATCAAGCCTGCGAAAGCCGAGGTCCGGCGTGAAGAGGGCGTGGGTTCCTACCAGAAAGTCGACTTCGCCGTGTTCCACGGCGGCGCGGAGCGTCTCCCGTTCCGCTCGTCCCATGCTTCCGGTCAGAAGACCGACTTGCATACCGACCGGCTCGAGGAGGCGCGCTGCGTTCTCCGCGTGCTGCCGTGCGAGGAGCTCGGTCGGGGCCATGAAGACCGTCTGTCCCCCCGTTTCCCAAACAGGAATGCTTGCAAGGAAGGCCACGAGCGTCTTCCCCGAGCCGATATCGCCCTGTATCAGTCGGCTCATCGCTCGAGCGGATTCCAGGTCCTCGTGGATCTCTTCGAGCACTCGTTGCTGGTCCCGGGTGAGCGAAAAGGGGAAAGAGGAGGCGAGCCGGTCGCGTCGTTCGCGTGGAAGGCGTTTCGCCCGACCAGTCCCGGCGCGTCGCCGGAGGGCGGTACGCACGATGCTCATTTGGAGCAGGAAGAGCTCTGAAAACGCCAGAGCGCGCCGGGCTTGCTCGGCCATCTCCAGGCTCTCGGGCCGATGCACCCCGGCAAGCGCGTGCGCAGTACACGCAAGGCGATAGCGCTCTCGAACGGAATCCGGTATCTCGTCTGCGACGTGGCGCCCCCCCTCGGTTAGCGCCCGGTCGACAAGCGAGCGCAGCTTCCCCTGCGTCAAGTTTCCCGACAACGGATAGATTGCCAGAAACGCGCCAAACGCGCGCGGCGGGCGCTCTTCCGGCTCGAACTCGAACGTGCCGGCCTGGAGCTCTCCGTAGCGGTACCGGAACTTCCCGTAGAGCCTGATACGCATTCCCGGCGGCAGCTTGTCCGCAAGGAAGTTCCGCCCGAAGCACGTGAGCGCCCCATGGCCGCTCTCGTCGCGCACGTAGACTTTGAGCGTTCTCCGCCCAGGTGGGCCGACGAAGTCGTGTGCGATGACTTCCGCGGTTGTATTCACCGTGCGCTCCCCCCCTTCGCCGAGATCCGGCGGTTCGCCGCTTCCCGAGCGCACAAGGGGGCGGTGTGTTCGCCGGTCCTCGTATGTGCGCGGAAGGTGAAGCAGCAAGTCACGCACGCATGCAATTCCCAGACTGTGGAGGTCGCGCGCCACGGCGGGGCCGACGCCGGGAAGCTTCTGAACCGTTGTGGTCAGCTCGTAGAGGAACACGATCCACGGCTCCCGGAGGTAGAGAGGGCCTGCAGGCGCCTAGATCGGCATTTGGAGTAGGAGCGTCGCCAGCCCGCGCACGACGAAGCTCCCGCCTATCACGGCTACCAGATTGAGCGCGGCCGTGAGGCCGAGCGCGTGGGTGTACGTCCGGAACCGGTTACCGGCCAGTCGCATGGCGGCCCGGTAGGCAATCGGCTGGAGGAGCTGGTCCAGAACCATGGTGAAACGGTTGGCCCGCGCATTGGCGAGCAGCATGACGAGGCGTATCACGGTCACGAGCAGGAGAATCCCCAGCAGGAATACCAGCGCGTTGCCCGCCCGGAGTACGAACATCCCGAGCACCAGTCCCAAAGAGATCGTGCCCGTGACGGAGACCGAGCGGAGAACGTCGATGACCACATACAAGAGGATGATCCCTAGAACAGGCGATGCATCGACGTACCCGATACGCAGGAGTCGCGTTCGTCTGAAAACGTCGAGATACGGGTCCACGGCACGTCCGATGAGCTCCTGGGGGCGTCCAAACGAATGGTCCGGCAACCAGGTCATAATGATCCGGAATAGGATTAGAAACGAGTAGAGGGTGAGGATAGTCGCGATTATGTCCAGAACGATCATGTGTTGCCTCCGAAGGCCGCTGTGGCCTCTCGCTACGGCCGATCCGTTGCACCGGCCGGATCTTTTTTCCACGCCTCAGCTACCTGCGGTAACTCGCGTATACGATTCAGGATCTCGCTTTTGGAGGATACGGTCAACTGCCCCGAAGCACGAACCAGCATCTCGTCCTCGCCGTTGCGCGGTACGTGGAGGTAGACCGGGCAGCTCCCTTCGAAGTCCTTCAGTGACCCCCGCAACGTACAAAGCTCCTCCTCGTCAAGGACCGCGTCGGGAGCAAGGCGAATATGGACCTCGCCCCGGTCGAGCTCCTCCAACTCCTCCGGTCTGCGAATCTCTTTGACGACGAACTGCGTACGTCCGCGGCTCCGGTCAACTGAGCCGACCATGCCGACGACGGTCCCGTCGGCAAGGAGATGCTCGGCGGCCTGCAGTGGCTCAGCGAAGATTACCAGCTCGATGCTTCCGGTATAGTCCTCCAGCATGGCGAACGCCATTCGCGTGTCACGCTTGGTGACAACGGTGCGGACGCCGTGGATGAGCCCTACAAGCACGTGCTCTCGCTCTTCGGATGCTTCCAGGGCGTGCTCGAGGGAAGCGGTGGCGCAGGCGCGGTAGCGGTCGCGGTACTCGTCGAGCGGGTGTCCGGAACAGTAGAAACCGAGGATCTCTTTTTCGTATGCGAGTCGCTCCTCGGTCGACCACTCCTCGACTTCCTCCAGCTCGATCGCGAGCGGATCGAACTCGTCGGTGCCGTCGAACAGCGATGTCTGCCCGGCCTGCCGGCCCTTCTTCTGCGCTGAGACGTCGGCGATCAGCCGGTCCAGATTCGCAAGAAGCGTCGCGCGGCGCGGTTCGAGCGAGTCGAAAACCCCTACCTGGATCATGGTCTCGATCACCTTTCGGTTGACCGTGCGCATATCGACTCGGTCCAGAAAGCCCGTGAAACTCTCGTAGGGGCCACCGCTGTCGCGTTCGGCAAGGATGGCGTCCACCGCAGCGCCTCCGACGTTCTTGATCCCCTGTAGCCCGTAGTAGATGATCCCGTCCACGACCGTGAAGTACTTCCCGCTGCGGTTGACGTCCGGCGGCTCGATCCGGATCTTCATCCGGCGCGTTTCGGAAAGATACTCGGCGAACTTGTCCGGGTTTGATATTTCGTTGGTGAGGTTGGCCGCCATGAACTCGGCCGGATAGTTGGCTTTGAGATACGCCGTCTTGTAGGCCACGACGGAATAGGCTGCGGCGTGGCTCTTGTTGAATCCGTAGCCGGCGAACGGTCGCAGGAGCTCGAAGATCTCGTTTGCCTTCTCCTCGGGGAGCCCACGCTCCCTTGCTCCTTCGAGGAACTGGAGGCGCATGCGCTCCATCTCTTTGATCTTCTTCTTACCCATCGCCCGGCGAAGAATGTCCGCCTGTCCCAGGGAGAACCCGCCGATGATGCGGACGATCTCCATGACCTGCTCTTGGTAGACGATGACCCCGTATGTCTCTTCCAGCACTTCTTTGAGGAGCGGATGCGGATACTGAATTGGGGTTCGCCCGCGCTTGGAGTCGACGAACTGCGGGATGTTGTCCATTGGCCCCGGACGGTAGAGCGAGTTCAAAGCAATGAGATCGTTGATGCTGTTAGGCAAAGCCCGGCGAAGGATGTCCTGCATGCCGCTGCTTTCGAACTGGAAGACGCAGGCGCTCTTGCCTTCGCCAAGCATCCGGAACGTGGCCGCGTCGTCGGTCGAGATCTCCTCGATGTCGAAGTCCGGAGTATGCCTCCGAATGAGCTCTTCGCAGTTGCGGATAAGAGTGAGGGTCTTGAGTCCCAGGAAATCCATCTTCACCAGGCCGCACGGCTCGATCTCGTCCATCGTATACTGGGTCGAGATGCTCTCCGTGCGAGGATCCCGGTAGAGCGGGACATACTCGGTCAGCTTCTCCTTGCCGATCACGATCCCCGCGGCGTGGGTAGAAGCATGGCGACAGAGTCCCTCCAGGTTGCGGCTGACCTCGATGAGCTCCCGGTAGGCGCCGCCCTGGTCCCGGACGGCGGCAAGCTCCGGCTCCTCCTCCAACGCGGCATCCAGGCTCTTTGCGTCACCCGGAACCAACTTGGCGATCCGGTCCGCTTCCGCAAACGAGAGATCCAAGACGCGCGCCACGTCGCGGATCACCGCCTTTGCCTTGAGAGTCCCGAAGGTGATGATCTGGCCCACACGGTCGCTGCCGTACTTTCGGGTCACGTACTCGATCACCTCGCCGCGCCGCTCGTAGCAGAAATCGATATCGAAGTCCGGCATGTTGACCCGGTCCGGGTTGAGGAACCGTTCGAAGAGAAGCCCGTAGGCAAGCGGATCGATATCGGTGATCTCGAGCGCGTAGGCGACAATACTCCCCGCCCCGCTTCCGCGGCCGGGCCCGACCGGAATGCTCCGGTCTTTGGCAAACCGGATGAAGTCCCACACGATGAGGAAGTAGCCGGTGTAGTCCATCCCGATGATCGTCTCGAGCTCGTAGTCGGCCCGCGAGGAGATCTCCTCGGTGATCTCCGGATAGCGCCTTCTGAGACCTTCGTAGGTGAGATGCCGCAGATAGGCGTTCGGCCCTTCGAACTCCTCGGGCACTTCGTAGATTGGGAGGAGGGGGCCGGGTTGGGGGATCTCCGTGTTACACGCTTCGGCAATGCGGGCGGTGTTTGCGAGCGCTTCGTGCCGCTTCTCCTCCGGCAGATCGGTGAACAGCTCGGCCATCTGCTCGCCGCTCTTGAGGTAGTACTCCGCATTGAACATCCGGGGGCGCGCGGTCTCGTGCTTTTTCCGCCCGTTGCCGATACACATGAGGATGTCGTGCGCGTTGGCGTCTTCCTTGCGTACGTAGTGGCAGTCGTTCGTGGCAACGAGCGGGATGCCTGTTTCGCCCGAGATTTCCACGAGTGCGCGATTGACCGTGCGCTCGTCCGGTATGCCGTGGTCCATGATCTCTAGGTAGAATCCCTTGGGACCAAAGATCTCTCGGTACCACTCTGCACGACGTACCGCGTCCTCCCGGCGGTTGGCCATAATGAGACGAGGAATGTCGCCGGCCAGGCTGCCGCTCAAGCACACGAGGTCCTCGTTGTGCTTGGCAAGTGCTTCGTCGTCGATCCGCGGCTTGTAGTAGAATCCCTCGGTGTATCCAACCGAGGATAGGAGCATCAGGTTCTTGTAGCCGCGCATGCTCTTGGCGAGGAGGACGATCCGCGCATAGCGCCCTTGACGATCGGCTTCACGCTCGTGGCGAGAGCCGTCGGCCAGATAGAACTCGCTTCCGATGATCGGTTTTATGCCGGCTTCCCGGCACTCGTTGTAGAAGCGGACTGCGCCGAAGAGATTGCCGTAGTCGCTGAGCGCCAATGCGCTCATCCCCAGCTCCGACGCACGGGATGCGTACTCCGGGATCGTTCCGGAGGCGCGGAGCAGGCTGTAATCGGTGTGGAGGTGCAGATGAACGAACGAATCCACGGAATCCTCGCCTATACTCCTGAACGAGACTCTTGAACGAGTCTTGCCGTTTCCGGCATTACCGGCCGAGCCCCGAAGCGCCGGCGCCGGGGAGCCCCGAAAATGTATCGGCTATCTGTGGGCACTATAGATCGAGGCCCCCCCGGCGAGCAAGCGAGTTCTTGCGTTTCCCGTAGGTTCGGGGAAGGAAACGCGTCGACGGTTCGCCCAGAGCGCGTAGGAAATGCGCTGTGACGCTCCGAGCGCGGTAGATGTCGAGGGGGTTGAACGGGAACCGGTCCGACTGGGCCATTGTAGCGATTCGATTTGCGGTAGTCTCGATCTCGCGTGGTCCCATCGGGAGTTTCCTGCCGATGAGCTCGGCCTCCAGCTCGCGGTCGCGGATGATCCAGGGAGTTCCGGTCCCCAGGACGATCCGGATGTCGTCGATGTTCCCTTTCTCGCGCCGCGCGGCAGCACAGAAACTCAGGTTAGGTCCCAGGCTCTCGAACACGCCCACGTCATGCGGCTCCAGGGGTATTCGAATCCGTGTGACTACCTCCTCGCGCTCGAGAGATAGGCCGCCGGCCGACCGGAACCGAGGCATCGGTACCCATCGTCCCTTCCCCGGGCGGCGGATCTCCACCAAAGCGCCGAGGGCGTTGAGCGCTGCGGTTCCGGTCCGGCTGACTTCCCAAATGCAGATGTTCCCGCCGAGCGTGGCAAGGCCGCGCAAGGTAAAAGGGCAGATCGCCGGAAGACAGCCGGAGAGGATCGAGGGAAGCATCTTTGGTCCTGCCCGAGTGATCGCGCGAATGCTTGTGGCCGCGCCGATGTCGAGGTGGCGGTCGGTCCGGCTCATCCGCCGGAGCTCTTCGATTCGATGAAGCGACAGGAGAGGGCCCGCCGGAGGATCGCCTGCCCCGGAGAGAAGATAGGTCCCGCCCGCCGCGATCCGTGCCTCCGGCATGCTCCTCATGAGTCCGAACAGCTCATTGAGAGTCTCGGGCGTATAGATGGGGCCCGAGGCGCGCTCGTTGCCGGTGCGCTTGACTGTGCGGTCATCGCTTGCGGGCATGAAGCCTCCGGTTTCGAATGCCGGCAGCCTCCCAGACCGCCTCCGCCATGGCCGGTCCGGCGAAGCAGGCGCACTTGACTGCGTCGACGGCCTGTTGCACCTCTTCGCTCCGGGGAGTAAGCCCTGCCGAGAGAATTGACTGAACGATAAGCATCCGCGCCGGCTCGCAGTAGGAGCAGGCCTGTACGCCTACCTCGTGGAAGGCGCGGCGGATGTCGCGGTATTCCCGCGTGTGACGGAAGCCTTCAATAGTGGTAATGCGGCGACCGTTTGCCCGATACGCCGGAACGATGCACGCAGGGAGGGCGCGATCCTCGATCAGAATGATACAGGCGCCGCACACCCCCGCACAGCAGCCTCGACGCATGCTCGGGACTTCGAAATGCGTTCTCAACAGCTCGAGCACTGTGCGCGTAGGCTCGATGTCGAGCTCGACCGGTTCTCCGTTCAGCGTGAAGGACACGCGGCTGATGGGTGGCGACTCGGAACCGCTCATGAGGTACTCCCTTCGGCTTCCTCAGCGTGTTCGAGATAGCCGTGGAGCAGATGAGAAGAGGCAGGGATCCGGTCCGCGTAGTGTCCGCTTGCTTGAGATACGGCGGCGAGGTATGCGGCCGGAACGCAGGAGTAGGGGAGACGGTCCAGACCGCACGCTTCGGAGGTGCGTCCTCTTCCCGCGCTGCTTGCTAGCTCGATGCTCGTCTCGGGAGTTCCGATGCCGGGCGGGGAGATCGCGTTCACGGTCCTGGTGAAGATTCCCTCGTAGAGCACCGCCGCTTCGCGCCCCGCCCAGTCGAGGGCGTGGTGGCACGAAGCGCGCAAGCGAGCTCGGGCACACTCCCGGTCAACGATCGTGCCGATGTCCGCAGTCAGCCAAAGCCGGCGGGTTGCAACAGAGAGACGCACCGGGTCGAACTCGACTTCTACGACGGCGGCGGCGCAGCTCTCGCTGACGTATGGCCGGCCTTCGAACGTGTCGTCGTCCCACTTCCCGCGCTTGAGGCCGGCGGCGGTTCTCGTTGCTTCGAGCGGCAAGGGCGCTTTGAAGCGTCGCCGCTTGATTGAGGCGCACGCATTCTCGATCAGTCTCTGTACGATAGCGACATTTCGAGAGAGAACCGACGGCCCGGAATCGGGGGCGTCACTGGTGCCTCCGGAGGCGACGCGAACGCCTTCCGCGGGTACGGCGAGGAGCGCGGCCACGTTTTCGCGCCAAGCGTCGATGAGGCGCCGCGTATAGGGCACCGAGGAAACGGCGACTCGAGCGCTGCGGTCCTCTTCAAGGACGACCGAGACGCTAGTCGGGATCTCCGCTTCGCGGGGCGCCGTGAAACCGTCGCCTTGCATCCCGAAGGCTATTCCGATGCCGCGCGTCGGATCGCCGCGCCGGCTGGGAGTGCTGCCTCGTTTACGTAGAAGCTCGAACGCCGCGTGTTTCCGCCTGAAGTCAGCCGCTGCGGCGGTTGCGCCAAGCACGTCCGTTCTGTCCACCGACGCCTTGAGGCGTTGATTCGTGAGGGTGTGGTCGCCCCGACGGAGGAGATTACGCTGTTTCCACTCCACGGGATCCAGCTGTGCAACGTCGACGAGGCGCGCCGCATGTGTTTCCGCTGCGCACGCGGCTGCGGCTTCGCCGAACGATACCGCACTGCCGAGCGGTGGAAGGTTCGTCGTGTAGCAGCGCACTCGCACTCGCGCATCCTCGCAGCGGTAAGCCCCGAGAGCTCGCAGCGCGATCCGGTCGGCGACCTCGCCGGAGAGCACCGGTATCGCTCCGACGTTTACCCTGATGTCGGCCTCAAGCGCCGCGGGGTCGCCGCTGCTATTCAGCGCGGTGCGGTAGTGGGCTCGAACGGGAGCTTCGCGCGGGCGGAGCGCGAAGTCTTCGTCTGCGTCCAGATAGAGTGCTACCGGGCTGTTGCGCATTCGGGCGAGAACGGTCGCTTGTATCGCCAAATACGTTGGATACCAGAGGCAAGTCGAGCCCGCCGCGGCAACGTCGGTCTGATGGACGCGGATGGTACCGGGAGTGACCTCGAGGGCTGCGGCCACGCTGCGACGAAGATGGTGGGGCCAGACCGTGGGGGCGTACACGTCGTACCCGCCCTTCACCGGCGCGACCACCACCCCCATGGGCTCAGTGTAGCCCATGTCGGGCGGCTCGACGTCATAAGTCCCTTCCACGCTTTGAAAGGCACCGAGAAACGCGCCGGCAGGGTCTCCTCTGACCACCTCGCGTGCATAAAACGCCTCCTCCGGATCCTCGGTTGGTTCGAACCGCGGCTCGAGCGCTTCGTACGTCGTTGAAGTCTGGGATCGTAGGGATTCCACGGTATCCCAATCCGGGCCGGCGACGAGGCCGACCGGCTCGCCTCGATAGCTGACGCGGCTTGCCGCGAGGACGGGGATCTCGTCCTTCAGTACGGAAACGGTGCGGGCTCGAACAGGGAGATCGGCTGCGGTGACGAATGTATATCCTTCCGGGAGCACCGGAGGATGGATGCGAACGATCCGGGCGAAGCTCTGCTCTGACCGCACCGCACGTGCGAAGAGCATCCCGTCAAGTGTGACGTTGCCCACGAACAGTGGAGAAGCTGTCTCCGTTTTCCGAGGGGGGGTATCCGTGCTCATGGAACCATCAGCGCTCATTGAACGTCATCGTCCTCTACCGCGGTTGTACCAGGGCTCTGCCGAAGCTCTGCCGGGGGAGCGCGCCTTGGCGAAGGGGTACCGAAGGCACGCCGAAGGCAGTCTACAACATGGCTGAGCTCTTCGCCAGTAAGGCGCGGATAGAGGGGGATGGACAAGCTTTCTGCTGCGCGTTCCGCCGCATGTGGGAAGTCGTGCGGCTCGAGCCGGTAACGCTCGGCGTAGTAGGTCATGCAGTGCACCGGCCGAAAATGAAGCGAGACCCCGATGCCGTTTTGCTGGAGGTCGGCGGCCACTCTGTTTCGCTGTGCCGGTGGCATGCGCAACAGAAAGAGATGCCAGACATGGCCCGGATGATCCGCCGGCAAGCGGAGTCCCGGCACATCCGCAAGCTCACGCAGGTAGTAGTGCGCCCGTTGGCGCCTCGCCGCCGCCAGTTCCTCGGTGCGCGCCAACTGCACCCGTCCGAGCGCGGCAAGAAGATCGGGGAGGTTGTACTTGTGTCCGGCTTCGATTACGTCGTACTCCCAGGTTGCGGCGGGGTTCCGATACCGATCCCAGACCGGTCGATCGATTCCATGGTGCCGCATGAGTCGAGCTCGCGCCGCCAGCTCCTCGTTGTCCGTTACGAGCATGCCACCTTCGCCGGTGGTGAGCGGCTTGTTTGCGTAAAAGGAGTACACTCCAACCGTTCCAATGGTTCCCACCCGGGCGTGGCCGGAGTCAGGGTCGGTCGCGCCGAAGGCTTGGGCTGCGTCCTCGACTACCGGAATCCCGTGTTTGCGCCCGATCGTGAGAATGTCGCTCATCGGACACGCCGCCCCGCCCAGATGCACAACGACTATCGCGCGCACGGGGCGCTGCGCCTGTATCAGCGTTCGCTCGAGTGCCGTCGGGTCGATGTGGTACCCGTCAGGCTCGATGTCACAGAAGAGCGGATCGGCCCCGACGCGACGCACCGCATGCGCCGTGGAGACAAAGGTATACGGGCTCATCGCTACCATATCGCCGGGGCCTACCCCGAGCGCGTCCAGGGCCAAGTGCAGCCCGGCCGTGGCGGAGCTTACGGCCACCGCCTGAGCGCTACCGACGTAGCGTCCTACCTCCGACTCGAACGCGGCCGCTTCGCTGCCGGTGGTGAGCCAGCCGCTCCGGAGGACGCGGCGCACTGCCTCCTCTTCCGCCGGGCCGATATCGGGTTGGGCCAGGGGCACCGAAAGCGTCGAGCAAGCAGACTGCTCTGCCTGCGCGGGCTCCTCCGTCCGCGCAGATTGCTGAGTTGCGTTTGCCGGGTACTCGTTCTGATCGGTCTGTTCCTCTTCGTTCATGCTCACTCAGCGATCCTCGCAGTTCTCAAGGCCGGCTGCCATAGCGTTGGATAGCCCAATACTCGCCTTTCAGCATTCGTCTTTCAATACTCGCCTTTCAGTATTCGGGCTCGTCTTCGCGAGTCGGGAGCGACGGGAAGTGTTCGGCGAGAATCTCGCGAAGGCGCCGCCGGTTCCGGTATTGCCCCGGATCGTCGGGGTGCTTTGTGCATACGGGCCGCAATGAACGCAAGATGGCGTTGGTGTGGGTACGCTCCCACCCCGTGCGGCGGACGTGGAGGATCTTCTCGTATTCGGTCTCTTCCGGCTTCTCATGTGAGTCGGTCAGCTCCTCATGGAGCTTTTCGCCCGGGCGCAAGCCGGTGTAAGCAAACGAGATCTCTCGGTGCGGCTCGAAACCGTAGAAGCGCACGAGCTGCTCGGCCAATTCGTGTATCGAGATCGGCGAACCCATGTCCAGGAGGTAGAGCCCCCCGGAATCGCCGACGCCGCCCACTTTGAGAACGAGACTTGCCGCTTCGGGAATCGTCATGAAGTATCGCGTTGCATCCGGGTGGGTGATGGTTACGGGGCCTCCCTTTCGAATCTGTTTCTGGAAGAGTGGGATAATGCTCCCCCGCGCTCCCAGCACATTCCCGAAGCGAACCACCATGTAATCGTGCTCTCCATCGCTGGCCTGCAGGACGATTTCCTCAGCGATGCGCTTGGAGACACCGTATACCGAGCGGGGCTCCACCACTTTGTCCGTTGAGACGAAAACCAGCCTCGTCGTTCCGGCTTCGCGTGCCGCTTGTACGAGGTTCTGGGTTCCGAAGACGTTGTTGGCGATAGTTCCTACCGGGTTGGTCTCGGAGAGCGGCACGTGCTTGTGAGCAGCGGCATGGAATATCACGTCGGCTTGGAGACGGCGGAGAATGAAGCGCATGAACTCCGAATCCTGGAGCTCGCCGATGACTGGAACGATGGTCGCGCGCTCGCCGACGCCTTCCTCCTGGAGCAGGCGCAGCTCCCGCTCAATATCGTAGATACTGTTTTCGCCGTGCCCGAAGAGATACAGCCGTTCGGCGCCTCCTGAAAGGAGCTGGCGGCAGAGCTCACTGCCGATGGTGCCTCCGGCGCCGGTGACCACAACTCGTTTGCCTCGAAGGTATTTGAGGCTCTGTTTAAGATCGATATGAACGGGGGTGCGGCCAAGTAGGTCCTGCGGATCGACGTCGCGAGCCTGGATGAGATGCGCCTCGCCCTGTAGGACTTGCGAAATCGACGGAAGAATGCGAATTCGGGCGAAATCAGCTTGCTCCAGAAGGCGGTACACACTGCGAATCCGTTCTTGGGACGCTCCGGGGATAGCGATCAGCGCCTCGTCGGCAGGGCGTTTGTTCAGAAGCGTTACCACGTCGGCGATCGGGCCGAGCACGGGGATCCCTTCAATCCGGGTCCCGATCTTGGCCGGATCGTCGTCCAGGAACGCCGTTACTTCACCGAGGACGCGTTTCCGGTGTAGCTCCATTGCAATCGACATACCGGCAAAGCCGGCGCCGACTATGTAGACTCGAGGATGCCTACCACCGCTCATCTGTTTGAAATCTCGGACGATTCGGTTCCGGGCACAAGTACCTCGAACCCGAAGTCCACCAGAAAGCTCTCAGCATACAGGTCGAGGCGGACGCGCGCACGACCTTTCCGTTTATCCACCTTGACGATGCGCCCTTCCAAGCCGCTCATTGGCCCGTGCTCAACCCGGATCCTCTGGTTCTTATCGAAGCTGACAACGGATTTGCCGATCACCTCCCCGTAGGAGAGCAGATGTCGTATGAGCCGAAGGTCATCACCTTCCAACGGGCGCGGAACGCCGCCGTCGCCGAGGAACCGAACAAAACCGGTAATCTGGCGGGCTTGTCGCAGAAACTCCGAGGAGAGAATCTCCGCATCCGAGCGGTGCGCGTCGGTAGTCTCCACGAAGAGATATCCCGGGAAGAGCGACACCTCGGCGTCGAATGCCTTTCCCCGGCGCCGGTGGCGAAGCTTGCGCCTGGGATGGTAGACCACGAGACCGTCCGCGTACGGAAGCGCTCGAACTGCTCTTGCGACGCGTTCCTCGGTTCCTGCGACGGTCTGAATCACAAAGAGAGCCACGGCGTCTACACATGTCCGAAGTAAAGGGATGTGACAGGAGGATACCCCTCCAGCCGGGATCCGCCGTTCCGCCCCTGAGAGCGGTGCCTTAGCACCGACGGCAGAGGCTCTGGTGGCGGGTATTTCCCGTCGCTGCCGCCGGAGCGCGGCTTGATGGCTCGGTACTGTAGGCACGGCCGCCCCGGAACTCTCAGCGTGTCGTACGATAGCATGCCCACGGCCTCTGCGCAATGTGTCCTGAGGTATCTCGCCATTCGCGCGGAAAACCGATCCTTGTCTCGTAGTACCGGTATTTCAGGCCTGCTCGGAGATGCCGACAATCGGAACACGGGAGGTCTTGCTATGACGAACACCGAGAATGCCGACTGCGCGCGCGCCGTGAGCCGTCGCACCGTCAACCGGCCGGCTCGGCGACTCTGTGTGCTCGCGCTGATCGTCGGCGTGGCGGCGGTGTCGATGGTCAATGCAGAGGTGGCAATGGTCCACACCGGCGTAGCGGGTGCCGGCGAGGAAGGATCCGAGGCGCTGCAAGAGGGGGAGGAGCTTCTCGAGCTCTTGGCGGCGGCTGAAGACGCAGTGATGGCCGTATTCTTTGAAGAAGGGCGGGTTATCTCGAGTCTTCCTCCGACCGCTCAACCGGCGCCGGCGAGTGATGAGCTCCTCGCCACGGTCCGGGAAGCCGGTGGAGGGCACCTGATAGTGATCGAAGTCATGGTTTCGGAGATTGGCGGAGACGCGCATCGCCCGGAAGGTCTTGCATACAAGCTGGTTGAGGTGGACTCCGGCGAGCGGGTGCTGCGAGGCGAGATAGATGTGAGGCTCGAAGACGGTGACAAAAGCAGCGGTGCAACCGCGGCGGTACACAGGGCTGCTTCAAAGGCTGCTGACGAAATCATGCAAGCCGGGTTAGACTAGGTAGTATCAAGGGCCGCGCGTCCATTTTCCGGTAACGCGCGGAACGGAGGGCTTATGTGGAGAAATCGAATAGCCTTCGCCCTCTTGCTGGCGTTTGTCGGGGTAGCCGTGGCTGCCGCGTCCGAATGGGAAGGGAGTGCACTCCGAGGGGATGAGGAGCAGTTTGCGGCAGACGGATTGTACGTCTTGACCAGCGTCGCGGCGCCTGGTAGCAGGGTTGAGATCGTGAATCTGGAGACCGGTGAGCAGCAGGAAGCGGCTGTGACCGGCAGGCCCGAATCGCCCGGCGTACTCCTGGAAGCCGCGCCTGAGTTGGCGCGTCGGTTGGGCCTCTCGGAGGACGATACCACGCGGATACGGGTGCGGGATCTCGGGGTTCCTGAGGAGACTGGGCGGCGATTTGAGATTGAGGAGCCGACCCGTATGGAGGGGCCGTACGCACGCCCTCTGAGTCCCGAAGAGCGCATTGCGCGGCTGCGAGAACGCTTCGAGCGGGAAGTCCCGGTGCACCCGGGGAGGAGGCCGGACGAAGATGAGTTGGCGCGAGAGTTTCGTCAGGTGGAGCCCGACCCTTTGACCGTGGAAGTGGATCCGGCTCTCCCGGCTCCCCCGCGGATCGATCGGGACATACTCGAACGAATCGTCAGAGTAGAAGACCTCGAAGAACCGCCGGAGCCGGTATCGGAGCTTCCTGAGCCGGACCGGCGTGCTGAGGAGCCGATGATCGCGGACCGTGAGGTTGAACGGCCGGCGTTGGACGAGCCGGAACCGGAGTTAGTCGAACCGGAAATCGAGGCGCCTGAGCCCGAGCAGCCGGACGCCGGCCGGCTTGCGGAGCAGATTCGCCGAGCTATGGAACGCGAACCTCGTGCGCCGCGGTTTGTTCCTCCCGATCCGCCGCACGAGCCTTCGGATATCACGCCACCTCCGGTTGCACCGGATCGGCCCGAAATAGCCGAGCTACCTCGTGCGCGCCGGCCGGAGGATACGCTGGTGTTGGTAGACGATCCCGACCGGGTGCCGGAGGATGTCGCCGGTATTGCCCGGCGCCCTTCACCGTATGCCCTCGCGGATATCGAGTTACCGGAGGTGAAGGGCCCGCGTAAGGCGGAGGTTGCCGAACGCACCGTGTCACCAGCGGATCGGATCGCGGATCTCGAAGAGCCTTCCCCGATTGCCGAGGTGCTGGAACGACTCCTGGATAGGCGAGAACCTGACCAACCCGATGAGGTAGCCGAGGTCGATCTGCCGGAGGAAGCCGAGCCGGCTCCTGAGGCGCCTCCGGCTCGCGATGCCCCTCCGGAGCCGTCTCCCGAAGAGCCACCTCCCGAGGAGCCGGCCGAACCGGTAGAGCCGGTAGAGCCGGTAGAGCCTGAAGAGGCGGTAGAGCCTGAAGAGCCTGAAGAGCCTGAGGAAGTCGATGACGATCACCGGTGGGCGGAAGCGAACCTTCCGTTGATCGGTGAGCGGGAGCCCGAGGCGTTCTACCTCCAGGTAGGGGCGTATCGAGATCCGCGAACGGCCGGCGTAGCGCTCGATCGCCTCTCCGCCGAATACCCCATCGCAGTGGAGAGAGCGGAGATGGGCGACGGGACCGTGCTGTATCGGGCATACGTCGGTCCCATCGAATCCGACGAGCGAGGCAGCGCCCTCAGCATGGCTCGATCGCGCGGATTCCGCGACGCGTTCGTCCGGAGCGGAGGCAGCTGAGACCGGGTTCCGGTGCACCTGCGTGGTGAGACTCTTCGAGTCGGCCCAACATGGCCCATCGGTCGCCGTCAAGGATGAGTAGAACGCTCTCGCTCTGTTGGAGCGAGGGCAGACGGGACGGAACATGAGCGATGCGAGGCAGAGCGACGAAAGGGTAGCATCCGCGGACGTTGCGCAGGAGATCGAACGACTGCGAGCTGAAATCCGACGGCACGAGTACGCCTACTTCGTAGAGGGACAGCCACTCATCTCGGACCAAGAGTTCGACGCGCTCTTCGAGCGGTTGAAGTCGCTTGAGGCGCAATACCCCGAGCTCGTTAGCTCCGATTCTCCCACCCACCGGGTGGGAAGCGATCTGAGCGCCGAGTTCCCGGAGGTGGAGCACACCGTTCCGGTTCTCTCACTCGACAAGGCGTATAGCTTTCAGGAGCTTGTGGCTTTCATAACGCGCACGTCGCGCGAGGCGGATAAGCCACCGCTCTACGTCGCAGAAGAGAAGCTTGACGGGGTGAGTATCGTGCTCTACTACCGCGAGGGGCGCCTGGAGCGCGCGGTCACACGCGGAAACGGCTACGTGGGGAACGATGTGACCGCCAATGTGCGAACGATCCGCACCGTCCCCTTGCGGCTGGAGCGTCCGCACACCGTAGCGGTGCGCGGTGAGATCGTGCTGCCCAAAGACCGCTTCAACGAGCTCAACCGGCGCTTTGGAAACGCGTATGCCAACCCCCGAAACCTTGCCGCGGGCACGCTGCGTAGGGTTAAATCGCGCGAGGTAGCCCAGGTGCCTCTGGAGATGTTCGCCTACGAGGGGTATTTCGAGCAAAGCCCCTATCCCAGTCATACTCGGACCCTCGCGGAGCTCCGTACGTGCGGATTCCGGCTGAATCCTCGACTGGGGGTCTTCTCCGACGATGGCGGCGTATCCGAAGAGGTCGAGCGTATGTTGCCGAATGCGGTGACCGGCGGGCGCGCGGAGATGGAGCGCTTCGTGGAGGAGGTGACACGCGAACGGGATCGGCTGCCTCACGAGATCGACGGGATCGTGGTGAAGATCGACGATCTCGGTCTGCGCGAAGCGCTCGGCTACACAGGGCACCATCCTCGATGGGCGATTGCGTACAAGTTCGAATCCCCCGCGGGTATCACGAAGGTCCGCTCCGTCGATGTACAGGTGGGACGGACCGGTCGCGTTACGCCTGTGGCACGGGTGGAGCCGGTCGCCATCGCCGGCACGACCGTCAGCAACGTGACGCTTCACAACCAGGACTACGTGGAGATGCTCGAGCTATCGATCGGCGATACGGTAAGCGTGAGCCGGCGCGGAGACGTGATTCCTGCAGTGGAACGGGTCGTTGAGAAGAATGAAGCGGGACTTTCGGTCTGGCAGATGCCCGAGCACTGCCCATCGTGCCATACGAAGTTGGAGCGGCTCGGCGCGCACCACTTCTGTACGAATTACCGCTGTCCCGACCGCATGCGGCAGCAGCTGTTCTTCTTCGTCGGACGCGGACAGATGGATATCGAGCACCTCGGACCGGAGACGCTGCAGTTCCTCATAGACCGTGGCATGGTTCGAGAGATTCCCGACATCTACGAGGTGGACTATCGATCGCTTGTACAGTACGAGGGATTCGGCGAACGCAAAGTCGGACTCCTTGCGGAATCGGTGGAAGAGAGTAAGAGTCGCCCGTTCCGCACGGTGTTGGCGAGTCTTGGGATCCCGGAGCTTGGACCGCGGATTTGCGAGCTCCTGATCGAGGCGGGGTTTCGTTCAATCGATGATCTCTTTCGCGCTGCGGACAGAGACGATGTGGCGTCGCTCGCGGCGATTCCGGGCATCGGCGAGAAAATGGCCGCTGATATTCTAGCGGAGCTCAGAAAGGACTCGCTCCGCCAGATCGTAGAGCGGCTCCGTCGCCACGAGCTTCGCTTCACGGAGGCTGAGCACGATGCGAGTGCGTCCTCGGCCACTGAAGGGCCGTTTACCGGGCAGACGTGGTGTGTCACCGGGAGCTTTGAGCACTTCAAGCCACGCTCCAAGGCTATGGAAGCGGTGCGGGCCGGCGGCGGGCGTACCGTGAATGATGTAAGCAGCGCCGTTACGCATCTTCTGGCGGGAGCAAATGCCGGAAGCAAGCTCAGAAAAGCACAGCGGCTCGGTTTGAAGATTGTGAGTGAGGAAGAGTTCGTCGAGCTACTGAAGCGGGTCTCCACTGATTAGAGCAGGGTGCCAGGTTAGAGCGGGGTGTTCGGGCCGGCATCTCGTCCAGCGGTGCGTTCGGAGCTTACGAAACGGCGAGCGTGTCGAAGGGGCGCTTCTTTACAGCGGTTGGCTTGGCTCGTATACTTGCGGGGATTCAGGAATCCGCGGCTGTTACCGAAGTATGTAGTAGTGTTATCGGCAATCGGAAGTGAATTACAAAGAGGCGGAGGCAAGAAAGGCGGACGGGATGAGCGTGGAACCCTGGTGCACTTCACCATCTTTTGGGCGCGCGACGGTGCGTCACTATATAGGTAGCTTGGTATGTGGACTGCTCTTGTAGCTATCCTGGTGCTTGCTGCTCTCTTTGCCCTCTTCATACAACGGAGCGGAGGTTTTCGCTTTCCCTGGTTGCAGTTCTACGTTCGCGGGAAAGAGAGCGGGTTTCGGATCCGGGAGCTCAACCTGCTGCGAAAGGTTGCCGTTGAGAACAGATTGCGCAATCCCACGTCGCTATTCTGGTCGGAGAAGACGCTCGACCGCTGCATACGGGGGACAATTATACGCTTTCGGAGTGAGGACCGCGAAGAGGATCGTGATGCCGTCCACTTCCTGAATAAGCTCTTTGATTTCCGTAAGGATGTGGAGTTCAGGCAGCCCAAGTATCGTCTTGGCTTGCGGTCGACGCGGAGTCTTGAGCAGGGGCAAGTGCTCAAGATTACGCTTCCGCAGACCAAAGCCGTCTACACGTCCACGGTAGTGGAGAACATGCGGCGGTATTTGGCCATCTCGTATCCGAAAGGTCCGACCCTACCGTATGGCTTCAGCTGGCAAGGGCAGAGAATACAGGTATACTTCTGGCGCCCTGAGGATGCCGGATACTACTTCGAGGCCAAGGTAATCGGTGACTATCTGGAACGACGTTTCCCGATCCTCCATATCGCTCACGGCGACAAGCTTGTTCGAGCGCAGAAACGGAACTCGGTTCGGGCGACTCTGGATGGTCCGGCTATCCTGAAACCGCTTCGAACCATCGACGAGGGATCGGAGGTAGCTGATCGGTCGGGCGGCTACCGCTGCCGGATGGTGGATATCTCGGAAGACGGCGCCGCGGTGCTTGTCGGCGGAAAGGCTAAGCCGGGACTTCCCGTTAAGGTGATCACGACGGTGAACGACCAGGATGTGGTGCTCTCCGGCACCGTCAAGGGTGTGAGCTATCGTCAGAAGAAGAACGTAAGCGTGCTCCATATCCAAGCCAAACCACCTAGCCCGCAGATGAAGAATATCATCCTTACGTACGTGTACGGCATTCTGCGGGAAGGGGAGACCAAACTGCACTCTTCATCGGCGGAAAGAGGTGGCGGCGGAGGTAACCGTCCCGGCTATCCCACTGCCCAAGAGGCCGGTCGCTAGCTTCCCTCTTGGCCGCCGGCCCGTTTATTCGCCAAACCTTCGCCAATATCCAAGGATTCGTGCACGCCCTCCGGTTCTAGAGGGTGCATGGAACAACTCTTATCACGGAAAGCGACCGTTACGGGAAGTACTGGTCGAGCTCGAGACCGGCTTCTCGCTCTCATTTGGCATCCCCCGGCTCTCGCGGCCGCTACTGCGCTGTTGGCGCGCGGCAGCGGGATCGCGCCGGCAACCGCAATCGCGATCGCATGCGCTGCGGTCGCAATCGTTCTGGACCACCTCCGGCGCTGTCCGGTACGGCCCTGCGTGTGTTGCGGTGACTCGAGTGGCCGTTGCTGCGTCCGAGGCCGGCGTGTCGGGAACCCCGGCGTGCACGATCCCGGGCGCCGCCGGCATCTTCGGAGGCCCGGCGCCTGTGAAACGATCGGCGGCTCCGGCGAAGCGACAACCGGCGCCAATGAAGCGATCGCCGGGGCCCGCGAAGCGGGAGCGGGCGCCAGTAAAGCGACCGCGTGCCCCCGCGTAGTCGCCGCGACGGCGGCAGGGGCACTCGTCTCGTTGAGCTTTGGATTCGTACTGGGCGCAAGCTCTGGGGTGGCGTCCGGCACAGCCGGACCGGAACGACTCGATTGCGGGTTTGCCACGGAGGAACCGGTGGAGTGGGTTCGCGGACGCGTTGCGGATGAGCCGACCCGTCTCCGGGGAGATCGGATCGTCTTTGACATCGAAGTGAACCAATACCGGAGCCGGAGCGGGACCGTGTTCCACCCGGAGGCCGGAGCGGGCTCCCGGTGGTTGGGTGCCGGACCGACCGCGACGGTTTTTGCGGAGACCGAGCGTGTCGTTGTGCCGGGGATGCAGCTCGAGCTTGACGGATCTCCACGGACCGCAGCCGACGGTGGACATGTGCTCTCTGTCGACGACGGGGCAATTCGCGTTCCGGGGCTGACTCTTCGCGCGCGTGCGCGTGCTTGGTTTCGGACGGTGATTGGGGCGCGTTACGGGGGTGATGACCGGGGTCTTTCCTTCGCGCTCCTCGCGGGGGACCGAGGCCTGTTGCCGCCGATGACTGTCGAGCGCTTCCGCCGCGCCGGAGCGATGCACGTGCTTGCTCTCAGCGGCATGCACGTGGGGGTGATTGCCGCGCTCGCCATTTTGCTTGCTCGACGGATCGTTGGAAGAGCTGTGGCCCGGCCCGTAGCTGCCCTTGTCCTCGTCGGGTATGTTCTCGTCGTGGGCGTGCGGGCGTCGCTGCTCCGGTCGGTCGTGATGTTCGTGGTGGCGCTGGCGTTTCGCCGTTTGGGAAGACGAGTGAGTCTCATCGACGTGCTGGGCCTAACGCTCTGTCTGCACCTGGTTCTGGCGCCTGCCGACGCCGGGCAGCTCGGCTTTGCCCTTTCTTACGCAGCGGTTGCAGGGATCGCGCTCGCCGTGCCGCTTCTTGCGCCGATTGCTTCGTACCGGCTTCCGCGTGTGCTTGCTCTGGCGGTGTCTGCCTCCTTCGGGGCACAGGCCGGCACGGCGCTGCCGGCATGGCGCGCATTCGGCGAATTGAGACCGATTGGAGCCATCGTGAGTCTGGGAGCCGGACCGGCGGCGACGCTGTACCTGGCCGTGGCGCTCATCGGGCTGCCTCTCGGTGATGTTCCTCTGTTGGGGAGCGTGGTGGACCGCGTTCTCGCGTTGTTGCGCGGGGCGCTCTACGGTATGGTATCGCTTGGTGGACAGTTTCCGATGGCTACCGGCCGGGCGGCCGTTATCTTCGTGGCAGCGGCGCCTGCTCTAGCTCCGGCGGTCTTAGGTATGTTTTTGCTGGTAAGAAGCATCCACCGGAGAAGGACGTCGACAGGACATAGACGTCGTCTCGGGAGGGGCGATGAGAGAGATTCCCCATAACCTGGATAACTCGCCTCAAGCGATATCTTCGTTGCTACGCGATCGCGGTCTCAGCCTGAAAAAACGGTGGGGGCAGAACTTCTTGGTTGAGCCGGCTGCTCGGCAACGCCTCGTCCGGATGATCGGGGCTCGGTCGAGCGAGCACGTTTGGGAGGTCGGTCCCGGCTTGGGGGCGTTGACTGCCGGCCTCTTGGAGACCGGGGCATCGGTGACGGTCTTTGAGATCGATCACGGGCTGATCGAGTTTCTGCGGGAGCGGTTTGAGGGCTACTCCCGCCTTACGGTGGTGCCCGGCGATGTGCTGCGTACGTTGCATGGAGCTAAGCAAGAGAGGGGGGCCCCCGACTGTATCGCCGGCAATCTGCCCTATCGCAATGCTGCTTCCATTGTCGGCGCGGCGATCGAGCGGGAGGTGCTTCCGAGTCGGATGGTATTCACGGTTCAGAAGGAGGTAGCGGAGCGTATGCGCGCGCTGCCCGGCGAGCCTGAGTACGGACCTCTGGCGGTGCTGCTGCGATCTGCGTATCAGCTTACCGAGACGAACTCGCTATCGTCGCGTTCCTTTTTCCCTCCACCTCGCGTCGATTCGATGGCGCTGCGACTGGAACGATTAGAGGAGGCGGACCCACTCGTGGGCCGCTCGGCGCGAGTTCTCCGGGCGCTGTTTCGAAGGCCGCGCAAGACACTCTGGAACAACCTCCGGAAGCTTGTAGTCGAGGAGCTTGCCGGGGAACACAGGGCACGCGATGGGGGCGGGGAGACGCCGGCTGCCGACGGCCGGAGTGTCGGCGATATAGAGGCGCTGTGCCGGTCTTTGGCCGTTGATCCCGGGGCTCGCCCGGCTGAGGTTTCCGAGCCCGCACTCCGCGCTTTGGCACGGCGCTTGGCTGCTTCACCCGATGACAGGCAACGGTAGGAAACCGCCGCGGGGAGCGGCTCTAAGCCGGAGCCCGCAGCCCCCATAGGCCTCTGATGTGGTCTGCAGAGCCGGCCTGATGTAGTCCGTGGCCCTCATGTGGCTGATGTGGTCGGCAGAGCCGGCTTGATGTCGCCCGGATGCCCCTATGGGCGGGGTGTAGCCTGCAGAGCTGGGCCACGCGCTCGGCTTCCGGATGCGAGCGGCTCCGGATTGGTTATTTCAGCGGCAGCTGGAGATCGGTCATGATCTCGTCCAGACGGCGCTTCTGGTCTTCGGCAAGCTCGACGAGCGGCAGCCGGTAGATCTCCTCGATCATCCCGAGCCGCGCCATGGCGTACTTGATCGGAATAGGATTTGTGTCGAGGAATAGCCCTTGGAAGAAAGGCAGCAGGCGGTAGTGCTCGTTCCGAGCCGCGACGGTGTCGCCGGTCAGGGCCGCGGAGACCATTCGCTTCATCTCACGCGGAAGAGCGTTGCTTGCCACCGATATAACCCCGGTTCCGCCGGCTGTCACCGTTGGGAAGGCGAAGTTGTCGTCACCGGCGAGGACGTCGAAGCTATCCGGTTTCCTACAAATGAGGTCCATGATCTGAGCGATACTCCCGCTTGCTTCCTTGACGGCGGCGATACCCGGATGGACCGCCAGTCGGAGCATCGTATCGTTCTCAATGTTCCGTCCGGTTCGTCCCGGAATGTTGTACACGATTACTGGGAGTTCCGCCGCTTCGGCGATCTCGATGAAGTGGCGATAGAGCCCTTCCTGGTTCGGCTTGTTGTAGTAGGGCGTGACCTGGAGCGTGGCGGTAGCGCCTACGTCCTTGGCTCGCAATGTCATGTCCACGGCCTCAGCCGTGCTGTTGGAGCCGGTTCCGGCTATTACCGGGACGCGGTCCGCGGCCTGCTTCGCTACGATCTCCACAATTCGAATGTTCTCGTCGTGCGTCACGGTGGGGCTCTCTCCGGTGGTTCCTACCGGCACGAGCCCGTCGATGCCCGCGTCGATCTGCGCGTCCACCAGAGCCCGCATACGTCCATCGTCTATTCGGCCATCCGAGGAAAAGGGGGTAACCAGGGCGGTGTATACTCCGGAAAACATCGTTGCTCCTTGTACACGGTCGACGAACCGGCTGAGCTGCAGCCGGAAGAGCGAGGTACTCCCCGGTCAACGCCCGCTGACCGCCGACTCGATGAAGTCTCGGACCGTGAAGCGGCCGGCGCGCCCTTGCAGCCACTCAGCCGCCCGCACCGCACCCACGGCAAAGCCTTGCCGGGTGCGCGCTTCATGTGCCACACGGATGGTGTCGAACGCCGAGTCGAAGGCGAGCTCGTGGGTCCCCGGGACGGCTCCTCCGCGCATCGATGCCACGTGCATCTCGTTCGCCTCGAGCGGACGATGGAGCGCCTCGGTAACGAGACAATCCTTCCGGCTTGACGCGGAAAGAACTCGCCGCGCCGCTTCCAACGCTGTTCCCGAGGGACTGTCGCGCTTCCCGCGGTGATGCACCTCGAAGAGCATCGGCTCATAGTCGTCGAACTCATCGAGGAGTTGTGCGGTCTGCTCGGCAAGCATAAAGAAGAGATTTGCCCCGAGCGAGAAATTGGCGCCGGTCAGGTACCCGATGCTACTTGAAGCGACGAGCTCTTCCACCTCCTTCGCCCGGTTCTCCCATCCGGTGGTTCCTACCACGGCCGAGACATGATTCTCCACATATGCGCGGGCATTGTCCAGCACCGCGTCTCCGGTACTGAACTCGATTGCCACATCCACACTGTGAAGGTGTCCCGCAGTATGCCCGGCCTCGACGTCGTCGGCATGGGGATCCACCCGCACGGAACACGTGTGCCCTCGGGCGAGGGCCGCTTGCTCTATCTCGCGGCCCATGCGCCCGTAGCCGACTACGGCGATTCTCATCAACTCTCCTCCGTCTGGCAAAGGGTTGCAGCCGCGGTGTTGACGATATCGTCCACCGAGCAGCCGCGGCTCAGATCGCTGACCGGACGAGCGAAGCCTTGGAGGAATGGCCCGTACGCCTCCGCTCCGCCTAATCGCTGAACGAGCTTGTACCCAATATTGCCGCTGTCCAGATCCGGGAACACGAGCACGTTGGCGCCGCCGGCCACCGAGGAGTCCGGAGCCTTTTTGGTTGCCACTTTGGGCACGAGCGCTGCATCCGCTTGGAGTTCGCCGTCGAGGGCCAACTCAGGCTTCCGCTCCTGGGCAATCCTCACGGCATCACGCACCTTTGCCACGCGCTCATGCTCAGCCGAGCCTTTTGTTGAGAAGCTCAAGAGCGCCACTTTTGGCTCGGTTTCCAGGAATGTTTGGCACGACTCCGCAGCTGCGATGGCGATCTCTGCCAACTGCGACGCGTCCGGATCAGGGATGGTGGCACAGTCCGAGAATATCAGTGCTCCGTTGGTCCCGTACGACTGGTGGGGAGTCTGCATCACAAAACACGACGAGGCTGACTGCACTCCCGGTTTTGTCTTTATGATGGTGAAGGCGGCACGAAGTACGTCGGCTGTGGAGTTTTCGGCACCCGCGACCATAGCATCGCCGTCTCCGAGGCGGACCATCATGGCACCCCACTTAAGAGGATCCCTTAACTCTTCTTGAGCCGCTTCGTGGGTCATCCCTTTGTGTTTTCGCAGTTCGACGAGCTCGGTTGCATAACGTTCGAGCGTGTGGGGATCCTTTGTAGGCTCCACAACGGCGACGTCGGTGAGCTCGACTCCTGCTTCCTTCGCGGCCCGTGAGACCGACTCAGGATCCCCCAATAGGGTTACCGTAGCCGCGAGCTTTTCTTCTACAATACGGGTGGCGGCCTCTACCGTCCGGGCTTCAGTCCCCTCAGGAAGGATAAGCGATTTTCCCAACTTCTGAGCTGACACACGTATTCGTTCAACAAAACTCATCACCATACCTCCAGTTCTTGGTTCTTAGATGGGTTCACCTGGGACTATAGCATGAGGCGGGGCGGCACGCTACCGCGTTCTACCGTCCGGCCGACCGATGCTTCGCCACGAACGGAGCAATCCTTGTGCTTCCTTGCCGCGGGCAGTATGATCGGCTCCATGACAATTGGCGTATACGGGATGGGGCGGTTCGGGGCGTTCTGGGCGGACGCATTGTCCGCACGCCACCATGTGATCGGATATAACCGCTCCCCCGGACGGGAGATACCGGAACGGGTAACGGTTGCCGAGGAGGACGAAGTCTTGGCGAGCGACGCGCTCTTCCTCTGCGTGAGTATCTCCTCCTTGGAGGACGTGGTGAGCCGGATTGCGCCCCGGATTCCCGACAATACCGTTGTTCTGGATACATGCTCAGTGAAAGTGCATCCCGTTCAGGTGCTCGCTCGAACCTTTCCAAGGTCTCAGTCACTTGTCGGAACTCATCCGATGTTCGGCCCGGATTCGGCCAGAGACGGACTGAGCGGGCTTCCGGTGGTCGTCTGCCCGGTGGAAGGGAAGCGGGAGCTCGCTCGGCAGTGGGGCGGTTTCTTTGGCGAGCTTGGTCTTGATGTGCACTTCATGGAAGCGGAAGAACATGATCGTGAGGCGGCATTCACGCAAGGAATTGCGCATCTGATCGGCCGTGTACTTGGGAACCTCGAGCTTCAAGCAAGCCCAATGGCTACGCTCGGCTATCGGAAGCTCTTGGATGTCGTGGAGCAGACCTGCAACGACCCGTGGCAGCTTTTCGTGGATCTCCAGCGGTACAACCCGTATTCCTCCCAGGTACAGTCGGACGTGGCGCGCAGTTTCGAGGCCGTGTTTTCCAGCCTCCGAGAGGAAGAGGGGCGCCTCCGAGACGAAGAGAGGCGCAATTCGCTCGGAGGTAGTCGGCAGGAAGGTTGGCCTAAGGGGTAAGGTTGACAGGAAGAGCGAACGGCCATACTATGCCCAAGCAATTGAGCAGGAGGGTTATGTCGGACCTGCGCATACGCACAATCGATGAGTCGGAGCTGGATACTGTGCTCGGCGAAGATGTCGAGTTCGATGGAGAAATGTCCTTCCAGACTCCCATCCTGATAAAGGGACATGTCCAAGGCACCATTGATGCGGAGAGCGATCTGTTCGTGAGCTCCAACGCAACCGTGCAGGCGGAGGTGCGTGCACGGGTGGTAAGCGTCAAAGGTCGGATACACGGGAACGTGGCAGCCAACAGTCGATTGGAGCTGTTTTCAGGCTCTCGCATCGACGGAAAGATCAACAGTCCGGAGATAATCATGCAGCGCGGAGCAGTGTTCAACGGAACCTGCCGAATGGATGCCGCACCTGAGTGAGGGAGCGTCGTGAGGGAACACCGGTTCGTCTGGTTCCTGACAGCGATGATATGGGCTGCAGCGCCGTTGCCGGCTGACGATCCGGATGCACTGGAGGCATACAGGCTCGGTGAATACCGGGAAGCGGTGGCCATTACCCGTGCCGAAATCGAAGAAAACCCGGCAAACCGTGATGCCTACACCGTGCTCGGCTGGAGTTTGATGGCGCTGGGGCGGTATGAAGAAGCGGCGGATTCGGCACAGGAAGCGCTTGAGTTCGCCCCTGTGGATCATCGACTTCTTCATATACGGGCAACGTCGCTGTACCGATTGGAGCGCTTCCGGGAGGCTCTGCAGTACTTGGAGCGCTATGCGGAGACGGCTCCGGACGGACGCTTCATTGCCGATGTATACTACATGATGGGGCAGGTGTTCCTCAGCTTCGGCGAATACTACAATGCCGATATGGCCCTCACCGCCGCCGTCGATCACCGGCCGACGAACGCTGAGTGGTGGGTGGAGGTCGGAACGGCGCGTGAGCTTGCCGGTGACGAATCGGCAGCCGAGGAAGCGTACCGAAACGCGCTCGACATCGATCCGGACTCGCGAGAAGCCGAGCGTTCTCTGGAGCGGCTGGTGGACGGCCTGTAGTTCTCCGGAAAGGGCTACCGGAGTGTGGAATGGACCGCCGGCGGGTCACTGCCGCTGCCGACGGGGTTTGGGCAGTTAGCCGGGGGCGACCTGCAGAATGCGGCGCGCTGTCCCTATGTACCGGTTGACCGGCCGATACTTGGGAAAATCCTCCATTTCCGTTATAATGTCGTGTAGTGTTCTCACGGGACATGAAGGGGTGCTTGTCCTCGGGGGGGGGGGAAGTTGGCGGGGATCTTGATGCATGCCTGTGCAAGTGGGGGAGGCATGCGCCGCGCGGGCGGGGGCAAGGAGGAAGCGCCTTTTGCGCCAAGGAAAGCAGTTCATAACGATCACCTTCAGTCTCCTGGCCCTGCTCGCAGCGACGGCACCGGCTGAGCGTGTCCACGAGCCGCGCCTCGCCCCGGCTGACCCCATCGCCGAGGGGATGGGATCAGCAACGGTCGCGCTTCCCGGAGACGGCCGTTCGTTCTTCAGTAACCCTGCAGGATTCGCGTCGCCCGGTGGAGAGTTGACGGTTGCCACAGGGGCGGGGGCGGTGCGAGCTTCGCGCTCCAGCTTGGCCCGAATGCCTACCGATCTGCTGCTTGGGAACATGTCATTAACGCCGGACGGTCTCCCACGCTATTTCGATTCCGCCGTGTACGAAGGCCGGTTTCGACAGCGGGGCTCTGCAGGGATAGGCTTCGCCGGTAGTGGTCTTGGGCTAGCCCTCTTCGGAGCCGGGGAGATGACCTTGGAAGGTGGAGATGAGCCGACGGGGAGCTTGCTGAGTGAGCTGACTCTGGTAGGAGGACTCGGTGCTCCGCTGGAAGCGCTTGGGGGGCGATTCCAATTTGGTGTTTCCGCGCGGCCGTTCGTGCGAATCTACGCCCCCGAGCTGTTCGGGGCGGAGATGGAGCGATATGAGGCGCTTCGTGAGGGGGAGTCCGTAGTGGGAGCGTTCGGTGATGTGCCGACACGGAACGGCTTCGGTATAGCACTGGACGCGGGTGCGCTTTTCGAGCGGGGACCGTTCAGTGTTGGCATAGCGGCGTTTGATATCGGTGATACGTCACTCTCGTATGAGGGGCACCCGTTGAGCAGTGTCGCGGACTCGTTTGCCGACGGCCGGCTGCCGGAAGGCGGAACTGATGGTAACGAGCAGTTTGACCCTGATGCCCGCTACTTGGTACCGATGCAGACGCGCCTCGGAGCGGCCTTTTCCTCGGGTGTTGGCGCCTCTCTCTTCGGGACTGACTTGCTCTCAGTTACGCTAGGCGCGGAGCTTCGTGACTTACATTCTCTATTCTTCAAATCCTATTCTCCGACCGAGAATCTGCACACCGGGCTTGAACTGGAGCTTGCGCGTTTTGTTTCCGGACGGGCCGGCTACGCCGGAGGTGACTATACGCTCGGCGCTGGAATCCGGCTGGGCATCTTTCGATTGGACAGCACGCTCCGTTTTGCCGAAAATGAAAGTGCGGAAGCTACGTTAGGTGCGTCGATTCGATTTTAGACGCCCGGTCGCCGAGCCTGGGGATTGCGGGCAAGCGCAAGGTTGCGGCAGCAGCGCCGGTTTGCGGTATTTCGATCCACCTGCAGGTGGTTTCCGCCGAGAGGCAGCGTCTTTCTCGGGACGACGCGAAGCGCTTCTGTGCCGGCGTGTCGGTCCAATGAGTAGACGTGCGATTAAAGGGGGTCCCATGGGACGAGTACCGGCGGTTATGATCCGGGTGTGCGTGGTCGCGCTATTGTCGCTTTCTTTCGTCGCATGCGAGCAGGTGTTTACCACCAACTGGTTCGGGTGGGCTCGGAGTCAGCCCGGCTCTATGTCCGACGAGGGGTTGGACCGTTATGCTCGTGACGCGCTCCGCAGCGGAAACGACGTCCGTATGGCCGATGCGTTCGAGGAGCTGGCCGAGCGTTATGAAGACGAAGACGGGGATCTCGACGAGCAGTACTGGCCGACGCTTCTGGATCTCGGGTTTGCCGTGTCCGGCGTGGGCGCCGTCGTGCTTTCGTTTCCGGAAGCGGGGGACGAGGGGTTCGCGGCCCTCGAGACGCAGATTCTGGCGGTTGATGACGAAGTAACGGACAGAACGCTGGCATGCCTCGATGAGATCGAGCCCGAAGCCGCGGGCGGCGATCGCTTTCTGTATGGGGCGTTGGCGGCGACCTTTCGGGCGGTTCAAGAAGCCGAAGGATGGGACGAGGTAGCGTCTGCTCCCTCCATGGGGGACCTGGATACGGACGTTGCCGATAAGCTCGTTCGCGCGTTGGAATATGCGGATGAGGCGGAAAGGCTGCTCCTGGAGGGAGGCAAGATGAACGAGTTAAGAGAAGAGATGATCGAAGTGGTCCGGGGGCTCGATCCTGATGCGTGATTCGGCTGCGTGGCCCCTCCAGCTGCGTAGGGCGATACAAGAGACGCCCGATCGCGCTATTCGCCTCGTCTGAGCAGGTCCCGCCGGGACCTGCAGTGGTATCCGGAGGTCCGGATCGGAATGACCAGATCAGTCGCTTTCGATAGGCGAAAAGGAGAGTTCGTGTGAGGTGGGTTTCGGTTGTTCTAGCAGGTGTTATGACCTTTGCGGCCGCTTTCTCCGCAGCAAGTTGGGAACGAGAGGCGGAGCTCTTCCGCGTGGTCAGCCCCAGGGCGCGTGCGTTGGGAGGGTATCACGCGGCGATGGCGGATGATTTCTACACCATGTTCAGCAATCCAGCGGGGTTTCGTTCGGTGGAGCGTACGATCAACCTTGCAAGAATCGGCGGACACGCGTCGGGTCAGGGATTTCGCCTTCTTGAGCATGCTCTGGACGAGGACTTGGACGCGGAAGCGGTGTTCGGCGATGACGGCGCAGCGGAGGATCTCTTAGGTGGCCACGCAGCGCTCGAGGTAACCGGGCCGCTGGCTTTCGGCTACGCGGGGAATGGAGCGGGGTTTGGACTCTTCAACAGCACAGGCGCAGTAGTCGCGGCGGACGCAGTGGGTGCCACGGAGTTGGTAGTCCGGGAGCACCTTGTCATGCGTGGCGGTTACGCTTTTCGTCTTGCCGGCGCTCGCGAGTCCTTGCCGACTGTCGACGCCGGCCTCACGTTGAATGCGTTCGTGTTGGGAGAGGGGAGGGACACCGTCCAGCCACTCGATGTACCGGACTTGATCGATGATCCGTTTCAGACCGTGCAAGGCGATTTGCCGTTCGCGTTGCGGACGGGGGTCGGGCTTTCGGTGGGATTACTGGTGGACTGGGGAGGAGATTTCGCGGTCGGTATTACCGCGGATAACGTGTACGCGCCCCGGTTTGGGTTCGAATATGAGTCCCTCGGTGCGTTTATGAACGGCGACGGCGATGGTGAGGAGTATACCGATCTCGATCTCGCGCCACTCGATTTGTCCTTCGGCGTAGCGGGCGACGTTCCGATCGGACCGTTGGCGCCTTACATCGACGGCGTGCGGCTTTTCTTGGATTACCGGGACGCCCTCGATTTCGTCGTGCTCGACCATGCGGATCATCCGCTTCTGAAGCTTAGCTTGGGCAGTGAAGTGACGGTTCTTGATATCGTCGATCTGCGGTTCGGACTAGGCCGCGGTCTCCCTGCCGTGGGAGTAGGGCTCGATCTGGAGTTTCTGAGCGTGAATGGAGCCGTCTATGGCGCGGAGCTCTCTTCGCAACCGGGGGGGAATCCGGTGTATAACGTCGCCTTCGGCATAGACGTCACCTTATAGAACAAGCGCTCATAGAGCGAGGGTGGGCTGCTCGCTATGCGTGACGGGCCGGCGGCCGTTGACACAAGGCTTGGCCACGGTATAAGTTAGCGCCCGTTCGGGCCGCTAGCTCAGGTGGTAGAGCAACGCCCTTTTAAGGCGTGGGTCGATGGTTCGAATCCATCGCGGCTCATTATAGCCCTTTGCTTAGCCGTTGGTTATACTTCTTTCCGCTTCATTGCATCCGTACCCTGAGATGCGGTCTGAGAAGGATCGAGTGTGGGAGGTGCGCCGTGCGGCGTTCCCAGATGACAGGCGGTATGGTTGTCGATACCGCGAATGCCGACTGCGAGCGTTCCCGCGGGTTCTCCGAACGGGGGTTTCCCCGAATCGGATTGACGAGGCGCCCTTTCAAAACGGCGGTTTCGGCTTCCGCGGGTTCACCTCGGCAGATAGCTGCTGCGAAGCTGCTTGAAAACCGCGTGGCGCCGGCGGAGCCATTCGTGCCGATCGGGACGCGGCTCAACGGGGGCTGAAGGAGGAGGTGCGGCCCGGGCGACCGCGTCTTCGAAGTCGGAATAGTGTCCGCCGGCAATAGCTCCCAACATTGCAGCCCCGACAGCCGACGCATTGGGTTGCTGCATAGGCCGAAGCGGATGGCCGACCGTGTCCGCAAGGAGCTGGAGATACTCGGGGGACCGCGCCCCGCCGCCGCCTACCTTGATGGTGGCTCCGTTGCGCCCTCCCGCGGCCGCTATTCCCGCGGAACGAAGAACTGCTTCCAGTGCCTCACTGATCGCGAAGACTACGCCCTCCAAAGAGGCGTACCGGAGCGCGCGGCTCGAATGGGCCCGCCGGAGTCGCAGCCACGCGCCTGTTGCATCCTCACGCATGATCGGTGTCCGCTCACCGGTCAGATACGGCAAGAAGAACGGGCCATCCGGATCGCTCGTAGTTTCGCAGCATTCAGCGGCTTCGAGCAGCTGATTCCATTCGATGCCGAGGATGTCGCAGACCCAGGTTAGTGAAGCCCCGGCGTTCTTGACGCTTCCCTGAAGGGCGGTACCGCGAAGATGGCTGAAGACGTTCAGTCCGTGATGAACTCCGATCGTACCGAGGGTCGGCGAAACGACCTGGCCCCCGGTCCCGAGCATTACCTGAACGTCCCCCGGAGCAAGCACGCCGTTAGCAAGACATGCGGCTTGCTGGTCTCCGGCGCCGGTAGCGACGACGGTACCGGGCTCGAGAGCGAGAATCTGCGCTGCTTCTGTAGTCAGTTTGCCGCCGACTTCGCCAGGCTCCTTGACCGGTGGAAGAATGTGCTCGGGCAGATCGAAGAGCCGGCATACTTCGGGTGCCCACCGGCGCCTGCCTACATCGAACATGAGCGTAGCCGAGGCGTCGGTAGGGTCGGTCGCGATGTTGCCGGTCATGCGGTAGCGAACGTAGTCTTTCACATGGAGAAGGACTGCCGCCTTTTCAAGCGACTCCGGCTCGTTCCGCGCGAGCCATACGAGGGGGCAGAGGGTTAATCCCGCAGCCACTTGGTTCTGCACGCGCGAGAGGAGACCGGCCGCGGAGAGCCGCGCTTCGATTTCCGGCACCAGTGGACCCGCACGGGTGTCCATCCAGGTGACGGCCGGACGGATCACCGAGCCGGTGTCGTCGAGCAGAACGAATGAGTGCATCTGTCCGGTAAGTCCGACCGCTAAGACTCGTAGTGCGCCTTGGCTCTTTCGAGCTGCTTCGACGGCCTCGCGGGTAGCTTCGCAGACGGCCAGCCACCACTGCTCGGGTATCTGCTCGGCCCATCCTGAGCCTGGTAAGCTCGTCTCATACGGACGTTGCGCTTCGCTCAGGATATGCCCGTCGAAGTCGACAAGACATACCTTCAGCGCCGAGGTGCCCAGGTCGACTCCGATTGTCGTCTCTCTCATAGCCCCATGTCCAATTCTGAGTGATATGACCAGACTCGCGTGTTGTCACGGAGGAAGGCGGCTTCCCCGCGCCGGCGCGAGCCCGGGCAGTAGCTGTCGGCCGGAGCCCGACATGCGAGGATCTCACATGAGCGGGATGCCGTCCTTCCTGCACTCCTCCGCCATGGACTCCGGCCAGACCGATGCTTGGACCTCGCCGATGTGTGCTTTCCGCAGCAGGAACATGCAGAGACGCGACTGCCCGATGCCACCCCCGATCGTCTGGGGAAACTCACCCGCCAGAAACCGCTTGTGCCAGTAGAGCTCCTGCCGCTCCTGATTCTCCGTCAGAGCGAGCTGCCTGAGCAGCGCCTCACGATCCACTCGAATTCCCATAGACGATAGCTCCAGGGCTTTGTCGCGTACGGAGTCCCAGACGATGATGTCACCGTTCAGGCCGAAGCGACCGGGAGCTGTTTTCGTGGACCAGTCGTCGTAGTCCGGCGCGCGACGGCCATGAGGTTGCCCGTCGGAGAGCGCCCCACCGATGCCAACGACGAAAACGGCTCCATACTCTTGCGCAAGGCGGTCTTCGCGCTCTTCCGGGGTGAGCTCCGGATATCGTGTCCGAGCCTCTTCTGCATGGATTATTGCGATGCTTTCGGAGAGGCGGAGCGGGATGTCGGGATACTGTTCGTGGACGGCAAACTCGGTCCGCTTGACGGCGTTGTATATTCGCCGCACGATCTCGTACAGGAACGACTCGTTGCGCCGTCCTGATTGCATGACGAGCTCCCAGTCCCACTGGTCCACGTAGATCGAGTGCGTGGCATCGATGACGTCGTCCGGCCGAATTGCGTTCATGTCCGTGTATATTCCGGTTCCCGTCTCGTAACCGTAGTCGGCGAGCGCCATTCTCTTCCACTTGGCGAGCGATTGGACAATCTCCATTTCCGCTTCTTCGAGGTGGGCGACCGGAAACCTCACCGGCCGCTCGACGCCGGTCAAATCGTCGTTAATGCCGCTTCCCCGCCGCACAAATAGCGGCGATGTGGCTCGGAAGAGCCTGAGCTCGGTCGACAGCGTTCGCTCGAAAAAGGTCTTGATCTGCTTGATCGCGGTCTCGGTTTGCTTGATATCCAGAATAGGCCGATACGGCTTCGGTACAATCGACATGGCGGTGAGAATAGTGTGGTTAAGGCCGGAAGAGCAACCCTGTCACGGTACGAGCGCGCCGGCCTGTGCAATGACTCCGCCCAGGAGAAATGCCGTGAGAACCGTCAGGACAAGTAACGCGATCGCAGCGCGCAGGCCGAGCTCTCTGGCCAAAGTGGCTACCACGGCAATGCACGGCACGTAGAAAAGTCCGACTGTGGCGCCCACGAAAGTCTGAAGCGTCGTGATCTCCATGTCCAGGAGCGGAAGCACGGTGAGCTCCCGCCGCACGACGCCGAGTAGCAGCGGCGTCGCAGCCTCCTCCGGGAGACGAAGCCAGCCGGTCACGATGGGTGAGAGAAGCGCGCCGACCCGAGTCAGGATTCGGGTTTCGTAGAGGACCGCCGCGACGCCGACAGCCGCGACCATCGGGAGGGCACCGTCGACGAGGAAGTGCCGGACTCTTGCCAGAAGCTTCCGGCCCAGAACGCGCGGCTGTGGCACCAGGAGCTCCGGGATCTCCAGGATGAGTTCCGAGCGGCGGCCGGGAAGGAGTGCGTCCATCGCGAGACCTGCGACGGCGATGACGGCGAAGGAGAGACCGAAGAGCGCGACGACAAGCAGTATGCTCCGCTCGGCAAGCAGCGCAAAGATAGCGCCGGTTTGGGCAATGCATGGGACGGCAAGCGATATGAGGGTCGCCACGATGGCGCGTTCTCTGCCGGATCCCATGGCGCGCGTCGAGAGAATGCCCGGAATCGCGCATCCGTACCCAAGCAGGAGCGAGATGACATGTGACCCCCGCAATCCGATCTTACCCAGAAGCCCGTCGAGGAGAATTGCCAGTCGCGGAAGGTATCCGGAGTCCTCGAGGAGAGCCAGCACGAAGTAGAAGGAGAGTACGTATGGCAGCACCAGGGTAAACGGCCACTCGATGCCTTTGATGAGGAAGCCGTACTCGCCGATGAGAACGTCACGGGCAATCCCGGCCGGGACGAGTGACGCGACCCCTTCGCTCAAGGCCGGGAAGAGGTATCCTCGAGCTATAGGGAGGAGGAATGCCTGTCGAACCCCCATCCCGATGCCCACGATTGCCCCGAAGCTCACCGCAAGCACCCCGAAGGCAATCAGGAGTCCCGGCCACGGGTGCACCAGGGCGTCGCTCTGCGCTGGGTAGGATGCGGTCCGATCCCGCGGGTGGCCCGCCGGAGGCGCAGGTGCGGCCGGATTCCGCCCTTCGAGGTCCTGGATCTCCTCGAAGTGATCGGGGCAGTTGGAGCGCTCGGAGACGCATTCCTGTGCGATCTCTTCCGCGTGACGCCAGTAATCGCCTGTGAACGGTTCGGGGACTCTCGGGTGACTCAAAGTATCGGCAGCCGCAGCCTCCAATCGGTCCAAGCCCCACCCCGTGGGAGCGGCAGTGGGGATCACCGGTACGCCGAGGCGCTTCGCCAGAGTCTCCGAATCGATGTGTTTCCCCTTAGCGCCGGCAATGTCGCTTCGGTTGAGCGCGACCACCGTAGGCTGCCCCGCGGGAAGAATTTCGAGAATGAGGTGTATGCTACTATCCAGGTTGACCGCGTCGGCAACGATGAGAACGAGGTCGGCCGGCTCGCGGAGCATGGTGGTGGTGACTCGCTCGGCCTCGTTTGTTGCCGAAAGCGAATACGACCCGGGTAGGTCGATCAGGGATATCCGGTGGTCGCCGAGCCTGCCCGTGCCCTGAGCAACGTCCACCGTGGTCCCCGGGTAGTTCGCCACCAAGGTCCCGAGTCCGGTGAGCCGGTTAAAAATGACGCTCTTGCCGACGTTCGGCGGTCCGGCAAGAAGCACGCGGCGCGTGCCTCTGCAATGGGCTGTTCGAGAAGCTTTGTGGCATCTCATGCGCTAGCTCTCGGCGGGCGTGACCCGGATTGCCGCGGCTACGGAACGCTGAAGAGCAACCTGACGCTCACCTACGGAGCACACGATCGGACCGCCCCATGGCTGCGCGGCTACGACCGTACACGGTTTTCCCGGCCGGAACCCAAGGGCTGCAAGCTGCGGGAGGTCAGGAGCATCTGCGATGGTTCCGCGTTGTTTTGGAGCAAGGTCGCAGAGGGCGCAGGCGAGCCCCCCTTCGCCGGCGCGGGGGCAGGGCTCGGAGGGCGGAGAGGCTTTGCGGCCTGCCCCGTCTGCATGCGCCGGTACTTCCGGGTTGCCTGAGTGCCGGCTGCCGGGGCGGGCCGGATTCAGCGAGCGAGCACCGTCTTTTGTTACCATCACGAGCTCCTTTCCTGCCGGCAGTTTCCGGCTCCTGCCGGGATCGAGAATCCCGAGATTGGCGGGTGTTAACCGCTCGTAGACACGCGACAACTCCCCTCTTGGGTTCCGATACAGTATACGTGTTCCGGGTTCCGCTGCCGCCACGATGTGACGAAGCACTGCCGCCTTTGGAACGACGTGGAGCGCAACTATCACCGCAGCGAATCCGACGCACGGGAAGCGCAGGGCATCACGGCAGATTATCCGCACGACCCCGCGTACGGAACGCCTCCGAACGACCTTGCGGGCTCGCCGGGCAGCGGCGCGATCTCGTTCGAGGACGGTAACATAGCATCCTCCTGCGGCAAGCGCAATCGCAGTCGCAGGAAACGGGCCTCCCCCGACCATCAACACGTGATCTCCCGGCCGGACCCGCGCGGCGGATCGTTCCCGGTCGATCAGCGTCGCGTATGCCGTGCGGGCATAGAGCGCCCCCATCCACGGAATAGCCGCAGCCAAATGTTCCAGAGCGCCAACTCCGCGACAGACAAGGCGAGGTAGACGGGTTCGTTCAAAGCGGAAGTACCCCATTAGTGAACGTCCAACATGCCTCGTGGGCGTGTAAGCTCTGAGCGCAGGCGCGTGCCCGGATCTGTTGCGCTTTGCGGAGCCGACGTAAGCGTCGGCATTAAGGCCGGAGCTCGGGGTAAAACCGGCCCGACTCCCCGCAGCCTGAGATCGGCGGGCCTGAGATCGGCGGGCGTGACTATGGTGGGTCTGAGAATGGTCGGTCCGCCGAGAATGATTGGCCTGCTCGGTCGCGGTCGTACCGGCCAGATGCAGCTCCGAGCGGTCGAACGTCGGCATCAGGTGGCGAACCGAGCGGCAGGGCGTATTGCGCTCCTCGAAGCGGCCGTACTCAGCTTCCAGGCTCCGCCGCGGCAGGCGAAACACCATTCGCCCTCCGACCCCATCGGCACCGTCCCCATCGGCATGCCCGGCCTGGACGCCCTTTACGAGAGAACGAGCTACGTTTCGTCGGATTGCGTCTTTCGGCTTTGCCTGGAGTGCAATCAGGGCGGCGTCCGCTGTAGGGAGATCGTCGGCTGCCGCATCCGCGCGTATTACCGTGAGCTGGTCCTGGAGCCCAAGGCGAATGATCAGCTCCCGCGCGTGTGTAACCGCTTCCGGATCCCGATCGATTGCAACCACCTGCACGCGAGCCATCTGTGCGCAGAGAATGGCGCTGAAGGGTACGGAGCCGCACCCCACGTTCAGGAGCCTGGTTCCGGGAACAAGCGCGAGGAGCCGGAGCTCCCGCCTGACGAGACGCCGGTACGGCGCCGCGTAGAGCGCAAAGCCATACCGGCTTGTAGCAATTCGACGTTCCATTCTGCCAACCGCGTTGCAGATCACACCCATCCAATCGTCCTTTCTCGTTCGTTGTAGCTCTTCCGGCTCGGCCCTTCGGGCGAGCGGCCTGTCCCGTCGGGCGAGCGGCCCGGCCCTTCGGACGCGAGGCGGCGCGGGAGCAGGATCGAAGCATGCGAAACGGCCGCGCGTGCCGGCACAGGACAGTTGCCCGGCGAACCTCTGCGGGCTCGATTCCGCCCTCTCGGCAAGCCGTCTGCGCTGCAGTACTCCGCAAGCGGGCAAGAGCGACTTGCAGGGCACTTCTCGCCTGCGACCTCCTTGTTTGCCGGAGCGCCAATCTTTGCCGGGGCGCCAACGCTCGTACATTGAGGAGAGTCGAGAAGCCGTAGACCCGCAGGCCCGTGATGGAGAAACGCGAACGCAGCCGCCGCAGCCTTCCAGAATGCGTAGACGAGCGCGCCGGCAACGCGCGCGCATCCCCATACCACGCGGAGACCTCGCCGAGTGTGTTGTGCGCTCGGCGTCACGGAAGCCGAGATTGCGCTGGGACGCTGGGCAAGGCCCGCGAAACTCACCGCTTTCTCCTTCTCGAGTAACCCAAGTGGCACCGAGACCCCTCGAAAGCCGGCGTTCCCGAGGAGTTTCGTGGAGCACACTAGGTTGGTCCCGCCCAACTTTCTACTATATGGCGCATGGATTGTCAATGATGATCTGTTGAGAACGATAAGTCAGTGTCCTTCCATTAAATAGCTCGAATGGTATTGATAGAAGGCGATACTCAAACGACAATAGCGTTCTCTTCACTCCAAGGCATTCTTTGCGTTCAACGCGCTTGTTCGTCCCCCTCTTTAGCGAGCTTCGAACTTACGATACCATGCGGGGCGCTCCGAAGCACGCGTAGATTCCGAGGTGGTAGAGAGGCGGAGGCTCATGGCGGAGACAATGGGTACAAAAGCAGCCTTGCCCGGCAGCAGAGGCCGGGTGGTCATTGATACCAGCATATTCGTGAATCCGGACTCGATGAAATACTTCGGCGAAGGCGTAGGCCCCGCCGTGGAACGGTTCCTCGAGATCTGCCGCGAGCTCGGGCTCGAGATATACGTACCGCTCTCGGTGTTTCGAGAGCTTGCGAGCTTCCTCCCGCCATATACGCTCAAAACACTGCGCAGCCGTGCCGTGGTACGTGAGCCGGACCTCTACCATACGCATGTTCCCGCGGTGACGTTTCACACCTTCGTGCGGGAGCTGCGCCACCGCGTGAACAAAGGGCTTCAGATCGCCGAGCAGGCAATTAAGAGCGCCAACAATCCGGAGAATATCCGGTGGGTCAGACAGCACTATCGTGAGGCGCTGCGGACCGGAATCGTGGACAGCGTGGAGGATCTGGAAGTCGTGCTGCTGGCGCGCGAGGTGGACGGGATCGTCCTTACTGCGGATCAGGGGATTGCGTCGATGGCGGGCTGTTTTGGGATCGAGGTTTTTGCCGCGGAGGAATTCCTCGACTATTCCGAAGACAGCCGGACGCAGCATGGCGGGCGCGTTGATGGCGGTTCCTCAGAGGACGGCGGTTCCTCAGAGGACGGGGGTGCCTCAGAGGGTGCCTGCGCCCCAGAGGACCGTGGCACCTTAGGGGGTGACGGCACCTTAGAAAGTGACAGCGCGTCAGAGGATGAGTGAGATGGAGCACGATCGAGATCGCGACTTCGAGCAGTTCACATTCCAGGGGAAAGCGTATCGCCGGTACAAGAAGGACCGGGAATCGCCTCGGGGGACAATCGAGATCCTGGACCAGGAAGGAGCCGGAGAGCGCAGTATTCCGGGATTCCCCTCCATCAGGCGGGTATACCGTCTGAAGCAGGGAATCCGCCGCCTTTTCGGGAATAGCCCGTTTCATGCCGAAGAGAAGCTGGACGGGTACAATGTGCGGATATTCCTGCACGACGGGCGTCTTCCGGCAGCCTCGCGGGGCGGCTTCCTCTGCCCGTTCACCACGGAGTGGGCGGAAATCTGGGGCGAGGACTGTAATCTTCACCGGTTCTTCCGTGACTATCCGGATCACGTACTGTGTGGCGAGGTTGTGGGCGATAACCCCTACAACCGGCAGCGGGATCCGGAGCTCTCCGCCGGGGCGCATTTCTTCGTCTTCGAGATTGCCGCCCCCGACGGACAGTTCCTTCGTCCCGCCGATCGCTACCGTCTCGTGGAGGAGTACGATCTTCCTGCGGTGCCGAACCTCGGCGAGTTCCACGTCCGCCGTATCGATGCGCTCTACGAGCTGCTCCGGGATCTGAACGAGCGCGGGCGGGAGGGTGTGGTGCTCAAAGATCGCCGTGGGAAACGTCGCCTGAAGTTCGTCACCCCGACGAGCGACTTGCAGGATATCCGGGATGCTCTGGCGATCGGCTTCGATATGGCGAGCGGATACTTCTTCAACAGATATATGCGTGCGGTCATATTCGTTCGCGAGCTGGGGTTGGACGAG
>Ga0207421_10000206_pt1 | contig 73391 bp, 67 predicted proteins | sample SodLakKL_010_SED_4_FD_187542 | JGI IMG/M metagenome (GOLD analysis project Ga0207421, IMG submission 187542) | Alkaline sediment microbial communities from Lake Tanatar, Kulunda Steppe, Russia - 8KL_010_SED (SPAdes) (version 2) | ecosystem: Environmental > Aquatic > Non-marine Saline and... | reverse complement strand
TGTGTTCTCAGCGGATTCGAAATACGAGGAATCCAAGATCCCTCTTACTCATCGATTTTGAAAAAGAAAATCGATTCGTCCGGCTGAGCCCACTTCACTATTTATTCGTGATTTTTTTTTTCGTTCTATTTTGAACAAGTAGGAGATTCACACTCTAATTTCTATCAGGAAGAAGTTTTCATTTGTACTCTTGACAAGTGTCACAGTACCAACTATCATACTCGTCGATGAACCTTATCCTCTGTCCGCAATCAGGACAATTTTTTATGTTTTTAAAAGGTGGTGGAGGTTTTTCTGCTCTTTGTCGAGATCGTATGTGTTGTTGCACAGGATGATGATGATCGTCTTGAGGTTCTTTTTTCTTTTTTAATATCACTATTACTAATATGATCAATGTTATCGATGTCACAAGAAGCAAGGGTATACAACAATACCTACTCAAGAAACTACCATCCTCATCTATGTCCTCTTCCACTGATACTGTTTTTTCTTCTCCTCCGATTGTTATTATGAATGAACCAATATCTTGAAAAGTATGGTTCTCTTCAATAGATCTCTGTTCGTAAGGGTCCAGCTCATACCTCCTAATGGTGTGAAGAAAGTTACCATCGTTGTCGTATATACTTAACACCAAATCAACAAATAGCTCATGATTTATTATGGTGGCGCTAATGGTGACAGTCTCTCCGACTTCGATCTCAGTAGGATGAACTGTAAATGCAGATATAGTTACATGATCACCTATATCGAAATTATTCAAATTTTTTCTTTCAATTCCTTCCTTTTCCATCCCCCTTCCTACCATCACCCCGCTTAACAGCAATGAGAGTGTAACAGCGAATACAAATAGTCTCTTTCTCATATCTATAGTCAAGGACACGACTTTTATTTGTTTTTTTAGTGTCCTTGACTAGTTGTGGATGACGCAACGCAATTACAAATAAGTTGCGTCTTCCACTATAAACCCCTCTTTCTTATTATGAGGAGTATCGGCCGATATGTATAAATATTTTATCGGGACGCAAAAGTTAGGTTCTACAGAGCACTCTCGACGATTTTATCATTCGCGGTCAGCTTAGAGATCGTATCTGAAATCAGGCTGGAAATTGTTATAATAGGATGCGGGCGCCGGGATTTGAACCCGGGTTATAGCCTTGGCAAGGCTAGGTGATACCAAACTACACCACGCCCGCAGCAAGAACCGGATGATGCTTTACGCGATTACAGATATCAAATTGAGTTATAAACGTTTTGGATTATCGGGATGAAATTTTACCGTTTCCGGCGAAAGATTTATAACGTAATTCGAAGACCCTTATTTTAAATGAGGAGACAAAAAAAAGCAAAACTCAGAAGGATAGCCAGAAAACGGATCAATGTCCTTTTTAAAGAGGCGGAGGAAGCCGCATCGAAGGGAGAGCTAGAAAGAGCTAATAGATACGTAGAACTGGCTAGAAAGCTGGGTATGAGACACAACGTATCGCTCCCCTCCGAATTTAAGAGGAGGGTCTGCAAGAATTGTTATTCTTATCTTTACCCCTCTAAGAGTTGCAGCATCAGATTGAAAAAAGGATCGTTAGTGAGTAAATGTTTTGAATGTAGGAGCATAAACAGGTATGTTTATGAAAGGAATTCAAAGTAAGTGATAGTATGGATATAGAAAAGGCCAAAAAAGAAGGACAGGATTTGAAGGCGACGCTGCACATAGGAAAAGAAGGTATCACCGAGTCTTTGATAGACGAATTGGATAAACAGATGGAAAAGCGCGGTTTGGTGAAGATCCAAGTCAACAGGAACGACCCCCGTCAAAATACGGAGGAAACCGCAGAAGAACTAGAAAAGTTATCTATAGGTGAACTTGTAGAAGTAAGGGGTAAGACCGTACTTATGTTTTATCAGCAGTGATCTTTCGTTTATCTCTTTTTCACTTCGAGGTCGTAGGCCATCTGCACCTGTGTAGAGGAATAGGTCCGCACCTTTCTTTCCTCTTGGACTCGAACTTCGAATCCATCCCTCTTTATCCTTTCCAATAATCCCCGCAGTCTCTCTTTCCTCTCACTCTCTTCAACTATTTCATAATAGTGGATGGTGCCTTGATCTTTCAATGCTTCGAGTGCCGAATGGATGAATTTTTCAGAAGAGTGTGGAAGGTTCATGATGATCCTGTCGCATTTTATTTTAGGAGCAACATCTCTAGCGTCCGCTTCGTAGATAGTAACTGTATCTTCAAGGTTGTTTCTTTCAACATTTTTTTTAAGGTACTCGACGGCATCAGGATTCAGGTCTACTGAGTAGATGTGTTCAACAGGTGCATCCCTCCCTATGAGTACAGTATAGGGACCGGCACCTGCGAACATATCAAAGAGCACCTCTTTTTTCCTTACCTTTTTTACTACTCTCCACCTTTCCGTGGCCAACCGAGGAGAGAAGTAAACCTCGCTGACGTCCACTTCGAACTCAGCACCGTACTCCCTGTGTACGGTCACGGTCTTTTTATCTCCTGCTACGTGCCTCACGTCTCTGACCCTGAATTCTCCCTGAACACCTTGATCTTTCAAAACAGTAACCAGATTTTTGTGTATATTCAGTATGGCTTCTCCGATTTCTCGTTCGTACTTTTCAACTTCATCGGGTATCTTTATCAGGGCTATGTCTCCTATGATGTCATAGCTGGAGGGGAGGTACTTTTTTAGATGTTCGGGTAGGTCTACCAACAGGGTATAGTCACTCTCTAACGTTTCCCTCTTCTCCACGTTTTTTTCCACGAGCTCATAACCTGACTCTTCGAACCGTCTAGGCGGGGGTTTTTTCAAAGGTAAAAACAAAAACCGTCCATCTTCTGAAGACTCGATCTTACCCTTTCGGAAGAGCAGGTCTTCTTCCAAAAGCTTATTTCTCACCTTCTCTCCTTCCTGTTTCGGAACTTTAAGGCAAAGCATCTAAGAGGTAATATGCATGGGAGAATTAATATTCATCGGTTTAGGCCTGTACGACGAAAAGGACATAAGCGTTAAAGGTCTCGAAGCTGCTAAAAAGGCGGACGTAGTTCACTCTGAATTTTATACTAGTGATTTGGCAGGTAGTACTCTTCAAGATATAGAAGATATGATCGGGAACGAAATAAAGATACTGAAACGGGAGGAGGTGGAGAGTAAAGCTTTACCCCTTGAAGAGGCCCTTGCCGGTAAAAGAGTAGCGTTCCTTACCGCCGGAGACCCTATGGCTGCCACCACACACGTAGACTTGAGGTTGAGAGCCGTGGAAAAAGGCGTCCCAACTACCATGATCCATTCCTCGTCCATATTCTCGGCGGTGCCTTCTTTATTAGGTGTGCAGCACTACAAATTTGGCAGGACCGTAACTCTTCCCTACTCGCAGGATGATAGAGAGTACCCCGTCAGTCCTTATAAAAATATAAAAGAGAATAAGGAGAGAGGACTTCACACCCTGGTACTGTTAGATATCAACTCGGAAGAAAAAAAGTATATGAGCGTAAACGAAGGCATCGAAGCTTTGATTTTATTAGAAAAAAGATTGGGCGAAGATATTGTCGTAGAGGACACGTTATTTGCAGGTTTAGCTAGAGTGGGTTCCTCCGATCCTGAAGTGAAAGCAGGATATCCAAAAGAGTTGATGGAACACGATTTCGGCACTGGACTTCACTGTATGGTGCTCTTTGGAGAATTACACTTCATGGAGATCGATTCGCTTATCAATCTAGCGGACGCACCTAAAGAGATCAGAGAAGGATGATCGGATAGATGATGGGAATAAATTTATAAGTGAAATGCGTAAACAGGAATCCATGCTCGACAAAAGCTCTTTGGTAACGATAAAATTGTTGCTCTTGCTTTTTGTAAGTGTAAATTTAGTTTTTATGGGCTCAGCGGACGCTGTTTTTCTGGATGAAGAAAGTTTAGTTAAAAATCATGACATCATGTACTTCTCAACCGACGATGATGTACAAGACCAGGAAGAGAACGGGGCCGAAAATTTGACTTTTAAGGCGGTACCGAGGGATGGCGAGGTCGAACTGTATTGGTGGCTTTCCGATAATAAGAGTGAAAGGATGTCAGTAGCTTACTACAATATCACCAAAGACGGCAAATTTTTGACACAAATAGAAGATACTAGTTATATAGATAAAGATGTAGAAAATGGCGTCGAGTACACTTACCAAGTCAAGGCCGTAGGTGAATTAGAGCATGGCGGATACAGAGAAAACATCACGCTACTATCGGAAGAGGTCACCGCCACGCCAGAAAGTTATTGGTGGATATGGATTGCCCTGCCCATAAATGCATCGGCCCTAGTTTTTGTGATCTATTATGTGGGAAAAAATAAAGAAGACTTCTTTTTCGGTAAGGATTGATATGATCGGAGTTAACACGCCCACGGTGACAATTTTAATATAGGTAATTTATTTAGGATTTAACGTTCAAGATGAAACAGAAATCCATCTATGATTCCATAAAACAAAAGATGGGACGTCCATCTAAAGAAGAGATATTAGAAGGAGACACTCTTCCTGTTTTATTCAAACTAGCATGGCCCATGATGATCGCTTCGTTGCTACAAACCGCACACAATCTCATCGATACCATATGGTTAGGAAGATTACCATCTCCTGAAAATACACTTTCCGTGGGTGCTATCAGCGTAGCTTGGCCTTTTGTATTTCTACTATTGTCCGTCGAGATAGGGTTGGGGATAGCCGGTATAGCCATGATATCTCAACATACGGGGGCAAAAAAATACGAAGAGGCATACCATGATACGGGACAACTTTTTGCTATGTTTTTAGTGTTATCTACGGTATTGGGCATTTTAGGTTATTTCATCGCAGAAGATTTCCTTAATATGTTGACACAGGAAGGAGATCTAGTACCTTATGCCACGGCTTATCTCCAGATAATATTCTTAGGCTTTCCGTTATTGATGATCATCGCAGCCTTTAGTTTCTCCCTGAGAGCTTGGGGCGATACGATAACGCCCATGTGGGTCATGGGCATCGCTGTGATCATAAACATAGTTCTTGATCCTATTTTCATATTCGGTTTTGGTCCTATAGAGGGCATGGGCATAAGAGGTGCAGCCCTTGCCACTGTCATCGCCCGAGGAGTAGGAACCGCCATCGCTGTTTATCTTTTATATTCACATAAAGTAGATATAAAACTGAAACTTTGGCATCTCAAACCCGATCTAAATAAGATAAAGAAATTTCTCAGGATCGGTATCCCTGCAACTCTAGCTAGGATGGAGGAATCTTTCGGTTTTGTTTTACTCACGGGTCTTCTAGCGATGCTTCCTATGCAGGAGCAGATACTTGCCGCATATGGTATAGGTGGCAGGATCATCAACATCACTTTCATATTCTTAAGTGGGATGATGATGGCCGTCAGTACCATGGTGGGCCAGGCATTGGGGGCGGACAAAAAAGAGAGGGCCGTGACGGTCACGAATAAAGCGATGCTCGTGTCGATACTTTTTATGTCTATTGTATCTATGATTTTGGTGGTATTCAGGTACCCCATAATGAGGTTCTTTATAGTGGATGAGCCATTGGTGGTAGAGATAGGAGCGCGATTTTTGGCCATACTTGCCATAGGAGGTCCTTTCTTCGCCATCTATGAAAGTGTGACTGGTGCTTTGAACGGCTCTGGTCATGCTGGACAGCAATTTGGTCTGAGCCTACTGAGATTGTGGGGACTTAGGATACCTATGATCTTGATACTAGCGTTCGCTTTTGCAATGAACTCTACAGGGGCTTGGTTGGCTATAGGCTTCAGTAATGTGATCACGGGTATAGTCTCTTATTGGTTATACAAGAAAGGTTGGTGGAAAGAGAAGGTGATCGATAAGGAGCCGCCGAGTCTCGATAAGTTGAAGAAGAGGTTTAAAAGAAGATTTGCAAAAGGTTAAACGGCCCATTGAAAGACCTTTTGGCAAAGCAAATTTTATATAATGTGTTATCATCTAACCATCCCAATGAGCTGGGTTGTTAGTACCGAGGAGATCACGATCATCATAATTAGAGAGTGATCATTCATCCGCCCAGCGTTAGGTTTTTTGTTATTTTTGGAGGATGTTTGTATGAGTGAAAATGGTGGACAATTCGAACCGATAGAAAAAGACGCTCCCTTACCGGAGAAGGAAAAGGAGATAATAGAGTTCTGGAAAGAAAAGGATATACCGAGTAAAAGTAGGGACAGGGAGAGAGATAAAAAATTCGGCTTCACAGAGGGTCCTCCTACAGCGAATGGTTTACCCCATATAGGTCATGTTTTGACCAGATTGGTGAAAGATACCTTTTTGCGCTACAAGACCATGGACGGGTACCAAGTCGTACCGAACATAGCGGGATGGGACACCCATGGGTTACCCGTAGAGATCGAAGTCGAAAAGGAACTAGGTATAGATTCCAAGGACGAGATAGAGGAGTACGGCTTAGAAAAATTCAACGAGATGTGCAAAGAGAGTGTTTTCCGGTATGAAAAAGATTGGAGGAAGATGAGTGAGAGGTTAGGGTTTTGGATAGATTACGACAACGCGTATATAACCATGGACGATAACTACATAGAGAGTGTTTGGTGGAGTTTGAAACAGCACTGGAATAATGGGCTGCTTGAAAAGGGGCACAAAGTTGTACCTTACTGCCCGAGGTGTGGAACACCGTTGTCGAGCCACGAGGTCGCCCAAGGATATTCTCAGGTCGAGGACCCATCCATATACGTCAGATTCAAGATCAAGGACGAGGACGCTTACTTTTTGGCTTGGACTACAACGCCGTGGACGCTCATATCCAACCTTTTACTCACTGTTGGCGAGGATATCGATTATGCTTTGGTGGAATATGAAGGTGACAAGTATTACCTTGCTGAAAGATTGGTCGAGGACGTATTCCAGAGTGCAGAGGTTCTCAAAAAGCTCAAGGGTAAAGAACTGTTAGGTAAGGAGTACGAGCCCATGTTCAGCTATGTAGACTCTGAAAGTGAAAGTCATTATGTTTGTTCGTCGGATTTTGTTACACTTGAAGAAGGAACAGGCATAGTGCACATAGCTCCTGCGTTCGGTGAAGAAGACTATGATCTATGTATGGAGGAAAACATCGATCTGGTAAATCCAGTAGACGAGAGTGGAAAGTTTACAGAAGAGGTTACCGATTATGCAGGACATTTCGTAAAAGAGGCGGACGAGCAGATAATGGTTGATTTAGAAGAAAGGGGCGATCTGATCAAAAGGAGTACTGTAACTCATACCTATCCTTTCTGTTGGAGATGTGATTCACCTCTATTATATTACGCTCTTGAAGGTTGGTTCATCCGGACTTCTTGGGAGAAACAAAGATTGAAAGATAATAACGAAGAGATATTCTGGAAGCCAGAACATCTCAAGCATGGACGGTTCGGTAACTTTTTGGATGATCTTAAGGATTGGTCTTTAAGTCGTAACAGGTTTTGGGGTACCCCTCTTCCTATATGGCTTTGTGAGAATGGACATGAACACTGTGTAGGCAGTAGAGAGGAGTTGGCCGAGATGGCCGTAGAACCTTTACCGGATGATTTTGAGTTTCACCGTCCCTTCGTCGACAGGGTCAAGCTAGACTGCCCTGGATGTGATGGGACCATGGAAAGAGTAGAGTACGTTATAGACTGCTGGTATGACAGCGGCAGTGCCCCCTTTGCACAATTCCACTATCCCTTTGAGAATGAAGATAAATTTGAAGAGGCTTTTCCCATAGACTTCATAACCGAAGCGTTGGACCAAACAAGAGGATGGTTCTACAGTCTTTTAGCCATAAGCTCTTTGCTCTACGACGAGCCTGCCTACAAGAGCTGTTTGACTCTTGGTCTTGTGCTCAACGAAGATGGAGAAAAGATGAGTAAAAGTAAAGGAAATGTGGTGGAACCAGACGTTGTGTTCGAAGAAGTGGGTTCCGATGCCACTAGATTGTGCTTTTTGGACTCGCCTCTTTGGAGGTCCTCACCTTTTAGTCAGAACCTAGCCGAAGAGAAGATAAAGAAGACGATAAATACTCTTTTTAACGTGGTCACTTTCTTTACCAGCAACGCTAATATAGACGCTTTCACTCCCAACCCGGACTATGAGATAGATCAGGAGATAGATAGATGGTTGCTCTCCAAAGTGAACTCATCGACTGTGGAAATTAGAGATGCCATGGATGACCTCGAAGTTCATAGAGCGATCAGAGAGCTAGAAAGCTTCATAGATAGCTTGTCGAACTGGTATCTAAGAAGGAGCAGGAGAAGGTTTTGGGAAGGTACTGAGGAGGAAAAGGAAAGTGCCTACAATACTCTTTACTACTCACTCAAAACTCTAGTCAAGTTGATGGCACCATTCACGCCCTTCATCACCGAAAGGATCTACCGTAAAACGATACTACCTGTAGATGGTGGAGAAGAGTCCGTGCATCTGTTGGAGTATCCTGAAGTAGATCATAACAGAGTGGATAAGGAACTCGAAGAGAATATGGATATGGTCATAGATATAGCGGAATTGGGAAGAAAGGCTAGACAGAAGGAGGATATAAAGTTGAGACAGCCTTTGAGAGAGGCCGTTGTTGTTCACGGAGAAAAAGAGACAGAAAGAGCGGTAGACACATTTGAAGACATACTAAAAGATGAATTGAACGTCAAGGAGTTGAAAGTCTTAAAAAACGCGGACCGATTGACTACGTACAAGGTGGAGCCGAACTACTCTTCTTTAGGTCCTAAATTCAAAGGTGATGCGGAGAGAGTCGCCGAAGCGATAAAAAAAGCGGACCCCGTCCAGTTGAAAGAAAGTATGGACGAGAAGGGTAAGGCGCATATAGAAGACCACGAGCTCGACGAAGAAGATGTAAAGATATCCGAAGTGGTAAAAGAACGATATCTTAAAAGCGAAAAGAAAGGCTTGGAGGTTTACATCGACTCAGAGATAAGCGAAGACCTTAAAACAGAAGGTTTGGTAAGAGACGTCGTGAGAAGGATACAGACCATGCGAAAAGACCTGGATCTTGGCTATACTCAGAAGATCGATACCTACTATCGAGGCGACGAAAAGTTAGAAAGAGCGGTGGTAGAGCTACACGACTATATCAAAAAAGAAACCCTCTCCGAGAGCTTAGAGAAAGGCAGCGGTTCAGGCATGGACAAGGAATGGGATATCGACGGTAGAAACATCACCATAACCGTAGATCCTATTGATGATCAAGGAGACGAACCATTAAATACAAATTAGTAGTTGACTATAGAAGGAAATATCATGGCTCGTAAAAAAGAAGAAAAAAAGATGGAAGTTACGAAACACAACAGCACGATCAGGTTCAAAGAAGACGTAGAATACAAAGATCTTCTCCCGGTATTCCCTGATCTTTATCTTTTGTTCATGGAGTTGTCGGATCAGATACCCGACGAAGGTGGAGATGAATTCATGCACATGGTCATAGACCAGAATATCAAAGACCTGCGTAAAAACCGAAAGCCACCTGGACATAACCGTGAAGCACGGTACAGGATGATATTTCCTATCGGTCGCGATAACGTTGAATTTATCCTCTATCCAAGGATAGCAGAAGAGGAATCCGAGATCGAAGCTATCACTGCTAAGATATCGGAGTTTTTAGACGAAAATGAACTAGAGCACGAGATAATCTGGGATCAGATGGAATATCTCATGGAAGAAAAAGATTGATGGAAGCAAAACTCGGTTTCACTGGTGGAAAAATCTTTTGCAAACGCCCGCCAGATCATCAGTTGAACGGTAGTTAAAATTTTCAGGTAGTTGTTCTTTATATCGTTTATAGTTGAACCTTTTGTCCATGAGCACGATCAGGGCTCGATCTTTTTTACTCCTTATGGGTCGGCCTGCAGCTTGTAACACGCTGTTCATAGCAGGATATATCCTGGCGTAACTGTAACCCTTCTCCTTTCCAAATTTTTCCGCATAATAATCCTCCAAAGATTTGAGTTTTAATGTTGGAGGTGGGAAGGGTATACCCGCTATTATCACGGAAGAAAGTATGTTGTTCTTATAATCTATACCCTCTGAGAGACTGCCCCCTTGAACACCCAGTAGTAGTTTGTTATTACTCCTTTTAAGACTTTCAACCATCTCCTTTTTTTCTCTTTTCGAGTGAGTCCTCTCTTCTATCTTCATCTCTTTTTTTAGATGCACCATGCCCAATCTATCGACTATATGGTTCATGAGTGAGTAGGACGGGAAAAATACGGCAACGTTACCCTGCGTATTGTTGGCAACGTCCGCTATGGAATTCGCGTAGGCCTGATACATGTTCAAACCTCTTTCTTTGTAGGCGGTCGTAACGTGATCTACGCTCACGATCTTTCTGTTTTCTTTGGGAAAAGGTGTTTCGTATGTTTTGATATGGGTTTTTTTATCATTTATACCCAAAAGGTCGGCGTACATCTCACCAGGATGTAAGGTACCGCTCATCATCACGGCGCTGTTTATTTTGCTGAAAACTTCTTTGCTGTACTTTGCAGGGTCCAAAAGACCTATCTCTATGGTAGGTGGGTCAGGTTCTACCGAGCGGAATACTTCCTTTCCTTCCTCTCTCCATGTGTCCAAGAAAGAATAAACGTACATCGGTGCAGTTGCGGAAGGGTCTTTCTCTATTATGTCTCTAGCCACCATGCCGAGGTCTGCCAGCAGTTCATCTAATGATTCGAACTGGGTGAGTCCTCCCTTCAAAGCTTTTTCTATCTTTTCATCTAAAAATCGTTTATCTATCCTCTTTTTTTGTCTGACTTCTTCATCCAATTCAGTGCTCAACCGACTCATGAAACTGGCTAGTGGTGAAGAGTAACCCTGTATTAGGTTGAAAGCTTCATCTAATAATGCCTTTGAAAGTTTTTCTTCTAGATTCCCCCTTATCCTACCAGGAAGGTTGTGTGCTTCATCGACGATCAGTAGAACATCTTTCAGTTCTATCTCTAGAAGTTCGAAGATCCTGTCCCTTATATCGGAGAAGATGTAGTTATAATCGCAAACTATCAGATCACTTTCTTTACCGGCCAGAAGAGCGGCTTTATGGGGACAAACATTGGCGGACCTGCAGAAGTCTACGATCTCCGAGACGTGTTTTGTATCGTTCCTCAAACTTTCAACCACTTTAGACATCTGTTTGTTGAATAGATTGCACTTGCTTTGCCCCTTCTCGCTACAGAATTCCTCGAAGACAGGATACGGCAGTTTTGATTCTTCTCTAGGACACATATGTTTCTTTGAGATCACGTCGGTAGCGTTCACTGAAGAGGGCATCTTCTTGACCGTCTCTATGGCTATACTGTGCTGGGATTGTTTACTGGTCAAGAAAAACACTTTTTGGTCTTTTGTTTTAGCTTTTACCGCAGGTGGAAGTACGGCGGCTGTTTTTCCTATACCTGTAGGAGCATGGGCGATCAGTATTTTCTTCTCTTCGAAAGCTGCAGTAGCGTCTTTTTTGAATTCCTTCTGACCTTCACGTATATTTTTAAAAGGGAAATAACGGTCTTCGGTGGGTATAGTCCCGTCGCCTTCCTGGTGTGAAAAACCGTCAGTCAGGCTGCTCTGCTCTCTCTCGCATCTAGGACAGTGTCTTTTTCCTTTTTCCGTACGAAGAAGCGTACCACACTCGTTACAAAAGGCGCCCATCACCACCTTCACCAACGATCTCCCTATAACTTTTTCCCTTGGCCGTTGGATAGATCCTCTCAGGCGTGTAAGTAAAACAGAGATCCATAGTAAAGAAAACGCTTAAATATTGTTCACACACTGTAATATACAACGGAAGGGAAAATATGATAGGTTTGAAGAAGGTCCTATCGCTGTTGGTCGTATCCATTTTAGTCATGGGAGGATTGACTCTTTTTGGTGCGCGGACCGCCGGAGATGAAGAAGGGGACCTCATCGATAGGGTCTCCGTTGGAGTAAAGTTAAATTTGGAATGTGGCGTGAGTGACGTTTATGAAGGCGAGCTTGATACGTTCCTGCATCCTATACCCGGGCCCGTTTACGATGATTTTCCGGAAAAATGGCGCATGGAATTAGGAACATGGGGCGCTGGAACATCTTACTCTAATTTGTTCATCAATCCGTCCCACGAGGGACATGGAACCCAGGCTATGGAGGACGCGATAGATGCTGGCTGGATAGAAGAACCGGAAGAGATCCAGTGGTTGGCGAACGACGTTGATGGAGAGTGGACCGTCAACCCGTTCGCACACAACGATATCAGGTTCGCGATGCAGTATTTGAGCAGGGAAAATATAGCGGAAGAGCTGCTCAGAGGTTATGCAGATCCTAGATACTCGTTCATGGACGTTTCTTCAGAAGTTTGGCAGGACCATTTTGTTGAAGCCATAGAAGAAGAATACGAAATGTCGCCGGAAGGTAACGAAGAGCTGATGAAACAGATGATAGAAGATGCCATGGTAGAGATCAAACAGAACGTTGCCTTCGGAGAGGTAAGGCACGACGGCGAGTATTGGCAGTATAGAGCACCAGAAGAAAACTGGCGCGATATAGAGGTGAAACTAATCGGGAGAGTGGAGGATTGGAGGCTCGATCTAGCTTACTACATGGTCGATATCCTACAAGATCTTGGTTTCAACGCTTGGGTGGATCCCACCGATTCTGCTACAGCTATCTCGTTAGTGTTTTTTGGTCATCCGGATCCGTACGACGATCTAGCTTACCATATATACACAGGAGGCTGGATCTCATCTCAAGCGAAGTACTACCAAGAAGCAGGAGCGGCACAGATGTACGCTCCGTGGCACGGTTTCACCCAGACTCACGTTGAAGAGGAGCGCTGGAACTACGACCAAGAGGGTTACACGGAGAGGGTTCAACGTTTAGATAATATCTCAAAAAGGCTCTTTCAGGGTGAAATCGGATCCGAGGAGGAGTACTGGGAGAAAAAGATAGAGGCCACGCAGCTCGGTTTTGAAGAATCGCTAAGGGTATTTCTCCTGACCAAACAGTCGTTATATGTATACAACCCAGATACGCTACTCAGCACGGTCACAGAGTCGATCAACGGTTACGACACGTACTTCGGTCCCAGGACCATGAGGACCGACGATGGAACTCTTGAGACGGCTGTGTTGACAGGAGTTGACAGACCTTACATGGACAACTGGAACAAGTATGGAGGTTCGGCGTATATTTACGGAGAGTATAAAAGAAGACAGATCAGAGAGTACGGTTCTTGGATGCATCCTCAGACAGGATTGCCCATGGAAGTCAACGTGTACTGGTCCGAAGGTAGAGATACAGACCCATACGAAAGGAGAGGCGACGTAGAGATGGATTACGAATGGGTCGATGACGAACTCGTGGAGAACATAGAGATCCCAGAAGATGCCTTGGATTATGTGCCAGGGATTCAGGTAGAGGATGAGTGGGAAGAGGTTGGAGAGTGGTGGACCCGTGACGAATTGATAGCTGAAGGCTTGATAGAGGACGAGTACGCCGCAGTCAAAGCAACCTTAGACGTGCACGAAGAACACGTATGGCACGACGGCACCGACTTCACACTACGGGACGTCATGGCCAACTACGCGAGAGAAAAGCGATTGACCTGTCCATCAAGCGAACCGTATCTATCGTCATGGGAGAAAAGAAGAGGTCCGTGGTATGATACCATCCATGCTATAGAGTGGGATGAACAGAATGGAACTTACACGGTTTATGGAGATTATACACTTCCCATAGAAGACAAGCTCGGCAGTTACTATGAGATCTTTCCCGAGGTGCACCCATTGACCTACGAAGGATGGGATCACATGCACGGAGGTACGGAAATATGGGAGATATCGGATGTGGAGGAAACGTACAACTATGAGGCTGGAGTTGCAGACAACTGGATACATCAGATATCACCAACACCGTGTGAAGATCTGGTAGAAGTTTTACAGACCATGATAGATGAAGAGTACCTACCGTGTTACCTTGATGAAGACAGAGGCGCTCCTATGCCGGCGAACTTTGCCGAAGTCAAAGCTACTTTAGAGAGCCTCATAGACTTCATAGAAGAGTACGAACATTCTTACATATCAGTGGGTCCGTTCTACATGGAAGAGTATGACACAAGCAACCAAACCATGGATCTAGAAAGATGGGACGATTACGGTTACCCGTTCGAAGGTGAAGAGATAGGGGACATGGAATTTCCATACGGCTACTGGGCGGCTCAGTTCGAGGTGAAGGAGGTCAGATTAGATTCCATAGACGCTCCCGATCATGTTATGATAGGAGATGACTTCGAAGCGAGCGGGACAGGTCACTACGCACAGTTGTACCCTTTACCCGACAAAGAGCCGTTGACAGAGGACAATATGGAAGAGTACAGGTTCACACTGAGAGATGAATTCGATGGTGAAATATTGTTGGTGTTGGATGAGGACGATATAACTCTCACCAAAGGTGATACATACAGTACGTTCGAAGCTAAAATACCTACGGACGAGTTGGAATCAGAAGGTCATTACTCGATGCAGTTGGAAGTACTCGGCGTTGGTGAATCGTCATTTAAAACGATAAACGCCATGGTTGTGGTGAACCATCCCGATGTAGATCTGAATGTTATCGATTTTTCCATGGACGAAGAAGTTGAACTCGGGGAAGAGGGTAATATCTGGGCAGAGATAGAGAACTTAGGTGCGGAAGATGATACTGTTAAGATAGCACTCATAGATGAATACGGAGATGAAGAGATCATATACGAAGAAGAGGTACTAGCCCACGATACTATCACCATCGATCATCACCATACCTACGAAGATATGGGTGAGTTTAGTGTAGAGGTCTGGGACGCTGAAGACCGTTTTGTTGACGACTTTGGCACCGTAACTGTTCTAGAATATGAAATAGAAGTTTTAAAATTTGCAGTAAATCCATGCTCCGGAACAGCACCGCTTAGAGTTTTCATCGAGATGTTTGCAGAGAACCACGGAACCACGACAGGAAAGATATCTTTAGAGGTGAACGGCGAAACAATAGAAACATTTGAAATTTCACCCGAGAGTATGATGTATGAAACCATGGTATATGAGATTGAAGAACCCGGAGATCATACCATCGCGTTCGGAGAAGAAGAACGAGAAGTAACTGTTGTGGAGGACTACTTAGAACCCGTTGAATTGGTGGTTCCTGATGAGGTGCACCAAGGAGATACGGAGACCATACAAGTTACGGTAGATAGTCAAGTAGAGGAAACCACGGCTCATCTATTGGTTGGCGACGAAGAGTACGTAGAAAACATAGAGCGGGAAGGAGAAGTTACTTTTAGCGTTGATCACACATTTGACGTACCAGGAGAGATAGATGTCGAGGTGTTAGACGAAGAGGAAACGAGATTGATGTATGATACGGTCACGGTCTTAGCACTGTACGAACTCGCTGTAAACGTAGAAGGAGAAGGACATGTAGAATGGGAACCAGAAGAAGAAAATTACGTAGAAGGAACCGAAGTGAAATTGACGGCACTACCAGAAGAAGGTTGGCACTTCATAGAATGGACGGGAGACCATGAGAGTACGGATGAACAGACCACCATAACCATGGACCAGGACTATGAGATAACAGCTCATTTTGAAGAACTCGGGACCTACGAGCTTACAGTAAACATCGAGGGCGAAGGCACTACAGATCCACCAGAAGGTACTCACATCTACAATGAGGGAGAGGTTGTAACGGTAGAAGCGGTACCGGCGGATAACTGGACATTTGTGAATTGGACGGGAGACAAAACAGGTGATGAGACAACCATGAACATAACTATGGATAGCGATAAGGAAATCACGGCACACTTTTCGAAAGAGGACCCTATCTTAGAAGAAGAATACATAGGTACGGACAAGGAGTGGTACGAACCTGGAGAGAACGTTACGATAGAAGTGAAAAACGATGGTTCGGCCAGTAATATCCCCATGATATATGATTTCGGCATCTATATAGAGAACGTAGAAACCGGTGAAGTGGTGTACGGTCCTCTTGAAGGGATAACACAGCCCGCAGTACCGGACTACGGCCGCACGGAGTATATCATATGGGATCAGACGGACCTTGAAGGTGAACAGGTTCCCGAAGGTACCTACAGGGTCAAAGCGGAGAGGGAATTCGAGCACACCACCGAATTTAACATCTCGGAAGAAAGCCCTCATATAGAATTATCGAACTTGAGAGCCGAACCTCAAGTGGTAAAAGCTGGAGAGGAAGTAGAAGTAAGAGTGGACGTTACCAACACAGGATATGAGACCGTAGAGTATTCAGTAGAGTTCTATATCTATGGGCCCTGTAGATGGAGTCTAAATGAATCCGTTTCGGTCACCGTAGAAGGAGGGGAGACCAAAACCGTCTTTTACAATTATACGACTGTAGACAAACCTGGTGAGCATTTTATCAACGTCATGGAGGATGACGAGATCAAGATATCTACATCGATCGAAGTGGAAGAGGATGAGAGCTTTTTGGACTCTCTGAGGACTAACTGGTGGTTGATGGTAATCGTTATCGTGATAGTAGCTGTCATATGGATTTATGTGAGCCATAAAAAGATCGAGACTGAAAAAGTGAATAAAAAGGTCCCAGTCCTCCAGAAAAAAGAAAGCGGTAAAGACGAAAAACAATAAATAAACAGAGAATATACCAGATAGTGAGGTATAAACATGGAGTGCAGTAAAGAAGAAAACCTTGAAAAATGCAATTGTACGTATACAGGATGTCCGAGGAAGGGTATCTGCTGTGAATGTTTGGAGTATCATCTAGAAAAAGATCAACTTCCTGCGTGCGCCTTTCCCAAAGAGGCGGAGGCCACATACGATCGTTCTTTCGAAAAATTCATCGAGGTACACGGCTGATGTCAAAAGTCAACATACATGAGGTTTTGGGTAGAGGTTACTCTTCCAACGTTTTTTTTGTTGAATCGGAAAAGAACTTTCTTGTAGACGCTGGCATGGGCATATCGACTCAGATAGTGAACCAGGTCAGAAAGGTTTCCGAAGATATCCATAGGATAATACTGACACACCGCCACGTAGATCACGTTGGAGATGCAAAAAAACTTTCCCAAGATCTGAACGCTCCTTTATACGCTTCAGAAAAAGAAGCTGAAGCTTTGAGATCCGGTGATGATCGAACGGTGATGGGGAGTAATTTTGGCAGGAGGATACCTCCTCTAGAAGTCAACAAATTGGATGAAAGGGAGTACTCTGGCTTCAAAGTATTAAAGACTCCTGGACATACGGAAGACAGCATCTGCCTTTACCATCCCGGAGAGAAGATACTTTTATCCGGCGACACGGTTTTCTCCCACGGAAGCGTTGGAAGGACGGACTTGCCCACGGGAAACAGTAAAGAATTACAGGGGTCCGTGGAAAGATTATCTCGTTTAGACGTAAATTCTCTTTACCCTGGACACATGTCAGTTGTTAGGGAAGGAGCCCATGACCACATCCAAAGGGCATTGACCGGTCTGAAATTTCTACTCTGATAGATGGGATACTATGTTAGAACTAAAGTGTAAGAAAAAGGAATGCGACGGGGATTGTTCTCCTCACTTCATATCTTCGGTGAGCGAGGTGTTGAGCGATCACGAGCTCATAGTATATCCCACGGAGACTCTTTACGGGCTTGGAGCCGACCCATTCCATGAAGGCATGATTAAAAAGATCAGAGAAGTCAAAGAAGCACCGCCCCACAAGAAAATATCCACAGCCTATCACAATCTAGAACATGCGTCGGAATTCGTAGACATACCTGATCCAGCTCGAAAACTCGGTGAAAAGTTCCTACCGGGACCTCTATGTATAGTGGTGAAAACTCCAGAAGGTACCGAAGGTATCAGAGTTCCCGATCATCCGTTGACAAAAAAGATAATAGAAGATTTTGGTCCCATAACTTCCACAAGTGCCAACCTTCACGGGGGACCGGATCCTGTAGATGTGGAGACTTCAAAACTCCATCTGAGAGGAAAAGTCAAACTATACGTCAACTGCGGTCCTTGTAGATATGGTATAGGGAGTACCGTTGTAAAGGTGGATGAAAAAGGATTTGATATACTCAGGGAAGGTTACATAACCAAAAAAGAGATCGGAGATGTGCTTGAAGTTGAACCCAGATGAGATCAAAAAGTATAGGAAAGCGGGGATAATCGCCCGGAGAGCTCTGAACAAGGCAAAAGAGGTCTGTGACCAAGGTGTACCTTATCTTAAAGTTGCTGAAGAGGCAGAAAGGACCATATACAAACACGGCGCAAAACCGGCATTCCCCATGAACATAAGCGTAAACTCAGTGGGTGCTCATTATACTCCTATAGAAAACGATGAGAGCGAGTTCAAGAAAGGCGATCTAGTCAAACTAGACATAGGATGTCACGTAGATGGGTACATAGCGGATAACGCCCTTACTGTGGAGATAGGCACATCTCGGCATACTTCTCTGATAAAAGCGGCGGAAGAGGCCTTAGGTGTTGCGATAAGATCCATAAGACCGGGGATGAGGACCAAAGATATCGGTAAGAATATAGAGAACGTTATAAACAGTAGGGGTTTTAACCCTATCTCCAATCTGACTGGCCACGAACTTAAACGGAACGTCCTACACGCCGGTACTTCGATACCCAACGTATCTAAGGGATGGACTAAGATAAAAAAAGGCATGGTGCTTGCCATCGAACCCTTCGCCACCGACGGAAAGGGTAAAGTCAAAGAAGGAGGTGCTGGAGACATATACAGATTGGAGGGGCAGCGTAACCTTAAAGGAGAAGATCTTGAATTCTATGAGTGGGCACAAAAGAACTTTGGTAGTCTGCCCTTCGCCGCAAGATGGTGTGGGAGATACGGTGAAGATCACAAGAGTTCCCTCAAACGTCTTCGCCGGTTCGGAGCGGTTATGAATTATCCTGTACTCGTGGAAAAGAAGAAAGGTTTGATCAGCCAGAGTGAACACACCGTGATCGTAACTTCCAAGGGCTGTAAGGTCACTACGAAACTATCGCAAAAAGATTAAATTATCCCGTTCTATTCATCTCTACATGATGAATAAAAAGGTAGCTCAGATATTAAATGAGATAGCCGATCTTTTAGAAGTCAAGGGAGAGGATTTCAAACCTAGAGCTTACCGTAAAGCGGCTAGAAAGATCGCATCCATGAAGGGTGATATAACTGTATACCATGAAGAGGGTACTTTGAGGGAAATAGAGGGTGTTGGAAAAGCTATCGAGGGTAAGATAGAGGAGATGATAGAGACAGGCTCTATAGAATACCTTGAAGAGTTGAAGGAAGAACTCCCTTCTGGTCTGATTGAAGTGATGGGTGTTCCGGATATAGGGCCAAAAAGTGCCAAAAAACTGTATGAAGAACTCGAAGTCGTGGATCTGGACACATTAAAAGAAGAGGCCGAGAGCGGCAACATAAGGGAGTTGAAAGGATTTGGAGAGAAGACAGAAAGTAAGATCTTGAAAGGTATCGAGATGTTGGAGGATATATCTGGAAGGCACCTTTTGGATGAAGTTATCCCAGTAGCGGAGAAACTTATAGGATACCTTGAACCTAAAGCCGAAAGGATAGAAAAAGCCGGGAGTTTGAGAAGATGGAGAGAGACCATCGGCGATATAGATATACTGGCCACCGGTGACTCTGATGAACTCATGGATGCTTTTACCTTATACGAAGACGTGGAAGAAGTGATCGTAAAAGGAGAAACGAAAACTAGCGTGAGGTTGAGAGGAGGCATCCAAGCCGATCTCAGGGTGGTAGATGAGGATAGTTTCGGGTCCGCTCTACAGTATTTCACAGGGGCTAAAGAGCATAATGTCCCGCTGAGGCAGATAGCGATAGACAGAGGATACAAATTGAACGAATACGGTCTTTTCAAAAAGAAAGACGATGAAAAGATCGCAGGAAGGGTCGAAGAGGAGATATACCAAAAGTTAGGCCTGAAGTGGATACCTCCCGAGTTAAGAGAAAATAGAGGAGAGATAGAAGCTGCCGGACAAGACGAACTACCAGAGTTGTTAGGCTGGAACGAGATAAAAGGAGATCTTCAGGCGCATTCCGACTGGAGCGACGGCCACAACACCGTTTTCCAAGTCGCGGAGGAAGCTCAAAACAGAGGCTACGAATACATAGCGCTGACGGATCATTCCCAGAGTTTGACCGTCGCCGGCGGTCTATCCCGTGAGGAGATGATGGAGAGAGAAAAAGAGATCGAAAAAGTCAACGAAGAACTGGAGATAAACGTACTTTCAGGTATAGAGGTAGATATAAAAAAAGATGGAAGTCTTGATATGGATCCTAAAACATTGGAAGGACTTGATATCGTGTTGGGTGCGATACATTCAAATTTCAGGATGGACGAAGAGCAGCAGACGGAAAGGATCAAAAAAGCGTTCAAAACCGGCCTTATCGATATTTTTGCGCATCCGACTGGCAGAAAGATAGGTGAGAGGGAAGGTTATGAGTTTAACATAATGGAGATAATAAAGTGCGCAAAAGAGAACGACGTGATCCTCGAGATAAACGCTTCGCCTCAAAGGCTCGATCTAGATTCATTGAACGCTAGGAATGCGAAAGAACAAGGCGTTCTGATATCACTGGGAACGGACGCCCACGGTCTTAACCATCTGGACTATATGAGATACGGCGTCGCCACTGCGAGAAGAGCCTGGCTTGAGTCTAAAGATGTGGTGAATACAAGGTCTTACGACGATCTGATAAAGATATTGAGAGGTGGATGAGTTGGCCCGTGACGATCTTAAAGTACCGGGAAGTAAGGATAGGGCCGAAAAACGTGCTGAAAGGTTGAGAGAGGAGATAAGACACCATGATAGAAAGTACTATTTTGAAAGCGATCCCGAGATAAGCGATCACGAATACGATATGCTGGTGAAGGAATTAGAGGCCATAGAGGATGAATATCCCGATCTGGTCACACCGGATTCTCCCACTCAGAGAGTTATCTCCACAGAGATAGACGAGTTCGAAACCGTAGAGCATATGAGTACCATGCTGAGTTTGGATAACACCTACAATCACGAAGAACTAAGAGATTTCGATAAAAGAGTAAAAAAAGGTATAGATGAAAAAATAGATGAAGTTGAATACGTCATCGAACCCAAGATAGATGGACTAGGCGTGGCGCTTTTTTACGAGGATAAGATCTTAAAGAGGGGCTCTACGAGAGGAGATGGTAGACGAGGCGAAGACATAACTCCAAATATAAAAACCGTTCCCACGATACCTCTACGTCTGAGCGATAAAACCGTATTGAATACCGTAGAGGTGCGGGGAGAAGTTTACATGCCTAGGGACGCATTCGAGGAGATGAACCAGGAAAGGATAAAAGAGGAAAAGGACCCTTTCGCAAATCCTAGAAACGCTGCTGCGGGGACAGTAAGAAATAAAGATCCTTCGGTGGTGGCCCAGAGACCTTTGGACATATTCATCTACACTTTGAGCTATCATGAAGAAGGTGAATTCGATACCCATTGGGAATGCTTGAAAGAGATGAAAAAAGCGGGTCTGAAGTTGAACGATAACGTGGTCAAAAAAAAGGGTATCGAGGAAGTGATCCGGCACATCGACGATTGGGAAGAAAAGAAAGAGGAACTGAATTACGAGATAGACGGTATGGTCGCCAAAGTCAACAGGCTCGATCTTCATGAAGAGTTAGGTGCCACGTCTAAACATCCTCGTTGGGCTATAGCTTATAAATATCCCGCTATGAGGAAAACCACCGAGTTGAAAGAGATAGAGATACACGTGGGTCGGACCGGTAAATTGACTCCCATCGCCATCCTAGAGCCGGTTCAACTTTCGGGAACGACCGTATCTCGAGCTTCGCTTCACAACGAGGACGAGATAGAGAGGAAAGACGTACGTGAAGGAGATACCGTACTGGTAGAAAAGGCGGGAGAGATAATACCTCAGGTCGTAAAGGTGATAAAAGATAAGAGAGACGGCAGTCAGAAAAAGTTCGAATTTCCAGAGGAATGCCCGGTATGCGGGAGCGAAGCTAAACGTATAGGGGAAGAAGTGGCTAGGAGGTGCGTCAACGCTCAGTGCCCTGCTCAGATAAAGCAGAGATTGGAATTATGGGGAAGTAGAGGCGCCATGGATATCGAAGGCTTAGGACCCAAACTACTGGATAAATTAGTTGAAAAGGGTGCGGTCAAGAGCATTGCGGATCTCTACAAACTTGGAAAGATACAGTTGACCAGTGTTGAAAGGATGGGGGATAAGTCGACTCGGAACCTTTTAGATGAGATCGGGGAAAGCAAGGATATGGGTTTGGCTAGAGTTCTTTACGGCTTGGGTATAAAATATGTCGGAAGTAGAGTCGCACAGGTCCTGACCCATCATCATGATTCCATAAATGAGATAATGGACGCTTCCCAGGAGGAACTAGAAGAGATCGATGAGATCGGACCCAAGATCGCTGAGAGTATAGTTTCGTTCTTTGAGGACCAACAGAACAGAAAGATGGTGGATGAGTTGGAAAGGACTGGAGTAAACATGAAAGTTGAAAGAGAGGATACCCATAAGTTCCTAGAGGGGAAGAAGTTCGTTTTGACCGGCGCTCTTAACGATCATACTCGCGACGAAGCTACAGACAGGATCGAGAAGTACGGCGGAAGAGTCACTTCCGCAGTCAGTGGTGCCACCGATTACATAGTCGTGGGAGAGAACCCTGGATCTAAATTGGATAAAGCCAAAGAAGAGGGCACTACAGTATTGAACGAAGACGAGTTCAGCTACATGCTCGATAATAAGGAATTACCGACGTAGGGCAGGTAGTCTGTTGATCTGTTTCCGCTCACAGATTGGAATAGCTTCCTCCACCGTCTACGGGTATAGCGACACCATCGAGGTAACTCGATCTTTTGGAACACAAGAAGGCCACCACGTCACCAAGTTCTGAAGGGGAACCGATCCTCTCCAAGGGTATGTCTTCGTTCCAAAAATCTAAACCTTCCTGGTATGAGTCGAATCGGCCTTCTTCAACGCCCACGTTTATGAGTTCTCGTATCCTAGCGGTTTCATGGGGGCCCGGCAGTACCGCATTGGCTCTGATCTCAGGACCCAGCTCTTTAGACAATGTTTTCATCAATCCGATCACGCTCATGCGGACAGAATTTGAAAGAACCAGACCCTCTATGGATTCTTTGACGCTTATAGAAGTTATATTCACAATGGTCCCTCCATCTCCCTGCTTTAAGTAGTCTACTGCTTCCATCACGACTCTCACCACGCTCATAACCAGAAGATCGAACGAAAGGTACCAATCATCATCTTTGGTCTCCATAAAAGTCATACTCGGAGGACCACCGGCGCAGGTGACTAGATGATCTATCCTTCCAAATTCTTCATAAGTTCTTTCCACCATATCCTCTATATCTTCTTTCTTGGTCAGGTCGCCGGGTTGGCCGATCACTTCACCGGGTCCAAGTCCTTTTAATTCATCTACGGCTTTCTCTAAACGAGTTTCATCTCTTCCGTTTATCATCACATGGACTCCTTCCCGGACCAACGCTTCCGCCGAAGCCTTACCAAGTCCACTGCTGGAAGCAGTGACAAGGGCCGCATTTCCATCTATCTCCAGATCCATTTTATTTTCCCTAGTGCCCGATCGGGGATTCGAACCCCGGTAAAAGGCTCCGCAAGCCTCTATGATATCCAAACTACATCAATCGGGCGTTACTACTCCGGATGAAGGTATGCACTTAATATCTTTTTCTTTTTTTACACAGCTCGATCACTTCTTCGTACACTTTCTGAAGAGGTACGTCGTTTTCTTCGGCTATCTTTTTACAGCTCTCATATTCAGGAGATATTTTTTTCCACTCGGGTGCGATCTTGACCTTAGCTTCGCCCCATGGCGTTTTGACCGTTTCGAACTCTCGTAGGCTCACCACTCTTCTCCCCTCTTCTATCCTCAGACCAAGAGTGGAAGTCTCTTCCATTATGGTTTTTATGACCTCCTCAACGCGTTTTTTCTTCAGTATCACAGTGACTTCACGGCCTTGTCTGCCTTTTTTTCCAGCCGCTGGAACCGTGTAAGCATCTACGGCGTGCTCTCTTATCCTCTCTAAAGCGAATTCCAAGACTTCCGGTGTCATGTCGTCCACATAAAAACGTACAGTGTATACTTCCTCTTCGATATTACTTTTTTTACCCAAAAATATACGCAGTACGTTTGGCTCTTCCATCTCCCTATCGCCGAAACCCACACCGACTTTCTCGAGGACCATATCCGGTGGCTTTACCTGCTCCGTGAGGATCTTTAAAAGGGCCGCACCGGTAGGAGTGACTAGTTCACCTTTTTTTTGACTGAATCTTACTTCCCAACCTCTCAATAATTTTTCTGTGGCCGGAACCGGAACCGGCAGCTTACCGTGTTCGCATCTCGTGTAACCTGAGCCAAAAGTGACAGACGAGGAGTAAGCTTCTTCTATCTCAAGGTCGCAGAATAAAGCGACGCTTCCTACGATATCTATGATGGAATCCACCATGCCCACTTCGTGGAATTCAAGGTCATCTACATCTTCACGGTGGATCTCGCTTTCGACTTCCCCTATCATCTCAAAGGTCTTCAAGCTGAGCTCTTTCACGTCTTCATCTAGATCTGACTCTTCGATCATCTTTGATATCTCGGACAATTTTCGATGGGGCTGGTCTTCAAATCTTACCTTAACGTTCTTTCCTCTCACACATCCTTCTTTATCTTCTATCTCGACATGTACCTTGTTCAATTTTAGCTCTTTGATGACCTGGTCTAAAAGCTTTGCATCTCCTCCCAAGTCAATCAAACTAGCGAGCAGCATATCCCCGCTTATGCCCGATTTCAGATCGAAATATGCTATCCTACTCATATTATCACTCCTTGAGCATATGATGTACGAAGGCGGCGGCACCGTAGCCGTTGTCTATGTTCACCACGGCCAGACCCGTGGCACAGCTGTTCAACATGGTCTCTAAAGCGGATCTTCCTCCTCTAGCCGTACCGTAACCCACGCTTGTAGGAACAGCTATGACCGGTGTTCCTATAAGGCCTGAAACTATCCCTGGGAGCGTACCGTCCATACCTGCCGCGACTATAACGGCGTCGGCTTCTCTCAATCCTTTAAGATGCGGCAGCAATCTGTGTATCCCCGCTACCCCTACGTCGTACAGTCTTTCTACGGCGTACCCCATCTCTTCTAAAGTTACAGCGGCTTCTTCCGCCACAGGCACATCACTGGAACCTCCTGTGACCACGGTCACTTTTCCGTCCACATCTAACTCGACGTTTCCAACGACTATCAGCCCGGCCTTTTCTTTAAATTTGACGTCATCTCTTACCGTACTCACGACTTTAAAATCTTCTTCACTGGCCCTGGTAAAGAGACGATCACCGACTTCGGCTATTTTTTTTAACTGCTCCTTCGACTTTCCGGGACAAAAGACTGCTTCGGGAAGCCCTTTTCTTATCTCTCTAAACGTATCGATCTTAGCTTCACCAAGATCTGTATAAGGCATAGCCAGTATCATCTCTTTTAGCTCTTCGCTAGATATCTTTCCATCTTTATGATCCTTTAAGAGTTTATCCAAATCATTCAAATTATCATCCACCTTCAGGGGATATGGAACCGGTCCTGTATCCTTCTAGGTCTAAAAAGATCCTATGGAATCCTTCTTTTTTCAAAAGCGCCACTATCTCCTCTCTGTTGTTTATGATGCTGTACATATCTTTTGGCCACACTTCGAGCCTTGCGGTATCACCAAAGCACCTCACTCTTAACTGTTCGATACCAGATCCGAAAAGTTCTTTCTCTATCCTTTCAACTTTCTTGAGCTCTTCTTCAGTCAATTCTTCACCAACGGGGAATCTGCTAGCTAAACAGGCAAAGGAAGGTTTATCCCAAACATCCCTCCCTCTCCATTCGAGGATCTCTCTTACCTCTTTTTCTCCTATCCCCGTTTCCAGTAACGGTGCTCTAGCATGTTCTTTCACCGCCTTCAATCCCGGTCTGTGACCTTTTACTTCTGTGGCATTGGTTCCTTCCAAGATCGTTTCTCCTTCCTTTACGGATATGGAACCGAAAAGTTCCTTCTTACAGTAGTAGCACCGATCCTGGGGATTCGCTTTGAATTTTTGATCCGATAATTTATCCGTTTTAACTAAACGATATTTTGCCCCCATGCTTTCCGCTCTTCTTTTCGCCTCTTCGATCTCCTGGTCAGGATAGAGAACATCGTCGATTATAACCGCTTCAACATCCCGGGCCGCTTCGAGAGCCGAATCGAGTACCAACGTGCTGTCTTTTCCTCCGGAATAAGCTACTAGAACCTTCTCTATATCGTTTTCAGGGTACCACTCGAGAAGATCTTTCCAACGCTGTTCTAGCTCCGGTTTTTTCATACTTTTACAACTAGCAGGGATTATAAAAAGTGATTGCTTCCTTATCTACAGCTTTTTTCAGCCAGACCTACGAATAAGGCTTCCATAACATATTTATATTGGTTAACCATTGGTTAACGATGTGAAGGTGGAAAAGATGGTCCGTAAAAGAAAAGGAGAGAAAGAGACCAATAGAGATAGAGAACATCTAAGAGCATTATTTCTCTTGAGAGCTCAGGACGAGATAGTAGGTCCGTCCCAACTCTCTGAATTCATGGGTATTTCAAGAGCGGGTGCCATGAAGAAGATGAAGAAGGTGGAGGACCTAAACTACGGTGAATACGTCCAGGGAAGAGGGATCCGTCTGAATAAAAAGGCCACTAAAACCATCCGAAAAGATATAGAGAGGCATCACGCCCTCGAGCTCTTTTTAAGAGAATCATTGGACCTATCCCAGGAAGAAGCCTGTAAAGAATCCGATTCGTTAGAAGAGCATGTGAGTGAAGACTTGATGAAAAAGATCCAGGAAAAATATGAAGACGAGTTGAGATGTGAGTGCGGTCACTGTGTGGATCCAGAGTTCGATTCCGGAACAAATCAGCTTTACCAGTGTCATTGGGTTAAAAAACACTTTTCTATTTCAGAATGAGAAAGGGAGGTCCAAATCATGGATAATGGGTTGAACGGGGAAAAAAATAAAACAAGTACCGAACTGAAAAAGATCGGAGTTATAGCCGCTGTTGTTATTTTATTGATATCATTGGGAGCGGTCACATACTTCTTCAGGGATGAAGAAACAAGTGATGGTGGCTCGGACCCTCATGTTTGGATGTCATTAAGAAAAGTAGAGAAGATGATAGAACACTTTTCGGATGAGATCAGTGAATTGGATCCAGATAATGCTGATCATTATGAAGCTAATACAGATGATTATAGAGATCGATTGAATGAACTTCATCATGAAATCAAAGAGCACCTAGCTCCCTATGAAGGAGAGAGTTTCATGATCTATCATCCCTCTATAGGATATTTCGCCGATGACTATGGACTTGAACAGTTAGCTGTGGAGATCGAAGGTAAAGACCCGGGTCCTGGACAAATTCAAGGGTTGATCGATCGTGCAGAGGAGGAAGAAGTCGCCGTTATCTTCGTTTCACCCCAATTCGACGTGGAGGCAGCTCAAACTATAGCCGATGAAATAGGGGGAAGAGTCGAGACGTTGGATCCCTTGGCCAAAGATTATCTAGATAATATGGAAGATATCGCCTGGAGTTTGATAGATGCTTTTGAGGAAAGGGAAAAAAGAAGGAACATAGTGTATGGATCAGATAATCTGGAATCATCGTCTTCTCAAGATCCTGTTATCAGTGTCGCGGTTACGATACCTCCCCAGGTCGAATGGGTGGAAGAGGTGGGAGGTAATAAAATAGAACCTATAGTGATGGTGCCGTACGGTGAGGACCCCCACACTTATGAGCCCGAGCCTAGTAGGATGGAGATGTTAGCGCAAGCTGACGCTTATTTCAAATTAGGATCGGGTATAGAGTTCGAGGAGCGACATATGAACAGCATCAAAAATCAGAATCCTGATCTGGAGATAATCGACGGTAGCCGGAACATAGAACTCAGACATTTCGATCACGATCACGATCATGAATACGAGATCGGTGAATTCGAGATAATCGATAGGGTGCAAGATGAGAAGGTGGCTTACGTGCATGGTGACCACTGGCACGGTTCTCTTCCCGAGGTACCTGAAGACGGCCACATATCACTGGGAGCCTACATAGAAGACGAAGATGGTAACGAGATAGAGTTAGGATACGAATACCAACTAGGTGTAGATCATGTTTTAGATGCCGACGAAAGCATAGTTTCATTTGAGGCGCACGGAGATCATGTTCATATATCTGGAGAAAAAGAGGGAACGACAAGGGTGGTTTTTCAATTGATCCATGACGAGCATATAGTTTATGAGACGCCTCCCATAAGCGTATTTGTAGGCGATCACGATCACGAAGATGAGATCGGAGAATTCAAGATAATCGATAGGTCCGAAGATAAAGAAGTGGCTTACGTGCATGGTGACCACTGGCACGGTTCTCTTCCCGAAGTTAATGAAGGCGAACACGTATCACTGGGAGCCTACATAGAGGACCAACACGGTCACGAGATAAAATTGGGAGACGAGTACCAGTTGGGAGTTAGTTTAGCAGAAGGAGCAGAAAATATAGTGAGCTTCCAAGAACACGGAGATCACGTACACATCCACGGCGAAGAAGAGGGAAGTACAGAAGTTGTGTTCCAGTTGATCCATGATGACCACGTGGACTATGAGACGCATCTTATAGATGTAGATGTGGGCTGAAAGATGATGATAGGAGATTTCAAAAAAGATGACAAACTAGGAAAGAAAGCCCTGACGATAGAAGGCGTTCACTTGACTAAAGGTGAAAATATCATCCTTAGAGACATAGATCTGGAGTTGGACCGAGGTGATTTTTTAGGGATCATAGGCCCCAACGGAGGCGGAAAAACTACTCTACTTAAAATCATCTTAGGTCTTCTAGAACCGGATAGAGGAAGGGTTAGAGTGTTCGGGAAAAGTCCTTCCTCATTTAGAGGAAAAGTTAGCTACGTTCCTCAGTTTAAAAACTTCGATTCTGATTTTCCCATAAACGTTTGGAACGTCGTCCTGATGGGTAGGGTAGGATCCCTAGGGTTAAATCCATTCTATTCGAAAGAAGATAAGATCAGGGCAAAGTCTTCTTTGAAAAAAGTGGATATGTATGATTTCAAGGATAGACTGTTTTCATCTCTTTCCGGTGGTGAAAAGCAGCGAGTATTGATGGCTAGAGCACTTGTTTCTGAACCAGAGATTCTATTGTTGGATGAACCAACCGCCAGCGTGGATGAAAAGATAAAAACAAGCATATTTGAACTATTGAAGGAGTTGAACGAAAAAAAGGATATAACGATCATACTGGTATCTCACGATGTCGGTTTTCTTTCTTCTTATGTAGAGAAAGTTGGCTGTTTAAATCAAAACCTGATATATCATGGTTCGGGAGAATTAACTCACGAGATGATAGAGGAGTCTTATGGATGCAAGGTTGATGTGATAGCACATACCCACTCGAAAAAGGCCATGGAGGATGTATGATATGTTTTTTAACTCAACGGAGGATCTTAGATGATCGTCGATATACTATATGGTTTTTTTGAACTACTAGAATATCCGTTTTACAGGAGAGCGATCATAACCGGATTCCTGGCATCCATAGTTTTTGGCATAGTAGGTACTTATGTAGTGATAAAAAGGATAGTATTCATAAGCGACGGTATAGCTCATGCTTCTTTCGGTGGTATCGGCTTAGCGTTCTTTTTGAGTCATTATCTGATCTTCTCGATCGATCCTCTTATCGGAGCTGCTGTTTTCGCTTTAGTATCGGCTGTTGGTATAGGCCTTATGAGCAAAAAGAAGATACAAAGAGAGGATACAGCCATAGGCATAATATGGGTGCTGGGCATGGCCCTAGGGGCACTATTTTTCAGCCTCACTCCTGGTTACCTAACTTCCATGGAGAATGTTCTTTTTGGAAATATATATATGATCAGTGATAGTGACATATACATGCTTCTTTTTCTCGTCATAGGTGTTCTTGTAGCTGTTTTTATCTTCTATCATGAACTACAAGCTGTTTCCTTTGATGAGGAATTTGCAGAAGTTGCCGGTGTTAAAACAACTGCATTCTATCTGTTCTTACTGGTGATAGTAGCCCTATCCATAGTCTTTCTTCTCAGGTTCGTCGGGATCATTTTGGTCATAGCGTTGTTCACCATGCCCGCATCTATAGCTAGTGGGTTGAGCCACGACATAAGGAAGATAATGTTATACTCGTGGATATTATCACTGATCTTTGTTATGGGTGGGCTGTTCTTATCATATCTATTAGATTTCCCTTCAGGTCCGACTATCACTCTTTTTGGAGGACTCATATTTGTCATCTATACCCTGGTGGGATGGGTTAGGGGATGAGATATGATGATCCAAAATATCCATCTACTCATCTAAAGGCCACCTTTCAACTTCTAAGGCGTCGGCTGTAGGATATACCTCTATCCCGAAACATCTCTCTTCAAGTCCTTCCTGTATCTCGTTCAAAAGTTCTAAGGAACATTCTATCCTTTTTTTGTGATCATCAAACCACAAGATATCCTCCGATATTGCGAATAAGCTCTGAAGTTCTTTCGCTCTTTTTTTATCTTCCGTTTCGATCATACCCCTGATGATGGTCCCTTCTTCGGTCACTATGTCCCCCTCTTTAGCCACGTTTTTCACTCTCCTTTTGAGCCTGTTGGTCAGTTGAACCCCGTCTTTGAAAGCTAATGAGCAGTAATGTAACGAGGTACCGAAATCTTTATTGAGCAATTCGAGTGCAAGTTCCTCACTACCCTTGACCGCGCTGGAGATATCGCTTTTGTGTTGGTATCCTCTTTTCTCAAGCTCTTTAGAGTTGGTGGAAGAGAACTCCAGTTCGTTTATGTTGACGAAATCACACGAGCTTCCCAACGCCTTCAAAAGATGGACGGTCTCTTTCTTTTTTCCGGGTATACTAGGGATCTCCAATCCTGTAGACATATACATCTCATCCTTTATCTCCTCTAAAAGCAGCGGATACTCCGTTTCTTCGATACTGCCCCACTGCTCCATGGGTGGATGGAATCTGATCTCGTCTAGACCGGAATCGTAAGCACGCCTTATCGCGTCTATATCCGTAGAACGAGTATATAGATGGATATGATGGTCTTTTCCGAACTCACTTTTCAACATCTGTATATACATGATGGTTCTCTCAGATTGAGATATCACGTAGTTAGAATCCGCATCCATGGTGAAATCCTTCTCGCATAGTGGATCGCCTCCTGTTATGCCCGTTCCGGTTGCATCTATGGCCCTTGCTTCTTCCACCACCTCTTCATCGTTATCCACCTTCTTTTCGTTGGCGAACACCACTGGTCTTCTCTTCTTTTCTTCTGAAAGTGGACAATACCAACATGCAGAGTCGCATTTACCGGTTACCAACAGTACTAACTTTGCACCTTTGGCACATTCTTTGCATCCATCTGGAAGAACTCCCGTGTAGGCCGAGTCTTTTTTTACCCGTTTTATGTCCATCTTATTGACTCCCTGATCATATATGCAGCATCAACATATTACTTTTTCCTTCGGTGGTGTTCAGATCGTTGAAAGCGAAACTACTTTTACACGTGAGTATATCGTGAAACATGATATATCTAGGTCCAGGGGGAACTCCCCACGGAGTAAGCGGAACCAAGAGGAGTATGAAATACTTGGCAGAAGAAGGGTTGAATGCCATGGAAGTGCAGTTCGTTAGAGGAGCTCGTATGAAAGGATCTACTGCGGAAGATATAGGGGAAGAGGCTAAAAAACACGGCATACTTTTGAGCATACACGCTCCTTATTACATCAATTTAAACTCCGAGAAAGAAGAGATCATAGAGAAGAGCAAGGAACGTATAATGAAGAGTGCTAGATTGGCGGATAAGATGAACGCTTGGATCATAACCGTACATGCTGGTTACTACTCAGGCATGTCCAGCCGAGAGGCCACGGAGATCATCGCCGACAACGTCGTTGAATGTGCAGAGAAGATAGAAGACGAAGCTCTGAACGTCAAGATCGGTTTAGAACAGATGGGCAAGGAAAAAAGTTGGGGAACATTGGACGAGTTAGAAACAGTGGTGGATAGGACTTCTGTTGCCGTACCCGTATTGGACTTTGCTCATTATCACGCCAGGTACTGCGGAAAACTAAAAACTAAAGAAGATTTTGAGGATCTTTTAAAAAGATACGAGGCCATACACCAAGGCCGACTTCATTCTCATTTTTCTTCCATAGAGTATGGAGATAAGGGCGAAAAGAAACATCTAGATATGGAAGAGTATCAGCCGGATTTTAGAAAACTTGCTCCCTTGCTGAAGGAAAAAGATTATGATATAACGGTTATCTGCGAGACACCAGAACTCGATAGGGACAGTTTGAAGATGAAAGATATATTAGGTATCTAGATCTCCACTTTTTCTACCTCTGAGACGCCGTCTACTTTTTCCACCAAATATTCCACATCAGCGGTGTTGGCGATCTCGTTCTCATGAGAAACTATGATGACTTGGTCCGCTGTGACTTTCTCCATCACATCTTTTAATCGGGTGAGCTGTTCTCTGCTGAAGCCCGTGGTGGGTTCGTCTAACACCAAAAGATTACTTTGAAGCCCCAACTCTTTTTTGATCATGGTGTTGAAAGCCAGTCTGTAAGCCAAGGCCACCGAAGTCCTTTCCCCTCCGCTCAGATCACTGACAGGGGTTTCGTTGTTCTGAACAGTGACGATAGGAGCAAAGTTTTCGTCCAGCCTCGCATTCACTTCCGGCTCATTCAGTATCTCGTCGAACCACTCTTTGAAGTAGCTGGCAAAATCCTGTCTGATCTGTGCTAATCGATGTTCTTCTATGGCTTTGATGGTCTCTTTGAATTGGTTGTTCATCCATGAGTTCAGTCTCCTCAATTCCTTGGCTTCTTTCTTACTCTTTTTTTTATTTTTGATCTCCTTCTTTCTCTCCTCGATCTCGTCTCCGAGTCTGCTCACATCTTCTTTCAGATGTGTCTTCTTCTCTTTTAGCTGGCTTATCTTTGCGATGAGCTTCTCGTGCCTTTCTTTTATCTTTTCCAAGTCCTTTTTAGAGAATTTTTCTTCCAAGTTTTCCAGTTCTTTTTTGATCTCTCCGAGAGCGTCTTTCTTTTCTTCCACCACCTTTTCTTTCTCACCCTTCTTTTTGAGATATTCGCCCTTTTTTTTCAATCGTTCTTTTATCCTGGTGAACTCATCTTTGAATTCTCGGAGTTCTCTTTCTCTCTTTTTCAGCTCACTGAGATCCTTTTCGTCTATGTCTTTTTCTTTTATATCTTCATTCAAACCCTGGATTTTTTTTTCGAGTTCCTGGATTCTTTCTTTTAATCCCTCTTTTACTTTCAATTCTTTTTTTAATCTTTTTATCTCTCTTTTCTTGTAGTTCAAGTCCTTTTTTTTCTCCTCCAGGTGATCTATCTTTTTCTTTAGCTCCTTCAGTTCCTGGTCCATTTCGGCCTTTTTCTCTTCCAGCTCTTCCTTTTTGCTCTCCATCTCCTTTATATCTTCTTCCAACTCCTGCAACAACTCTTCTAGATGTTCTTCGTCTAGTACCTGCTGGCATTTTGGACATCTTTTTTCCATCTCAAGATCTCTCAGTTCCTCGATTTCTTCTTTTGACTCTTTTAGATCATTTTCAACGGATCTTTTATCGGCCTTTATATCGCTGATATCTTCCCTTATCTTCTTCCTTTTTTCCTTTATATCTTCTGATCCTTCGACTTTTTTTTTCAACTCCTCCACCCTTTCTTCTGCTCTATCCTTCTCTTTCTTTTTCTCTTCCAACTCTTTTGATCTTTTAATTTTGTTCTTTAACCTTATCTCTAGATTTTCCTTTTTACTTTTCAGTTTATTTTTTTCATCTAGTTTTTCTCTAGCCCTTTCCAACTCTTTTTCTGCCTTTACATATTCTTCTTTTTTTTCCCTCACCATACTCAATTTTTTCTCATCTTTTTCTATCCTCTCCAACTCTTTTTTTGTTTCCTCTAGGCTTTCTTCAGTGGTTCTGATACTATCCTCCAATCTTTTCTTTTTGTTTTCAATTTTTCTCTTTTTCTTTTCTAGTTCTTCCAATCTTTCTCTTTTTTCTTGTGTATCCTTTCTTTCTTTTATGCGTTCTTTGAATTCCTGTGCGACTTCTTTTTTTTCTTCTTTTTTACTCTCGATCTCTTCTTTCTTCTGGTCTAGCCTTTCTTTTTTCTCTTCCATGTCTTCGGCTTTAGCTTCGAGTTTTCCTATCTCATTCTCTAAACGTCTCTTCACTATACTCACGTTATCGGCGGCCCTTTCGTACTCTTGTATGTTGAATATCTTCCTTATGGACTCTAACCGAAGATCTTCGTTCATGGATAGGATACTCTTCATGCGCTCCTGGGGCGTATATATGCTCATATGGAAAGTTTCTACTTTACCTCTAGTGGATTCCCTGAGACCCAAGAGGTCTATTATCTTCACTCTCATCTCTTCCCAGGACAGCTCCATCTTTTTTCCCTCGGTTTCCAGATAACATTCCTTGGCCCAGTCGCTGCTCCTCTTCCTTATGGAACGGTAGGCTAGGAAATCGTTATCCTCTACTTCGAATCTTAACTCGACACTGGCCTTATCCGCACCATGCCTCAGTATCTTGTCGTAAAAGTTTTGCTCCGTGGCCCCGAAAAGAACGAATTCTAGGGCGTAAAGGATAGAAGATTTTCCCGAGCCTATATCCCCCTGGAAAAGTAAAACTCCTTCGTCGAAATCGATATTTTCTTCTTTATAACTCCTTATGTTGTTGATCTTCATCCTGTCGAGTTTCATCTTTCTCCTCCGAAATCCACCAAACTTATCTGGCCGCCCTTCTTCTCAGCACGCTTTTCTTCGTCACTGGGCTCTTCTTTCTTTTCACGTCGTTTTTCCTCCTTTTCGTGATCATCTCTTTTACGTATGAGCTCCCATGCTTCTTCCCATATACGCTCCTCGTAATCGTAGTCCGTTTCGTCTTCGTTCTTTTCTATCTTCAGTATGTTGAGCAGGTGGTGACCGAATTCATGCCCCCAATATTCGTGATCTATATGCTCTTCTAAAAGCCTCCGCTCCATCTTTTCTTCTTCCTCGTCTCTTTCTTTCAACTTCACTCTTTCAAGTTCTCTACCCTCTAGTTCTCTCCTGTTCAGGAAGACGGTCTGGAAACCCTTTTCTTTTTTCAGCTTTCTTTTCTTCTCGTTGAAATCTATATCCGCGGGAGTACCTTGAGAAAGGGTACCTTTGACTTTCAGTAGCAGGATATCGCCGTCCATCTTCTTATTATAAAGCTCTTCTAACTTCTCTTCCAGTTCTTCAACATTCGATCCTTCTGCATCTATCCTGTGTAGAACTATCCTGGGATCTTCAAAGCTGATATATTCAGGTTCCCAGTCGTCAACGATAAAAAAGCCTCTTTCGTCTCTTTCAAGGTCTGTGTAAGAAGAGCCGAATGTCGGCCCAGGGTAGTATATCCTGTTCTCATGGTCTTCTATCTTGGCGTGGATGTGACCGCCGGCATAGTAGTCAAAACCTTCGGGTAGAGAAGAGAGAGGTACGCTCTTTTCTTCGTGTATATCGGCGGGTTTCAACTCCGCTATGGGGGTATGGAAAACAAATATGCTTCTGCTCTTTTCTTCTCCAGGAGAGAAGTCGATATGTTCAAAGTAACTCACGTCCGCCCTGTTTTTCCTACCACTCAACCCTGCGATGGAGATACCGGAAGGATCTTCCTGAAGAGCTAATCTATTCTCCTCTTCCAGATAGTTGACCACCTTTTTGAAGACTTCCGCACTCTCCAGCACATCTATGAGTGAAGCCCTGGCGATGTTGAAGTCGTGGGAGCCGTAAACGGAGTAGATCCTGATGTTTTCTTTTCTAGCTTTCATGAGTATCTGTACGGCTCTATCGACCACCTCTAGATCAGGATGCGGGTTGTGAAAAAGGTCTCCCGCGATGACTATGAAATCAACATCTCTTTCGATGCTGATGTCTATGGACTTCTCAAAGGCTTCGAGGTTGTACTCTTTGAGTTCTGGATGCCGGCTGAACGCACCCAGATGACAGTCCGCGATATGTGCGAATTTTACCATCGTCACCCCATAGTGGACGGTGATTTAAATCTTTACTAGAGAGGTAACTGAAAGTTGCTCAAGGCTATTGGTTCGTTTTTACTCTACCTCATCACTATGGAAGTATTTTTTACAAAGATCACAGAAGAATCTTTTCTCTCCTTCTTGGATCCTCCTAAGATGGCCCCCGCATTTAGGACAATGTTTTTTGACGCAGCCATCTGTATAACATTCTCGCAGACCCGGGTGGATATCCCTTTCCATCATAACGCAACCTGATAGTCATAATATACTTCTACTCGATAAAAAATCTTTTCACTCAACAGAACCCGTATCCTCATACCGTGATCGTTACCAATAGATATGGTGAACCGCAGTGAAGTCTTTAATGAAGATCAAAATATAGAATCCATGAGCTCTTCTATATCTTTCATATTTTTTTCTATCTTCTCTATGCGTTCTTTTTTATTTTCTTTTATCTCTTCCTTTATCTCATCTATGGATCTGTCCAGCCTATAGATGTGTACCGGTCTGCCTTTTCCTTCTTTTTTGAGGTCCCTTTTTGTCACCCATCCACGCTCTTTCAATTCCTGCATGGCGATGGAGACCTCCGGTTGTCTTAATCTCGTGGCGTCTTCGATCTCTCTACTCCTGGTTTCGTCTCTGCCTGCGAGGAAAACAAAAGTTATTGCGACGTTTTTGTTGAATCCAGCTCTTACCAACTTGTCTATCAACTCTTCTTCCTCCTCACTCAGATCGTTGTCATATACGATCTTATCCTCTAATCCTTTCTTCTTGACCTTTTCGATCAACTTTTTTTCCTCTTTAGTCAGGTCTTCTTCCACCATTTTTACACCTATCGAGGTTGCTACATAAGGTATAGTATAAATCTTTTTTGAATATTTAATCACATATATGCCATGAGAAAAAGGGATAATACTAAATCTTAAAAGATAGGATTACTCATGGATGTTAACGCTCTCGATACTGATAGTCGTTCTTCTTATAATAATAGCGGGCCTCGTCTACGCCTGGAAGAGTGAGATGTATCTAGTTCAGGTTCTGATGATCCAAAATTTACTCATATTCATGATAGTAAATCCCTATTTCAGCGGACCATTTTTTGGACCTGCGGTAGATATCCTTGCCGGAAGAGCTATCTATCTCTATGACCTAGGGCTTCTATTTACTAGGGCCCACACTTTTGTAACCATGATGTTCACCCATGCGGATATAATGCACATCTTCGGGAACCTGATAGTCCTTTTCTTCATAGGCATGGCCTTGGAAAGTAGAGTGGGTAAAAGATGGACTTTCGTTTTTTACTTTTTTACGGGATTCATAGCTACTATCGGGCAGTACTCGTTGAACTGGCTTCAAGTTTTGAGCGGAGTCTCAGGATGGAACATCCTACAGATACCGAACATCGGCGCCTCCGGAGCCGTATTTGGGATAATGGGTGCACTGGTTTTTCTCTACCCTAAGGATAGGATCACCATGCTTTTGGGTCCTATATTGGTACCGAGGGTCAGGGTGGATCTTGCTGTAGGCGTTTTCATACTCATGCAGACCGGTATCATCTTCATCTCCGGTGTTACCAACATAGCTCATGCGGCTCACTTTACAGGTTTCGCCGCAGGTATAGTTTTAGGAGCCTATGCAAAAAGAGAGGGTGTTATGGAATTAAAAGAAGGACCCCTACACGATTATACGAAGTTGAAAAAACTCGTGAAGACCCAGGAACACAAAAAGATATATGAAACCATCATGGGATCTGACGAGAAAGACGTCAAGGAGGCTTGGTCCGAACACCTTATAGAAAAATCCAAATGCCCGAAGTGCGGTCAAGACCTTACCACGGGTGAATGTGAATGCGGTTTCGATGTATGGGAAGATTGATATAATGGAAGACCTAAAGAACACCATAAGAAGCGTGAAGGTGAAGGACCATGAAAGTACCAAATTCATACTATCTCAGGTGTTCCGTTTGTGAGGAAGACACTCTCCATAAGATATTGAAAGGAGAAGTCGGCACCAAGGGAAAGGAAGTGACGATAGACGGCGTGGTTAGATGTAACGAGTGCGGCACAACGGAGCATAGGACCATCCGTGAGAAGAAAGCCGTAGATGTACCGATCATCGTGAGTTGGAAGGACGACTCCGAGAAAGAAAGCATATCGCTCTATCCCGATGAGTGGATACACATAGGGGACGAGTTGATAATAGATGATTCCACCGTGAAAGTCACATCTATAACGCAAAGGAAAAAGGACGGTACCGCCAGGACTAGTTCCTCTAAAGTCGAGGACATAGATACCATCTGGGCCAAAAAGTACGACAAGGTCCGTGTGAAGGTAACGGTAAACAAGGGTAGAAGCAGTTCTTCAGAGGTGTTAGAAGTGGTACCCGAAGAAGAATTTCATTTGAACAGTATGTTGGAGTTCGACAAAGACGAAGCCGTGATCCACAAGATAATGACCCATGACGGCATGATAAAAAAGGGAAGTGTAAAAGCGGAAGACATCAAAAGGATCTATGCGAAAAAGATACGCTGAGGCCTAGAGTAAAAGGTTCACATCAATCCCATCTGTCCCAATTTCTCAGGTAGGTAAGTATCGGTAACATAGTCCAATCCATACTTCGCTAAGGCCTGCTGCTCCGCCTTTTTGTTTATATCTAACATGGTCTCGATCTCTTCTTTCCAGAAGTCGGTATCGAACCTCGGATCATCTAGTTCCTGCTCCAAAGCTTTCCTGTCGTTTTTTGAGAGTTTATCTGTTGGCAGATCATAGGTCATTATATCGCTGGCAGTTATACCGATATACTCCGCGGTGGGGGTCGCAAGGTAATCGGAAAGGTACGCAGTATTTATAGCACCGTAGGCCACCGAGGCGAAGATCCTGAAACTCCATGGATCGGCATCGGTGAAAACAACTACCGGTATACCTTCCTCCTCGCTCAACCTTTTTATGACCCGTCTGGTCGCTCTCGCGGGTTGCCCTTTTAGATGCACCAATAAAGCGTTGGCTTCTTCATCGAAGCCGTTCTCTACCAGCCTATCGAACATACCCCCAGTCTCTATGGCTATCATAAAATCGACGTCGACGTCTTTAAAATTCACCTTGTCGGATTCTACGTTGTATGGGACGGTATAACCCGAGTCTCCTACGTCGTCTCTGCAGTTGATTTTCCTGATCTCTCCCTTCCTGTTGACTTCCTCTACGGTTATATTTCCTATCAACCTAGCTCCATCTTCTTCCGGTCGAAGTTTGAAGTCTTCTCTCAAACACCCAGTGGCCAATTCCATGTCCTCGGCTAGACTGTCGGACTCGTTCTGCTTGCTGAATTCTGCTTTATCCCATCCTTCAGAGATATAATACATCTCTCTCAGCGTTGAAGATTTATCCCCCTCGATCATATCCTGTATCAGCTCCAGCATGTAGAGTGTTCGGAGCAGCATCCTGGCACTCTTCAATTTCTTTGCGGACCTTTTGGTTTTTGAATCGCCGAGTTTCCATACACCTTCTCTACGATCTAATTCTATGTTAGATTTGGACCGCGTAGGGATAGCCATATTCGGGATATCACCGTTTTCAAGCTGTTGGTAGAATCGCTCCGCGATATCTCTTAACTCGTCCAGCGCTTCTTGGTGTCTCTCTTCTTTTTTTCCTTTCATATCATCACTCCTCCTTTATCTCCGCCATCTCTATACCCCAATCGTCTGGTAAGGTTTCGGCTCCGATGAGTTTTGTCTCCGTGACTCCTTCGATGTATACATCTGTACCATCTAAGTCATCTTCTTCTAAACCTCCATCGAATTCTAGACTGATCCTTCTTCTCTCAGATGGTTTCAAAGTTTCAAGCGTCCATTCTAAGTGATCTCCTTGATGGTCTGGATCGACGTTGGACGACAAAAGTTCTGTTTCAGGATAAGGTTTTTCGAAAAACAGGTTCATCTTTTTATTTTTGGGAGTATAATTTGTTATGTCTATATCGATCTTGCACCTGCCGTTATCCCACTCGCATCTCCTGTCTACATAGACCACTCCCATTATTTTGGTCATAGATTTACTCAATTCTGGTATTTCTTTTCCCACTATTTCAGCGGATTTTTTTGCTATCATAGGTAGTATGTCGTTGACCACCGTGAACTTCTTTTTGACCTTTTTGCGTCTTTTCTCTTTGTTCAGGTGTGTCCTCAAGTTCCTAGCACATTCTCTCAGTCCTTTCTCGACCTCATCGATAACTTCCGGTATGTCCGCGATAGAGTCTTTTGCTTCGGATGTGAATGGAACCCTTGTAGACGCTACGTGGACCAAGATGACCGCAGGCCCGGAGGGCATCCCTCTACCTCCTCTTTGATCCAGGCCGTATATCCTCCAATCTATGTTTTTTATGGCGGTGGAAACGGCACATCCACTCTTTTTGTAAAGCAGCGGGACCCTGTTAGCGAACCGTAAAACTTTCACAGGTCCTTCCTTGGGTAGGTCACCGCCGTAAACGAGTCCCACTTCCACCTGGAACGGATTACCCGAATAGACCTCAGGATCTCTTGTCGAAGGAGGGGCGTAGTATTCTGGATGTTGTCCCTTGAGGACGTTCTTGAGTCCCTTCTTTATCAACATACCTTTTATGGGGGAGAGACAGTCGGTCTTTGGTGCCATGAGTTTGACTTTTTTAGCTGCTTTCAAAATTTTCTTACAATCTTCGACCTCAAGATTTTTTGGTTTAGTTTTCTCGTCCATCTCCGCCTCTTCACATATATCCCCCGCTTTACTGTAACTTATCCTGCTGAACTCGTGTTTTAAAAATGATTTCAAAGTCCTTCTATCTGTGTCTTTCGCCATCTTCGCCAAGGTACCCAGTTCTATCCCCTTCAGATGTGGTTGTACCGCTTTAGTTTTCTCTGGGAGTTGATCTGTCGCCCGTTTAAAAATTATTTTTTCTCCATCCCTATCGAACTCTATCCTTGCGTGGGGATTGACTATAGCCGTATTTTTCAGATACTCGAAGACGGAATGTTTCCCCCGTCTCATCAACCCCTTTATGGTGGTCTCGAATTTCATACCGTGCTCTTTACCTTCCCATAGGACCACATCGTCATCGAGGACTTCCGGTTCGTTCTTCTTGGTATCCATGGTTATCTTCATCTTATGGGCGTAATCTTTTTCTTTGACTTTAGACCAAACCAGGGTGGCTTTACCCGTGGTCAGTTGGCCGTACATCACCACTGCCGATACCCCTATACCTTGTTGCCCTCTACTTTGACTGATCTCGTGGAACCTTGAGCCGTAAAGGAGTTTACCGAAGACTTCTGGTACTTTTCTCTTCACTATGCCGGGCCCGTTGTCTTCCACCGTTATCTTATACTCTCTGTCGTTTATCTCTTGGATCCCTACTTTGATCTCTGGAAGGATCTCCGCCTCTTCACAGGCGTCGAGCGAGTTGTCTACACCTTCTTTTACAGCCGTGACCAACGCCTTGGTCAACGAGTCAAAGCCTAAGATGTGTTTGTTCCTCTCAAAAAATTCTCCGACAGAGATCTCCTGTTGTTTTTCCGCAAGTTCCTCGGCTATTGAGGCCATAAGTTCTCGTCAACTCCTTAAAACTTTGGTATTGTTAAACTTTCTGGAAAGCGAGACAGAAAATAGAAAAAAAAGAGGTGAAGTATTTTACACTCACCTGCTAGATTCTCTATCCTGCAGCCTTTCTTCTTCGGATAGATCATCGATATTTTTTCCGGGCATTGCCTTGCCCAGTCCTTCAGATACCTCAGCTATCTTTTCAGGATCGTCAAAATTATGGACGGCTTCCACTATGGCTTCACCCATGACCTGTGGACTTTCGGACTTGAATATACCGCTGCCAACGAATACCCCATCTGTACCTAGCATCATCATCAGGGCCGCATCGGCAGGCGTCGCTATACCTCCCGCGGCGAAATTTACCACGGGCAAGCGCTGCCTCTCCGCGACCTCTTCTACGAGTTTTAGGGTCACGCCGTGCTTTTTAGCTACGTCGATCAATTCATGTTTCTCTTTTTCCTTCAGTTCTCTTATCTCGCCCATGACCGCTCTTTGATGTCTGACGGCCTCGACGATGTTACCCGTTCCGGCTTCTCCCTTCGTCCTCATCATGGCGGCACCTTCTTCTATCCTGCGCAAGGCTTCTCCAAGGTTTCTACATCCACATACGAAGGGGATATCATGATCAGTCTTGTCAACGTGATAGAAAGGGTCAGCTGGGGTCAAAACTTCTGATTCATCCACCATGTCTACACCTAATGACTCCAAAACACGGGACTCTGCGATGTGCCCTATCCTGCACTTTGCCATCACAGGTATGTCAACAGCATCTATTATCTCTTTTATCTTCGCAGGATCGGCCATCCTAGCTACACCTCCTACCTCTCTTATATCGGCTGGGACCATTTCAAGGGCCATCACGGAAACGGCTCCAGCATCCTCTGCTATAGCAGCCTCTTCTGCGTCGGTCACGTCCATTATAACTCCGCCTTTCTGCATCTGGGCAAAACCTCTCTTGATCAATTCGGAACCATAGCGCAAATCATCTATTTTCAAATCCAAAGGCATCTTGATACACCGGAGGACGATAGATGATAGGACTATTTTAAGGTTACCCCCCTCGCCTTGTTCCCTTATTTTTTATATTTTTTTATGATATTCTGAACAAAATAGGTGTGGATCCTCAGATCCGATGTAAGCTCAGGATGGAAAACCAACGCCAAAAGATTGTCCTGCTCAGCTGCGATGATAACCTCTTCTAATCGTCCGAGAGGGGTGCATTTTCCCCAGCAGTTCACGATCATAGGTGCTCTTATGAACACCCCGGGGAAGCGTTTTGCAATATTCGTATCCACATAGCTCTCAAAAGACCTCCTCTGCCTTCCGAACGCATTCCTTTCCACCTCGATGTCCATCAGCTCTAACAACTGCGTGTCTGATCCATCGACTGCCGTACCCCCTTCTTTTGCCAGTAATATAGCCCCCGCACAGGTCCCCATTATGTGCATACCCTCCTCCGCTCTAGAGATTATCTTTTCTCTGATCTTTTTCTGACCCAATATCCGAGAGATAGTGCTGCTTTCCCCTCCGGGGATCACGAGTCCGTCCAGTCCTTCGATCTCCTCTTCATATCTAACTCTCTTTACATCTCCCTTCATCCCCAACTCTTTCAAACTCTTTCTCAAGGACCTTTCGTGTTCTAGTACGGCTCCTTGTATCCCCAATACGCCTAGTCTTATGTTTCTAGGTCGACGGTGATCTGAAAAAGTTGTGCTCATGGAAATGGACCTCTCACTGTTTTATCCTAAATCCGGTCCTTCTGAGTTTTATCTCTTCTCTACTTTCCTCCAAATATCTGTATACCGTAGCGTGTTTTCTACCCTCCAACAACATCTCTATAGCACGTCTAGCCAGATTTAGACGGAAAGAAGTCCCGATTATACCGATGGTGTTTCCCATGACGGAGATATGTGTTTCCGTGAGTTCTTCTATTATCTCTCTGGTCCTACCATCCCTGCCTATAACTCTGCTCCTCATCCTACGTACCGCGTTGGTGTTTTTACCCACCCAATCCCGTATATCCAAAAGGAAGAAACTGACCTCCTCCTCTAATATATCCAGGGCCTTTTCAGGGTTGAATCCCCTACCGATAGCCTTGACCACGTCTTCGACTTTCAAAGACAAGATAGGATCGTCTATATCACTTACGTCTATCTCGATCAATCCCGTTTTTGAATCTATGTCGAGTATTGCTCCGCTTTCATCTTCTATCTTTTTTTTAGTACTTCCCTTCTTACCTATGAGGACTCCTATCCTATTCTTAGGTATCTTTAAATTTGGCATGATATCACATCTTCAAATCAGTTCTTCTTCTACTTCGATCCCCACTCTTTCTACAACGTCTTCTTGGGTTATATCTACGCCGTTGGACCTGAAGTACCTTACCACGTTCTTCACATCTCTTTCAAGTAGATTTATGGCTTCGGGATGATCCAAGAATACGGACTGTGAAACATCTATCATATACGGTCGCTCCTTTGATATGAGTATGTTGAATTCGCTGAGATCTCCGTGGACCATCTCGACCTCGTTGTAAAGCGTTTTCATATGATCCAATATCTCACCGCATACATATTCCATATCTTCCTGGTCTATATCTACGTCTTTCAACATAGGTGCCGGAAAGCCCCTATGCTCTAGATACTCCATGATCAGTATATTTTTAGAAAAAGATATGGGTTCAGGAACTTTTATGCCTGCCTTATGCATGATGCGTAGATTTGAAAACTCTTTCCTAGTCCAAGAGAATATCATCTTCGCCCCTTTGGGCACGTCTTTGAATCTATAATCTCCTTCTATGTACTGTCTGTACTTCTTAAAAACGGCTGTGTTGATCCTCATGATCTTGACCGCAACGGGCGTACCGTCTTTTTGTTCACCTCTAAATACCTTCGCCTCTTTACCCGTAGATATTGGATGGTCTAGTATGTCTATGGCACCGTCTTTCATGAGACCATAGAGTTCCATCAAGGTCCTTTTGTCGAATACTTCCTGGTAGGTTTTTCTTCCAGGTATACGTATCCGTTCTTTGAGTAGTTCGTCCCTATCCTTTTTTGTCTTACTGACCATGTGTAATCATCTCTTCTTTTGGCGGATAAAAACCTTTTGGATCAGAATAAGTGGTCTTCCTCCGGAGGGTATTTTTCTTCGTTCTTCTTCAATTTTTCTTCGACCGCCTTTCCAAGGTCTATGTCGGCTATATTCGAAAGAGCCAAAAGGTAGATCATCACATCGGCCATCTCCTCGCTCAACCTTTCGTCGTCCACCGACGAGAGCGAGTCCTCCTTCCACTGGAAGAGTTCCAACAGTTCGGAAGCTTCTATGCATACGGATATGCTCAAGTCTTTAGGGGTATGATATCTTTTCCAATCACGTTGGTCCCTGAACTGCTCTACAGCCTTCTGTAATTCTTTTGTATCTACCATCTTCTCCTCCATATGGATCACAGCGGACTCGCCGGGAATCTCGCCCGATCAGGGAATACCAGACCGGTTTTCGAACCCGGGTTTAGGGCTCCGGAAGCCCCGATGATATCCTTTGCAGTCCGGCTCTTTATGAGACCGGATAGCTACACCACGAGCCCACAAGATGTATCTTACTTCTTATCTGTGAATTCCGTGTATCCGCATTTGCCGCAGGAGGTCCTATTTTCATGTTCTGCTAGAAAGACTCCTTCTCCACATTTGGGGCAGTTCCTTCTATTCCTTTTGAGTTCGCCGTTTTCGACCTCGTATATCTCAGATTTTTCCATCTATATCACCACCTTTGATTACCTTTTTTGGAAATAGTCCCGTTCATACTCTTTCACAAACTTTTCATCGTCGTAAACTCTGACCTTGACGATAGATCTCTCTTTACCGTACTCCGTATCTATCTTGTCCAACACGATCTCGTTTTTTGAAGCGTTTACCAAGCTCGCTATCTTATCTATGAGTACCTTTCTCGAGGGTGTTCCTTCACCTTCGTGGTCAACACCAAGGTTGAGTTCGCGTCTATGCATAAGTTTGTTTTCTTTTTCTTGTTCTATCTCGACTTCGACCATGTTATACACCTTTGTTCACTTCTATCATGTTATTTATTACTTCCCAACTTTTTTCTTTTAAATCTTTCGATACTTCGTTGATCACCATGCCTTCCGAGGGCACACCATAGATGACGATACCGTCTAGAGGGCAGAGTACTATGGCTACGAGGGACAGTAAGTCCTCTTCACCTTCTACTCTTATCAGTACCGGTTCGTCCTTTTCTATGGCACTTTGAAAAGCACACCAAGCCTTTCGTACGATGATCTCCGGGGGATTTTTGATATCTAGTTCCGTGGGAAATTCAACTAAATTATCGTATTCGAAGGGGCCTCTCCTGGTTTTTCCGTCTATAACGGCTACATCCGGTTTTAGGCCCTGTTCAAGTAAGGTATCAGTGACAACGTCTCCAACGGCGATGATGGGTTTTTTATCTAAATACTTCAGTGGCAGTTCGCCTTGAACTACTTCGCCTAGCGTATCTTTCAATCGGATCCGCTGTTCTTTCTTCAATCTCAGATCGCTGTCTGGAATCTTTTTATCTAACATCTATCCTCTGACCTTTAAAGCAAATTTACCGTTGGCTTTTATCCCCATCTTCTTGGCTAGAGTGGAATTTTCGTGGTCTATTATTACCAGATAGCCCTGCCATTCCCTGGATACTTCGCTTCCACATAGGGGACACTCATTGTCTTCCGTCAAACGATTACATTCTTTACAAGCTTTCAGTTTTACCAAATTCAGTCCTCCTCCTCGTCATCTTCTTTCAGCCATTCCAACTTACCCAAACCGTTCTGCCTCATGGTCAATCCTATCTTGCTTTCCCGGGGGTTCCTCTCGTTGACGCTCACCGTGACTATCCTAGCTCTGATCTCGTCGCCGATCTCCAGAGAATCTCCTGAATCCTTGCCCACCAATCTTTGGTTTCCTTGATCGACTTCCACTTTATCGTTCATTATCTGGCTGATATGGAGCAGTCCGTCAAGTGGTCCGAACCTGATAAAAGCGCCGAACTTCAGTACCTCGCACAGGTAACCTAATATCAGTTCCTGCTCTACTAGTTTAAACTGCAGGGCGTCGTATCTTACCTCTTGGTGAACACCTCCATCGCCGTGGACGACCCTGCCGTCGCCTACTCTCTCAACGTTCGTAGCGAGTATGAGCAATTTGTTTCCTTCTTCGATATTCCCCTCTAGCTCGGCTTTAGCGATCTCTCTAGCCGCATCATCGAGATCCTCGTCCAATCTATAGGGAGGTATACGGATCGTGTCTGTTTTCTTTTCCATTATATACATCGTCGTTCACCTTAGACTCACTTTCATATAAGTGCATAAGTGGCGATGGCGCTAGCGAATACAAGGGAAACTATAGACATCAATTTTATCAGTATATTGAGCGCCGGACCAGAAGTGTCCTTGAAAGGATCACCAACGGTATCTCCTATGATACCCGCCTTGTGTGCTTCTGAACCTTTACCACCGTGGTGGCCCTGCTCGATGTACTTTTTCGCGTTATCCCATGCACCACCGGAATTAGCCATCATTATGGCGAGTACGAAACCGGTACCCGTGGCTGCCAATAAAAAGCCAACCAGTGCGGCGGGCCCTAAAAGGAATCCCACCAACAAGGGCACGATTATGGCCATCATTCCTGGCACTATCATCTCTTTGAGTGCCGCAGCGGTACTTAGGTTTATGGGTCTTTGATAATCGGGTTCCGCCTCTCCCTCTAGAAGACCGGTCACCTCTTTGAACTGCCTTCTAGCCTCTTTGACTATCATGAACGCCGTTCTGCCTACCGCTTTCATCGTGATAGCACAGAAGACGAATGGTATCATGGCGCCGATGAAGATCGCAACCACTGTGGTGGGCTCCATGACGCTGAAATCACCGGGATCTAAACCGATCTCGGAAGCATAAGCCGCCGTAAGTGTAAGTGCTGTCAAAGCGGCCGAACCTATGGCAAAACCCTTGCCCGTAGCTGCGTTGGTATTGCCCAGAGAGTCAAGAGCGTCCGTCCTCTCTCTGACTTTCGGATCAAGCCCGCTCATCTCCGCTAGGCCTCCCGCGTTGTCGGCCACCGGGCCGTATGCATCGGAAGAAAGCGTTATACCCAGCGTGGAAAGCATCCCTATAGCCGCTATAGCTATGCCGTAAAGGCCTGCAAGGTAAAATGCTATAAGGGTAGCTCCAGAAACTATCACCACAGGGAAGACAGTGCTCTCCATACCCGTGGCGAGGCCCTGTATTATGAACGTAGCTGCGCCGGTTTCCGTGGACTCCGCCATCTTCTTCGTAGGGCTGTATCTATCCGAAGTATAATATTCGGTGAAGTAACCTATGAGTACTCCTCCGACCAACCCGGCTACCACGGCACCGAAGAGTCTGTAAGCCAACCTACCAAAATCATCTGGTGGAAGCGTGATATATAGAGCGATGAACGAAAATACGATTATCAACGCTGCGGCGCCCCATGTACCCTTTCTCAGAGCCGCCAATAAAGTCTCCTGACTGGCGTCGCCTTCCGCCTTCACAAAGAAAATACCTATCATAGAGGCGATGATGCCTGCACCGGCGATGATGAAAGGTATCGCGAATATCTGCATCTCTAATCCGTGTTCTATGACCGCATCCTGTATGGGACTTCGGTCCAAAAGAGCTTCACCTTGGAACGCCATCCAACCCAACGCTAATGAAGCTATGATGGTATTGGTATATGATTCGAAAAGATCCGCTCCCATGCCCGCAACGTCTCCAACGTTGTCACCTACGTTGTCCGCGATGACCGCTGGATTTCTTGGATCGTCTTCCGGTATCTCGGCTTCTACTTTACCTGCGAGATCGGCTCCGACGTCCGCCGCCTTGGTGTAGATACCTCCACCGACTCTGGCGAAAAGAGCTATGGAACTCGCTCCGAAACCGAATCCGGCGATGTACATGATGGCTTCTTCCAGATTATAAACATAACGTATCAAGAGTAAACTGACGCTGAGACCGATCAAGCCAAAACTTACCACTGAAAGTCCCATCACCGAACCTCCGCGGAAAGCTATGGTTAAAGCGTCGTTCAGACTTTTTCTGGCACCCTGGGTAGTCGGCGCACTAGAGCTGGTAGCGGTTATCATACCGAGATAACCGGCGGCAGCGGATAAAAACGCACCAACCAAAAATGGGAACCAAGTCATCAAGCTCACGCCTTCGGCGTAGTCTTTTACGACCAGACCTATAGCGACTATCACAACAAATATCGCTATATACTTGTATTCCGTATTCAGGTACGTTCTCGCTCCTTTTTTGACTTCACCTGACAGTCTTTCCATCTTTTTTGTCCCAACATCTTGTTTCGAAATGAATTTCCAGAAGTATCCTGCCAAGATCAGACCCAGTACGGCTGTGATCATGGCTATCAATATCGCAAGGACTTCCTGCGACATACCTAATGTATCTGCTATTCCCAACATAATAAACACCTATTAAATCGGGAATGTGATATTGTTTATATAGTTTTTGATTGCTTTTTTTTGATTTGGACGATACATCCTTGCACCAAATCGCAAAACTTATATCTTTCATTTCATTTCGAAAAAACCAGAGGTATCATATCATGAAAACGACCATAGGCCAGTTATTGGAGGATAGAGCGGAAGAGTATTCTGATAAAGAAGCAGTCATATTTGAGGATAGACGTATAACTTATGAAGATCTGAACGAAAAGGCCGAGAGGTTAGCTTACTTTTTGATGAAGAGAGGCGTGAGCCGGGGAGACAAGGTTTCTATATGGTTACCCAACTTACCCGAATGGATCATAGCATGGTTCGCCGTACCTAAGATAGGAGCCGTTGTAGTTCCTACCGATCCGTGGTACAAGGGTGAAGAGATAGAATACATGTTCAACGATTCGGATACAAAAGCGGTGATAACCACGGACCAGGCCGGCAAATACAGATTTTTAGAAACGCTGGAAGATAGAAGATCGGGTTTGGAAACTTTAGAGACCTTGGTCCTGTTAGAAGGAGAAAGCGACGAGTTTTCTTCTTTCAATTTTGATGAAGTATATGAAACGGGGAAAGATTGGAGAGAAGACGAAGATTATTTGAAGAGGAAAAGAGAAACCGACCCTGACGATGTGACCTTTTTGTTGTATACGTCCGGAACCACGGGAAAACCCAAGGGAGTCATGCTCTCTCACCACCAGATAGTCAAAAACGCCCTGGACCAGGGAGAGATCTTAAAGGCGAGAGAAGACGACAAGCTGGTCATACCTGTTCCTTTCAGCCACTGCTTCGGCAACGTGATGAGCATCACACTCATGACGGTTTTTGGAGGGACCATGATACCTCTCGTTGAATTCGATCCCTACAAAGCGCTGGAACTGGTGGAGGACGAAGGGGCTACCATGATACATGGGGTTCCGACCATGTTCATACGGGAATTGGAAGTTATGAAGGAAGAAGATTATGATACCAGCACTCTAAGGACAGGTATAATGGCCGGCTCAAGTTGTCCCGTCGAGACCATGAGATCCGTCATCGACGATATGGGTTGTAATGTTTCCATAACCTACGGGCTGACCGAGGCGTCTCCCGGTGTGACCATGACCAGATTCGACGATTCCATCGAGGATAGAGTGGAAACGGTAGGACGAGTCATGCCCGACCAGGAGATAAAGGTGGTCGACGACCAGGGCAACGAAGTTCCGCCAGGAGAGACCGGTGAATTGATGGTAAAAGGTTACAACGTTATGAAAGGCTACTACAACAAACCTGAATCTACCGAAGAAACCATCGAGGACGGATGGCTTCATACAGGGGATCTGGCCGAGATGGACGAAAGGGGCTTCGTAAAGATAGTTGGCAGGAAAAAGGACATGGTCATCGTGGGCGGCTTGAATGTTTACCCTAGAGAGATAGAAGAATACCTAATCGAACATCCCGAGATACAAGAGGTTGCGGTCGTGGGTGTGCCGGACGAACAATTGGGAGAGGTCGTAGTTGCAGCGGTGGTACCCACAAATGGTGCGGACATGACTGATCAGGACGTTGTTGACTTCTTGTATGGTGAAGTGGCTAGTGCAAAAGTACCTCGCTACGTATCCGTTACCGATGAATTACCTGTTTCCGGGAGAGGCAAAGTACAGAAATTCAAACTGAGAGACAGATTGATGGAAAAAGTTGAAGAGGGAGAACTCAAAAAGATAGTTCCCACCGAGGTAAAAAAGAAGTGAAGCCCTCTCGAATAAGCATCTGACTCTATAGGGATAAGGCGACCGAATCCTTTTTAAACCCCTTGGTCCTCCATATGGATCAGATGCAAGAGTAAATTTTCATAAAAAATATGATAGGGTATGGATATGGATTTCGAACTCACTGAAGAACAGAAGATGTTTAAAAGGTCCGTAAGGAAGTTTGCAGATAAAGAGATAGCGCCTAGAGCCATGGAGATCGATAAAGAACATGAATTTTCTTGGGACACCATAAAGAAAGCAGGTGAATTAGGTCTTATGGGTATGACCGTTCCCCAGGAATATGGTGGAGCCGGTATAGACAGGGTGAGTTACATGCTGGCGCTGGAAGAGGTATCCCGCGTGTGTGGTTCTCACGGTCTTACCATAGAGGCACACAATTCGTTGGGTATAGGCCATATATATGAAAAGGGGAGTGAAGAACAAAGAAGAAAGTACCTCCCTAAACTTACAGACGGGACGGCTTTAGCCGCGTGGGCACTGACCGAGCCCAAGGCGGGCTCCGACGCCGCGTCGGTTGAAACCACCGCGGTAAAAGACGGCGACGAGTGGGTGATAAACGGTACGAAACAGTTCATCACCAGCGGCAGTATCGCAGACGTGGTCGTGGTCATGGCCATGACAGATAAGAGCAAAGGTGCTAGAGGTATATCCGCCTTCATCGTGGAAGAGGATACCCCTGGGATAGAATATGGTGTAGAGGAAAGTAAACTCGGTCTTCGCGGTACCGTGACGTCCGAGATGTTATTTGATGGATGTAGGGTGCCGGATGAAAATATGTTGGGTGAGCCTGGAGAAGGATTTACAGGAGCCATGAACATATTAGATCGAGGCCGCACCGCCATAGGTGCCATGTCGGTGGGCATAGCCCAGGGCGCTCTGGAGAAAAGCATCGCCTACGCCAAAGAAAGAGAACAGTTCGGGAAACCCATAGGTCGATTTCAGGCGGTTCAATTCATGTTAGCGGATATGGCTACGAAGATCGAAGCCTCCCGATTGCTGGTACTTCGTGCCGCATACATGGAGGATCAGGGCCAGTCCTTCAGTAAAGAAGCAACCATGGCAAAGTTGTTCGCCTCTGAAACAGGGGTAAGGGCAACGAGAGACGCTATCCAGATCTTAGGTGGGCAGGGTTACATGAGAGAAAACGAAGTAGAACGCTATTTTAGAGATATCAAATTATGTACCATAGGTGAGGGGACTTCAGAAGTACAGCGGATGGTCATCGCAAAACGTCTAGGGCTGTAAAATTCACATCCTGTACATGCTGGGTTTCCATTCAGGGATAGGTGCGTTCAAAGAAGCCGATATGCCAAGACCTAGTACCATGCGTGTATCTATTGGATCTATGACGCCGTCGTCCCATATCCGTGCGGTACTGTAGTATGGATTTCCCTCTTTTTCGTACTTTTCTGTGATGGGTTCGGTGATCTCTTCTTCCTCTTCTTCGCTGAGTTCTTTCCCTTTACGCCACAACTGGTCTCTTTTTACCGTTAAAAGTACTCTAGCGGCTTGCTCGCCTCCCATCACGGATATCCTTGCATTTGGCCACATCCAGAGCTGCCTCGGTTCGTATGCCCTGCCGCACATACCGTAATTACCAGCGCCGTAAGAGCCGCCTATCATCACAGTAAATTTAGGAACCTGGGCGTTGGCTACTGCGGTGACCATCTTTGCGCCGTCCTTCGCTATACCCCCTGCCTCATACTTTTTGCCCACCATGAAACCGGTTATGTTCTGAAGAAAAACAAGAGGTATGCGCCGCTGGCAGCACAGTTCTATGAAGTGGGCCCCCTTCAATGCGGACTCTGAGAAGATCACGCCGTTGTTGGCTAGTATGCCCACGGGATACCCCATGATATGTGCGAAACCGCAGACCAGGGTTTCGCCGTAGAGCTTTTTAAATTCGTGAAACCTGGATCCATCTACGATCCTGGCTATGACTTCACGTACTTCGAAGGGTTGTTGAGGATTTTCAGGTATTATGCCGTATATCTCCTCGGGATCGTACAGCGGTTCTTCCGGTTTTTTGACTTCGAGCGATGTCTTTTCCGGTCTGTTCAGGTTCTCTATGATGTTTCGAGTTATACCGATGGCGTCTTCATCGTCTTCGGCGTAATGGTCCGCCACACCGCTCTCTCTGCAGTGAACGTCCGCACCGCCGAGTTCTTCAGCGCTTACCTCCTCTCCCGTAGCTGCTTTGACCAGAGGAGGTCCTCCTAGAAAGATAGTTCCAGTATCTTTGACGATAACGGCCTCGTCGGACATGGCCGGTATGTAGGCACCACCCGCGGTACACATACCCATCACCACGGCTATCTGAGGTATACCTTTAGAAGCCATCCTTGCTTGGTTGAAAAATATGCGGCCGAAGTGCTCCCTGTCCGGGAATACCTCGTCCTGCATGGGAAGAAAAGCACCGCCGGAATCTACAAGGTAGATACACGGCAGATTGTTATTCAGAGCTATGGTCTGGGCTCTTAGATGTTTCTTTACGGTCATGGGGTAATATGTCCCTCCTTTGACCGTCGCATCGTTAGCGACCACAACTATCTCTCTGCCGTGAACTATACCTATACCTGTAACTATGCCCGCCGCCGGCGCATTATCGTCGTAGAGTCCATACGCCGCCAGTGAGTTGAATTCCATGAACGGTGTGCCTGGATCGAGAAGCGCATCTATCCTATCACGGGCCAACATCTTTCCTCTAGACTTGTGTAATTCGATACGCTCATCTCCACCTCCCTTCATGGCCCAAGATATCTTGCTCTTCAGGTGATCGACCAGCTGTTCATACTTTTCATAATTTTTTTTGTACTCTTCGCTAGAAGTATCTATTTTGCTTTCTAACACATCCATATTTAATCCTCCTTGATTATGTTAACAGTTTCTTGACCTATGTCTATCTGTTCGCCTTCTTCATAATGGACTTCGTCCACCACTCCGTTCCAAGGTGCTTTTATTATGTATTCCATCTTCATGGCCTCTATCACCATGACCACATCTCCGGCTTCGACTTCATCGCCTTCCTCTACATCGACTTTCACTACGTTACCGGATATCGGTGACCTGAGGTCTTTCTCGCTCTCGGTGCCGCCGCCCTTCTTTCTTCCAGTGAGTTCCACCGGCGTGACCTCGAATACCTCTCCATCGATGAACAAATATTTATCGCCGTTACTTTCGGATACTACGCACTTTATCTCTCTTCCTCCAAGATCTATACTTAAAAAACCTTCGTCTACCTCGGCTGCGGTGACCGTATACGTGTTTCCGTCGTAAGTGACGTAGTACTTTTCTCCGTCCCGTTCTACTTCCACCCTGTAGGTGTTATCTCCGTACTCATATTTTAGGATCATTTTAGACACCTATCCTCCATCTACCGCTGGATCTCCAAGGGGAGTGAGGATCGGACTCTTTGTATCTCACTACTTCTTTCCTCTTGGGATGCATGGAATCGTAAACCGCTAGGGCTATCAACGCATCGAGATCGAGTTCTTCTTTTACGTCGGTCCAGTCCTGGAAATGATCCTCAAGGAAATGAGTTGTGATATCACCGCCTTTGAAGGCTTCGTGGGCGATGATCTCTTTTAAAAAGGGTATGTTGGTCTTTATACCTAGGACCGCATATCTAGAAAGTGCCCAGCACATCTTTTCTATACTGTCTGCTCTGTTCTCTCCCTTGACTATAAGTTTACCCACCATAGGATCGTAGTAGGGAGTCACTTCCATACCTTCTTCTATCCCTACGTCGTTCCTGACGTTGGGCCCTCTAGGGAGTTCGATCTTGTTCACCTCGCCGGTGCACGGCAGGAAACCATTGGTGGGGTCCTCCGCGTAGATGCGGCACTCCATGGCATGCCCGTTGGGTCTTACATCTTCCTGTGATATGTCCATTTTTTTTCCGTTGGCTATCCTCAACTGCCACTTGGCCAGGTCTACACCCGTGATGGCTTCGGTTATAGGATGTTCCACTTGTAATCTTGTGTTCATCTCCAGAAAATAGTACTTGTGCTCGGAATCCACCATGAACTCTACGGTTCCAGCGTTCACGTATCCCACTGCATCCGCTGCGCGTACCGCCGCACTCCCCATCTCTTCCCTGAGTTCCTCGGTCATCATGGGCGAAGGGGTCTCCTCTATGATCTTCTGGTGCCTTCGCTGGATAGAGCATTCCCTCTCGTTTAGATGTATTATGTTCCCGTGCTCATCGGCTAGTATCTGAAATTCTATATGTCTCGGTTGGTCGAGGTATCTCTCAAGGAAAACCGATCCGTCACCGAAGGACGAAAGTGCCTCCCGCTTTGCGCTCTCTATCGAGTCACGAAGATCTTCTTTATCTCGTACTATCTTCATCCCCTTTCCACCACCACCTGATGTCGCTTTTACCATGAGCGGGAATCCTATGTTTTTACCCTCTTCTATCAAGGTGTCCGTATCCTGTTTTGAACCATGATAGCCGGGTATCACTGGAACGTCCGCCTCTTTCATCAAGTTTTTGGCCTTGATCTTGTTACCCATATCTGCGATGACCTCCGCAGGGGGGCCTATGAACTTTATATCGACATCTCCACAACTCTTGGCGAAATCTGGGTTCTCCGCAAGAAAACCATAGCCTGGATGTATAGCGTCTGCATCCTTCGACATGGCGGCGTCGATGATCTTGGGGATGTTGAGATAACTTTCGGAGGGAGTCGGGTCTCCAAGATCGACGGACTCATCCGCTATACGTACGTTGGGTGCGTTTTTATCCACTTCTGAGTAAACGGCTACGGTCTTTATACCTCTCTCTTGACAGGCCTTTATGATCCTCACCGCTATCTCACCCCTATTGGCGACTAGCACTTTTTCTATCATCGATGATCACTCCACCTGGGTTTTCTTTTTTCCAGAAAAGCCTCGATCCCTTCTTGACCCTGGGAAGATACCCTGAGTTCGGCTATCTTTTTAACGGTGGACTCTTTGTATTCTTCTTCTCCCACTTCGTCGTACCTCTTCATCATCTCCTTTACTTCTTTCACCGCATGGGGAGACGATGACTGAATTTCCTCTATATATCTGGAGACTTCGTCGTCCAAGTCTTCAGAGCTCGCCACATAGTCTACCAAACCTATCTTTGAAGCGTAGGTGGAATCGAACATCTCTCCTGTGATGAACAATCTTTTCATGTTCGCCTCTCCTATCCTTTTTACAACGAAGGTGGATATAACCGAGGGGATCAGCCCTAGATTTATCTCACCGAAGGAAAATTTTGCATCGGGTACGGCTATCACGATGTCGGATACGGCCATGAGTCCTATGCCTCCTCCAAAGGCATGCCCGTTCACCTTTGCTATGATGGGCTTTGGATAGTAATACATCGAGTCGTACAGTTCGAGCAGTATACTGCTGTCACGGATGTTCTCTTCTTCACTATAGTCTATCATGCTCTTCATCCAGTTGAGGTCGGCACCGGCTGAGAACGAACTACCTTCGCCGGTCAGCACGACACATCTAACTTCGGAGTTATCTTCGTATTCTCTGAAACATCTAGTCAATTCGTTCAACATGACTTTGTTCATAGCGTTGTGTACTTCAGGTCTATGGAGCGTTATAAAAAGAGTATTTTCTTTTATGTTCAGATCTACTGCCTCATAGGTCATATGGATTCTAAAAGAATCATGGGTACACATTAAATAAGCTTTTCTCCCATGCATCGGCTATGTTGTTCGAGGGGAAACAATTAATAATATAATCTAAAATGCAGTATCACATGCGATGTCCACGTTGTGACCTGGAGATGGAAAACGGTAGATGTGATGTCTGCGGCTACAATGACCCGAAGATATCATCTACCCCAGATACTACCGTTTCGAGTAAAGACGTTGTCAAACACGTCGCTACCACGGCGGCGGTTTTGACCTTTCTGGGTCTTCTATTCTTGAATACGGCGCTGACCATCTTGTCCGTAGAAATGGTGCTTCCAGAGACTTTGACCGGTTCCGGTGTGATCTTCATCGTTTTTCCTATCCCTATAGGTATAATCGAGTTGAGTGGATATTCATTTTCTGCATATTACCTATTTTTGGTAGCGGCCATACTGGTCTCATTGGTGGTGATATTTTACAAAGGGCTGGAAGATCTTTATCTATACCTCAAAGAGGTGTTTACAGGAAAATTCAAAGAGGTGAAAGAGAACGATAGGCTGGGCTCTCCCATATTGAGGTTGGTATCCATATTTACCGCTCTTCTCTTCATCACCATGATTTACTACCTAGGTTTAGAGATGATGGGTCTCAGCCCTTCCGTATCACCGATAGAGGATTACGATCTATGGGAGAGATTATATTCACTGACTCAAGCGGTGGTATGGGAAGAGATAGTGGTGCGGGTGGTATTCATCGGTATACCCATGGCGGTGTATGCTGCTGGTAAAGGTAAGGAAAAACTTAGTCGATACGTCCTTGGAGGCTTTGGATTCGAGTACAGAGTGGCGGTGGTATGGATATTGATATCTTCAGTCATATTTGCGCTTGCGCATCTTCCCGCCTGGGACCTTTTAAAGATGTTTCCCACGTTCATCGCTGGATTGGCCTTCGGATACCTTTTCGTAAAGAACGGACTCTATTCCGCTATACTTCTCCACTTCTTTTGGAATTTTATGTCCGTACCGGATATGATGACGGACATGGATAACTACCTTGCTTTTCTTTCCTGGTTGACGGTGTTTTGGATGATTGTAGGTGCCTATTACACCTATCACTACACTAAAAAAGTGGCCACATGGGTTCAGAAAAAACCCAGGAAGAAAGCTGAACCTATCAGAAAAAAACCTGTGGAACGTACCGCGGGAGTGAGCGTAGGCTATGTTTGCCAGGGATGCGGTTTCGACAAAGCGTTATACACTGGCGAAGGAAAAGTTAAGTGCAAGAGGTGCGGGAACGAAAGCGAGGCAAAAACCGATCGTCCTCCCGGGTATGACGACAAATTATCACGTAACAGAGAATGGCCTCCGTCGTGAAGACTTCGAAAAGTTTTATATCACCTCCCTTTCTGCCGGAATCGATAGGATGACTAAGAAGATCATAAAGATCGACAGGGACCTTTGCAAAGGTTGCGGTATATGTATCGAATACTGTCCAAAGGATGTTTTGGTGGGATCGGACGACCTGAACAGATACGATAATCACTTTCCTGAAGTTCTTTGTGCCCAACGGTGTATACTGTGTAGGAGATGCGAGCTCTACTGCCCGGACTTTGCCATAGAGGTGGAAGGATGATGGACGCTGGGGAGTATTTTCTCGAAGGGAACATAGCATGTGCCGAGGCCGCCATGAAGGCGGGATGCTTGTTTTACGCCGGCTACCCCATAACGCCGGCTTCCGAGGTGATGAACCACCTTTCCAAAGAACTTCCTAAAGTGGGCGGTAGGTTCGTTCAGATGGAAGACGAGATAGCTAGTATAGCTTCCGTTATCGGTTCTTCGTGGACCGGTTTGAAATCCATGACCGCAACGTCGGGACCCGGTTTTTCATTGATGCAGGAAAATTTAGGTTACGCGGTGATGACGGAAACGCCCTGCGTGGTGGTGAACGTTCAGAGGGCCGGACCTTCCACGGGTCAAGCTACAAAGCCCGGTACCGGGGACGTCATGCAGGCGCGCTTCGGCAGTCAGGGCGATTATGAGATAATAGCTCTGTCGCCCAATTCGGTACAGGAGATGTTCGATCTTACGGTCAGGTCTTTCGCTCTCTCGGAAAGGTATAGGGTACCGGTTATTCTTTTGGCCGATGCAGGAGTGGGACACATGAGGGAGAGGGTGAAGATACCCGAGGAGGTGGAGATAGTGGATAGAAAGAAGCCTTCTTCTGGGGAGAAGGAGTTTTTCGATACCAGTGAAGAGGACCACGTACCTCCCATGCCCAACTTTGGAGAAGGTCACGAACTATTGGTTACCGGTTCGACGCATCTCGGAGACGGTTCTAGGGATACCGCGAGCTTTTCCGCTCAAGACAGGTTGGTCAGAAGGTTAGTGGCCAAGATAGAAGACAACAAGAGAGACATAGAAGATTGGGAAGAGCGGGATGCAGATGCGGAGCTCGTGGTGGTATCTTACGGATCCATGTCCAGACCGGCGAGAGGAGCGGTAAAGAAGGCCAGGGAGAAAGGTCACGATGTAGGATTTTTCAGGCCTAAAACCATGTGGCCCAGTCCGGAGGAAAGGTTGAAAGAGATCGGTGAAGGCTCAAAAGTACTGTTAGCGGAACTCTCTTTGAGAGGTTACAGGATGGAAGTCGAAAGGTGCGTCGACGATCTTTACGTCTACGATAGGTTGAATTCTCTTCCCACGGTGGATGAAGTTTACGAAAAGATCCTGGAGGTGTTAAGATGATAACTGCGGCGGAGATAAAAGAGAAGTACGTTAGAAACCATCCTTCTCCCTTCTGCCCCGGATGCGGAGGAGGCATGGTATTGAACGCCATGTCCAGGGCAGTGGAGAGGAGTGATGTAGAAAAAGAAGACATCGTGGCTGTTAGCGGTATAGGTTGTGCCGCCTGGATACCTTCACCGCACTGGAGGGTCGACACTCTACATACGACTCATGGAAGGGCCATCCCCTTCGCCTCGGGAGTGAAGATAGCTAACAGAGACCTAGAGGTCATGGTGGTCTCAGGCGACGGCGACTGCGCCGGTATCGGCGGCAATCATCTACTGCACGGTGCTCGCAACAACATCGACTTGAACGTTTTGATGGTGAACAACGGACTTTACGCCATGACAGGAGGACAGGTGGCGCCTACCACGGAGCACGGCGAGAGAACTCTGACCACGCCTCACGGTAATCCAGCATCCAGCTTTGAGGTTGCAGAAGTCGTTAAGGCCGCCGGCGCATCACACGTGGCTCGATGGACCACTTACCATATGAAAGAACTGATCGCCGAGGTCGAGAAGGCCATGGAGACGGACGGTTTTTCCTTCATCGAGATCATGACACAATGTCCTACCAGGAAGGGAAAGAAGCAGGGGATGGACGGCATAGATATGCTCGCATGGTATAAAGAGAATACCAGTAAGGATAAGGAAAGCGACAAGATGTTCGTCGGTACGTTGTGCGATGTAGAAAAGCCGGAGTTGGTAGGATCTATCTACAGGCAGATAGATGAGTTAGGAGGTGTATGATATGATGAAGATACGCATAGGAGGATGGGCCGGACAGGGCACGGTTCGAGCCGGTACCATACTCGGTAAGTCACTGGCTCTGGAACAGGGTTATCACGTTGTACAGCAGCGTTCCTATTCCGCCGCGGTGAGGAGCGGTATAGCTTACTCCGACGTGGTGGTGGACCATGAAGGATTGGACGAACTGGTCATCGAGTGCCCCGATCACCTTCTAGTCCTTTATCAAGATACTCTGGATCAGTGGGAAGAGATGGCCTCGAAGGTGGAACACTTGATAGTGGACAGTTCTAGGGTAGGTAGGGTTGAAAAAACGTCCGGCAGGGTTTACAAAGTACCTGCGGGACGCATAGCTGAAAACATAGCGACTTCCAAAGCCGCCAACGTCGTTCTTTTGGGTGCTCTCGCCGGAGTATCTGCGGAGGTGGATCTGAACTGCCTTGAAAAGACGGTCAAGAAGGAATTCCCCGAGAAGTACGTGGATATCAACGTCGAGGCATTGAAAAAGGGGTACGAAGCGGTTCTCGAAAAGCGATAAATTAAAATGTGATGAGATTTTTTGTATGATATGGACCCGGAAAACATGGCGATAGAGGATAGCAAGCACTGGCACTTCAGAGAGAAGGCACATTCTCCGAATTTTAAGGCCCTTTGGAAACATATGAGTACAAAAGGAAATCCCTCCGGATATTATCTTTTCATGGTGGAAAGGGATGAGATAGTCCAGAAAAACGAGGAAGAGGGACAGACTAAACTTCCCATGGGCGATAACAAAAACATAGAACTGATTTTGATACGGTCGAAACCCAAGGAGAAGAACAAGGAACGCGTCATAACAAAAGAACTGAAAGACAAGAACGAAGCCATCGAAGAGGCGAAAAACTGGATGGACGAATTCATCTACATAAAGAACCTGGAAAAGACCTTTTAAGAGTGCACGTGTGAACATATATACCCTGGGCGATTTGAAAATCAGGCAAAAACATTTATAGAGGGAGTTTTCCTTTATAAAGGACAAAAAATTTTATATAGATATACCATCGATGATTACCATACTTGAAGGAGGCTAAGAGGAAGGTTTCGATGGAAAAAAAGGTCATGTCATGTCCGTACTGTGATGAAAAAGCAGTACATAAAAAGAAGGAAGGGCTGAAAGCCAGCGTCTGGAAATGTGATGAGTGTTATTCAGTCACCATAATAAGTCCAAAATCATATTCTAATTCTAAGCGAGCCATCGAAAAGAGACTAAAAGAGTTAGAGGAGTCCGTGGTTTGATACACGTCGAAAACAGGTGATCTTTTTGCGAGATAGTGATCAACAGGGTTTTAAGCATATTTATTTCTCTACAGGATTCCAGTATCTTTGAGAGCGTGGTAATCACTAAATATCAGTTCACATTATGAATGTAGTACTAGGTTGAGTGTAACAAAGCTTATGGACGATCGTTGTCTAGCTCGCCGGTTTGGACCGAGCCTTACTGGCTGTGAGGATAGGACCGGAGGGAAGAGAGTATGGTCTGTCGCTTTGGAGCAAATATTCAAAGAGATGATAACATGTCAGAAGAAGAGAAAAAATATTACAACCACCCGACTTCTACCGTCGAAGAGGGTGCAGATATAGGAAGGAATACGAGGATATGGCATTACGCCCACGTTAGAGAGAAAGCTGTCATAGGCGATGGTTGTAATCTGGGAAAGGACGTTTACATCGATACTGATGTAGAGATAGGGAACAACGTGAAGATCCAGAACGGAGTCAGCGTCTATCAAGGCGTTAAAGTGGGCGACAATGTTTTCCTGGGACCGCATATGACTTTCACCAACGATTCTTATCCCCGAGCGGAGGGAAATTGGGAGATCGTGGATACCATGGTGGAAGACGGCGTTTCCATCGGGGCTCATGCAACGATTCTATCCGGTATAACGTTGGGTAAATACTGTATGGTGGGTGCCGGGGCCGTGGTTACAAAAGACGTGCCCGCATATGCCCTCGTTTACGGAAATCCCGCCGTTGTGCGAGGATTCATCTGTTCCTGTGGTAAAAAACTCCAGGATTCGGATGAAGTCTACCAGGACATGAGCAAAGTCCTTTTCCGATGTCCCGAATGTAAAGAAGAGCTGAAGATCAAAAAAGAAGTATATGATAGATACAAGGAAGAAAAATAAAAAAACATTATATTATGGAGGTAAAAATATGGTAAATATAGCGAATCCGATAATCGGTGAAGAAGAGTTAGAAGGGATCAAAGAAGTGTTGAACAGCGGGATGTTAGCCCAGGGCGAAGTCGTGGCCAAGTTCGAAAAAGAGTTTTCTGATTACCTGGGTGTTGAACATTCTAAAGCCGTGTCCAACGGTACTGCTGCTCTAGATGTTGCGTTGAAAGCTATAGGCGTAGGAAAAGGTGACGAAGTCATCACTTCTCCGTTTTCTTTCATAGCCTCTTCTAATTGTATCCTATTTCAGGGAGCCAAACCGGTCTTTGCCGACGTGAAGAAAGAAACTTTCAATCTAGATCCTGAAAAGGTAGAGGAGAAGATAACTAGCGATACTAAGGCAATCCTTCCCGTACACCTATTCGGCCAGCCCGCCGAGATGGACGCTTTTATGGATATAGCGGAAGACCACGATCTGTATCTGATAGAAGACTGCGCCCAGGCCCACGGTGCGGAATATGATGGCAAAAAAGTAGGAGGTTTTGGGGATATAGGGACTTTCAGTTTTTACCCTACCAAGAACATGACCACCGGAGAGGGCGGCATAGTGGTATCAGATTCTGAGGAGCTGTCTGAAAGGGCGGACTTGATAAGAGACCACGGTCAGAGCAAGAAGTACACTCACGATATACTGGGTTACAATCTTAGGATGACTAACTTGGCCGCGGCCATAGGAAGGGCTCAACTCAAACGATTAGATGATTGGAACGAGAAAAGGAGGAAGAACGCGTATAAGTTGACTTCAGGTATCGAAGATATAGATGGTTTGGTACCTCCCGCGGTGGCCGACGGTGTGAAACACGTTTTCCACCAGTACGTCGTGAAGGTCGAAAACGACTATCCTTTAGGGAAAGAAGGATTGAGAGAGAAGTTACATGAAAATGATATAGGTACTGCTGTACATTACCCGAAGATCATAACCGATCAGCCGCTGTATAGAGAGAACGGTTACGATGGTGGGCAGTATAAAAATGCCAAGGGATGTGCTGAAAAAGTTTTTAGCCTTCCTATCCATCCTACAGTATCTGAAAAAGATATAGAAGATATGCTGGAAGTTATGGAGGTATGAATATGATGAAAGTAGGAGTAGTAGGCGTGGGCATGATGGGACAGCACCACGCTAGAGTTTATTCTGAACTGTCCGATGATTTCGACCTGGAACTCGTAGGTATAGCCGACAAAGATATCGACCGTGCACGTGAGATAGCCGAAAAACACGGTTACGCTGGCGTATACGAAGATCACAAAGAGTTGGCTGAAGAAGGATTGGACGCTTTGACCATCGCGGTTCCGACCTCTCTTCACAAAGATGTTGCGTTGGATTTTATAGAGAAAGGAACCAATGTTCTGGTGGAGAAGCCTATAGCCGACACTGTGAAGAACGCTGAAGAGATAATCGAGGCGGCTAAAAAGAACGATGTTACCCTTTCGGTTGGTCACATAGAGAGGTACAACCCTTCGGTCTTGAAGTTGAAAGAAGTGATCGACGACGGTATGCTTGGAAATGTGATGTCTATAAGCGGTAAGAGAGTCGGTCCTCTAGCTATCAGGATCCGAGACGTCGGTATAATCATAGACCTAGCGGTTCACGAATTAGACATCATAAGCTATCTTTTCGATGAAAGGATCAAAAAGGTGACGGCTAAAGCTGGAAATGCGAAGCACCCTGCCCAGGTAGAAGATTATGCACAGATCATGGTGGATTTCAACGACGGAAGAACGGGCATAGTGGAGACCAATTGGCTGACACCGCACAAAACCAGGAAGTTGAGCGTCGTCGGTACTAAAGGTATAGCTTACTTAGATTACATAGATCAGTCACTGGTGGTACACGACACCGACTGGGAGCAGAATTACAAGATACAGGAAAAAGAGCCGTTGAAAAACGAACTCGAAGACTTTTTGGACTGCTGTTTGAACGGTGGTAAGCCTTGTGTTACCGGCGAAGACGGTGTCCACGTTTTGAGAGCGGCCCGATCTGCTAAAAAAAGTTCCGAAAAAGATCAGAAAGTGAAGGTCGAATAGTCATGAGTATTTTAGGTAATAGTTCTGAGGAAGTCGAACGCAGTTTTAAGTCTGGAGATCTGACCGTAGCGGTCTTCGGCATGGGGAAGATGGGACTGCCTCTCGCGGCCGTGTTCGCAGACGAAGGTTCTAACGTTATAGGTGTGGATATACATGAAGAAGTGGTCAATAAGATAAATAAAGGGATAAATCACATCGAGAAGGAGCCGGGTCTGGACGAACTGGTCGAGAAGAACGTTTCTGCAGGAAGACTGAGAGCTACATCGGATGGAGTTTCGGCGGCTTCCAAGGCAGATGTGAGTGTTATATTGGTTCCTACTCTTACGGATAAAAAGGGTAACGTCCAGTTGGGCCCCGTTGAAGACGTTGCCGGAATTATAGCAGAAGGTTTAGAGAAGGGTGACGTTGTTATCACTGAAGCTACCATGCCTCCCGGGACCACTATGAGTTTGGTTCCTCTGTTGGAGAAAAGCGGTTTGGAATTGGGCGATTTTGGTTTAGGCCACGCACCGGAAAGGACCATGACCGGTACGGCTGTTCGAGATATCACCGGTGAGTATCCCAAGATCATAGGGGCCAACGACGAAGATACTTTGGAAGTGTTGAAAGGTATCTATTCCGTGGTGAACGAGAAAGGCGTGATAGAGATGAGCGACGTTATTTCAGCCGAAGCCGTGAAGGTCTTTGAAGGCGTTTATAGAGACGTCAACATAGGTTTGGCTAACGAGTTGGCGCTCTACTGTGAAGAGAAGGGAGTCGATGCTTTAGAGGTTTTTGAAGCCGCTAATACACAACCGTTCTGTCACATACACGAGCCAGGAGCGGGTGTAGGAGGACACTGTATACCCGTCTACCCCTGGTTCGTGATGAACCAGATGGAGAAAAAAGAAGCGGAAGTGATCTCGACTTCACGTAGGCTGAACGATTTTATGCCGTACCATATAGTGGATCTGGTCGTGAGAGGACTGAACGAGAAGGGATTGTCTGTTAAAGGGTCTGATGTATTGGTTCTAGGTCTGACGTTCAGAGGCGGCGTTAGAGAGTTCATGAAGACCCCTGCCGATCCTGTTATAGATGAGTTGAATCTGCTGGGTGCCGAAGTCTATGCTTACGATCCCATGTGTGGTGTGGAGGATGCTGAAAGATTTGGGGCTGAGTGGAAAGAAGACTTCGAAGGCGTCGATGCAGTGGTTATTTTAAGCGATCACGAAGAGTTTGAAGATCTGGATCTTGACATGGTAAGTGAACAGAGCGATCATAAAGTTATAGTGGACGGCAGGAACGTTCTGGATAAGAAGGCGGTACTGGATCAAGGTTTTGAATATCTTAGAGTGGGCGATATCCGGGGTTTGGGTCCTTAAGCTTCCTTATAAAAGCGTGCTCCGCCGGAATCGTATATGCGGGCTTGCTGCTCTGAGTAGCGTTCTTCGTAGTCGTCTATCTCTTCCACTATAGTTTCGTTACCGAATCTCACGCTGAAGTAATTTTTGTAGTAATCCAGGAAGAGTTGATTGGACCACATGCTCGTTGTGCGCGGTCTGTTGTAGCCTGTTTTTACACCGTTCACGGCTTCCACCTGACCACCGGATACTGATCTGAAATACGCATCCCCGTCTTCGGTGGCTTCTATGTAGCGGAAGAGCCCCTCGTGGGTGTCGGTCATGTAAACTCTTCCTTCGTGATTTTCGTAGACGAACCTGCCCGCCTCTAGGCCCGACATAGAGGGTGTTTCAAAAGAATCGATGCTGTTCTTGCTTATGGGTATGGTGACTAACAGAACTATCACAAATACTACCAGCGAGGTTTTCAAGGCAGTTTTTAGCTTCCTTCGATCCAAGGTTTCCATCTTAGCCAGCAGGTAAGTGATCAGTATAGAAGCGGGTATGAGAGCAGCCATAAAAGTTCTTTCGAGATAACGCCCGTGGTGCGTGAGCGGGTAAACGAGCCAGAGATAACAGGAGAGGAAGATGATGCCGACTGTTATGGCTTTACGATCCCTCCTTATATAGGCGAGGAGAGCAGCTCCCAGCCCTAAAAGAGACTGGGATACCATCTTGACAGATCTTATGGAATTCGCGGTATCGTAGCATTCGCTGCTCTCTATCCTGTAGCCGAGGTCCATACCTTCGAATCCTCTGTCTCCTATATTCTCGTAAAGTCCTTGGAAGAAATCCTGGATGTCCTTGATATGGTAGTAGAGGGTCAAGAAGAAGAGGGCGGCCGCCGCCGTTATGATGTGTACGGGTTTGAGATGATCCCATATCTCTTTGTTCATTATGAATAGGACCGATACAAAGCTCAGTGCGGCGAGGTTGAAAAAGATAAATATCGTTTGGCCGGGGTGTGAGAGCAGTACGGTGATCGAGAAAAATATGGTTATACCGCCCCACCTTAGGTCTTTGGTGTAGAGGTAAAAGAAAAGTGCGAAGATGAACGAAGTCCAAATTATCAGGGTGAAACTCTGCCTGGCCATGTGCGCTTCCATGTACCAGTACATGGATAAGAACGCTAAAGGTGCCATGCATGCCCATCTTTTTGATAGGCGGGCGGCGGTACTGTAAAGGCACAAAGCTATCGAGGAAGCGAAGATCAGGGGAAAAAGTCGTGCGTATCTCAGCGGTTCTATCTTGAGGATTTCTAAATTACTAGCCCAGAAGATGTGACTCAGGGGAAAAGGAGATTCCTGTATGTCGTGCTGGCCCGTTTCCAGTATCTCCAGAGGCGTCGGTATAACATGGTATATGTCGTATACAGGGGGAAGGTCGTGAAGGAGAGCGGGAACCCCGTAAAGGAATAGTACCGGTAAGACGATAGAAACGAGTCTCATGGGCCAACTTTGTTTGAAGGAGAGCAAAAGTGTGAAGGCCGAAAGAACAAGACCGATATAGAACGTCAGTGATAACGAAGAAGCGTACCAGTAAGCGGAGGGTTCCGAAGAACCGAGTTCGGTCCTTGTGCAGGCTACCAGAAAAAAGAACAGACTGAGAGCCATGAGAAAAACATGGAATCTCCCGCTTCTTAGAAGTTCGTCAAATTTATCGTTGAGCACGTGTCGGTATTTGGGTCGGTTTATCTAAACTTTTTCTTTATCGGTAGGATTCAAAAATAGGTGAATAAGATGTTAGAAAAAAATTAGAGGAAGGAGAAGCGGTCGTCTGCGTCGTTGGATTAGGTTATGTAGGACTGCCGTTGGCCGAGCACTTTTCCGGTAGTTTGAAGACCATCGGGTTCGATATAGACGGTTCGAAGATCGAATATTTGGATGAGAAAAATCAGCATCCGAATCTGATCCTTACTTCCGACGAGTCGAAGATAAAAGAAGCAGACTTCGTTATCATCTGTGTACCGACTCCCGTGAAGGGTAACAAAGAACCGGACCTCAGTTTTGTTAAAAAAGCTTCCGAAACAGTGGGTGAGAATTTAAAAGAAGGATCGGTGGTGGTTTACGAAAGTACTGTCTATCCTGGAGCGACAGAAGAAGAGTGCGTTCCAGTTCTAGAGGAGCATTCTAAGATGAGATGCGGTGAAGATTTCTTCGTGGGTTATTCGCCGGAAAGGATCAACCCGGGAGACGAAGAACACGATATCCACAAGATAACGAAGATAGTTTCCGGCATGGACGACCATGTGGGAAACTTGTTGAAGGAACTGTACGGTCACATCACCGAAGTTTATCTAGCTCCCGATATAAAGACGGCGGAGGCAGCGAAGGTAATCGAGAACATCCAAAGAGACCTGAACATAGCTCTGATGAACGAGTTATCCATCATCTTCAGTAAGATAGGTTTAGATACTGATGAAGTGTTAGACGCTGCCGCTACCAAATGGAATTTTATTAGGTATCATCCCGGATTGGTAGGAGGGCACTGCATACCTGTAGATCCTTATTACCTTGTGAAGAAGGCTAAGGAATTGGATCATCACCCTCAGGTGATCTTGGCCGGTCGTTCTATAAACGATAATATGCCGAAGCACGTGGGCGAGATGACCATCAAAGGGTTGAACGAAGCCGGTAAGGTGATAAAGGACTCGAAAGTGGTTGTGATGGGCTTGACTTACAAAGAGAACGTAGCCGATACGAGAAAATCACCCGCTAGAGACTTGGTCAAAGAACTGCATGAGTTCGGCATCGACGTTTACGGTCATGATCCGCTGTTGAGCCACGAGGAGATAGAAGATTTCGGAGTCGAGGCCGTGGGTAGTTTGGACGAGTTGGGGTTCGAGGTGGACGGTTTCGTGTTCACCGTGGCCCACGACGAGTTCCGTGAGATATCGTTGGAAGAACTGAAGGCCTTGTCTGGGAAGGATCCACTTTTGGTGGACGTGAGGAAGATCTTTTCTAAAGAGGAGATCGAAAGAGACGGGTTTTATTACAAAAAGCTGTAGTTTTCTGCTTCAACAATTCCATAATATACGACTCATAGGTTATTCTTTGCGCATTATGTAAATTTATTTTGTAAATAGACTAACATAATAGAGAAAACCTTAAATACCAAAAACCTTTTTTACGTAATTATCATGAGATTCGTAGAAGATCGTCGTCAGTTCGAATCTCCCGTCAGGCACAGACGCAAAGTTCCGTTCGCACCCAACATAAAGGTCCCGAAGGATTTTGCGGAGTTGAACCGGAAGATATTCCAACTTGACAGCGAACTGGACCGATTTTTGCTCAAGCCTAACGATTATTTTGAGTTGATCAAGGAAGCTTTCGCATCGAATATCCATCATTCAACGGAGCTGGAGGGAAATCCCCTGGGATTGGAAGAGGTAAGGAGAATCACAAGAGAAACCTTTAGAGAACCACATGTTGTACGATACCAAAGTGAACCCGATCAGGAGATCGTGAATCATCTCATAGCATGGTTGTCTAACATATTCCGGGGAAGTTGGAGTCTGGAGATGATCAAAGGCGTGCACGATATGTTGCTGTCAGGTCATGAAGGGGGGATGCCCGGAGAATTCAGAACCACAAGAACCTCGGTGATCGCGGATGACGGGCAAGAAACATTCATCCCTGCCCCTCCCGAACATATCGAAGATGAGCTGCATGCGCTACTGGAGTGGTTGAACGACTACGGTGCCGGCTATTCACCCCTGGTGACCGCCACGGTATTTTTCCACGAATTCGAGAGCATACACCCCTTTACGGATGGCAACGGGCGTACAGGGAGGACTCTGTTCCACGGATACCTGCAATCTAGGGGACTACCAAACTCCAAGCTGTGCATGATAGAGGCTGAGATATTGAAAGACAAGGAACTGTATTACGAATTGTTGGCGAAGACAGATTTTCACAACGATCATGAACCGCTCATAGAACACTTCACCAGAGCAGTATACAGGAGTTACAAAAATGCAGAGGAAAAGTTCAGGGAAAAAGATCTTCTTACATCGGATATCGACGAATTGTCCAAGAGGATATTGATCAAAGCCAAGAGGAAAGGCGATTGGTTCGACCTCAGGGATCTGAGGGTTTGGTGTGTGGGCGAAAGCGATTATAAACTCAGATCGAGGTTGAATTCCCTTGTGGAACTCAACATCATAGATGAGAAGGGTAGAACAAAAGGCAAAAGGTATATCTTCAGGGATCCCCTAAAAGAGATCCAAAGAAAGTTCCAGCAAAGAGTGGATATGTGAGGAAAACTCCTGACGAAAAGGTAAATTTTGATATGGTGAACTGTTTGAAAAAAATGATCTCTAAAGATGAGATCTAGAAGGATTCGAGAGATCTAAAAGATCGGTTTGGGTAGATTCAACGACACCGACATAGCTGTACATTTAAAAGAGGGGATGAGCGAGAAAGAGATCCTAGAATTTGAGCTGAGTGAAGGAGTTGAACTATCTAAGGAATTAGGCTTTGAAATCGATCTTAGAGTTTTGAATGGAAGAAAGATAGTATTTTTACACCAAGTCCTACGGGATGGAAAGCTGTTATTCTGCAGGGATGAGAGGAAAAGAGTAGAGTTTGAGACAGAGGTGTACAGTAGATATCTAGATATAAAATATTACCTAGATCAATACAATGAGATAAGAAGAAGGAGGATCTTAGCATGATGGATGAAGAATTGATCGAGAAAAAGATAGATATGATCCTTAGGAACTTGGATTATTTGGAGGAGATCAAAGAGATCGATGATGAGGAATTTTTGAAAGACTGTACGAAAACGACATCATTTGAAGGAATTGAACGATCGGCTAGGAAACATGGCTAGGTTCAGAAATCTGTTGGTTCATCGTTATGAACTCATAGATGATAAAAATCTTAGCAAGGCAAATTTTATATAGGTTTTAAAAGAATTAATTGTAAAGTTACGATAGTTGTGAGAGATGGTTACCATGGGAAATGAGTTATCCGTTGAAGAGAAAAAGGATGTAAAATCCAAAATAATTGATGATCTCCAGCAAGAGGATAAAGTTAGTTTTGTTTATTTACACGGTTCCTTTTTGAAAGGTGAATTCAACGATATAGACTTGGCGTTATATATTTCGAAGAGATATTTTGAAAATATGAGTAAAAAGGAAATATTGGATTTCGAGCTTAGAAAGGAAGTAGAAATTTCTAAATCCGTTGGATTTCAGGTTGATATTAGGTGTTTGAATGAAGCACCTAACAGTTTTTGCTATAGTGTGATAAAGAACGGAGAAGTCTTATTTAGTGAAGATGAATCAGCTAGGTCGGATTTTGAATCCCTGGTTTTGGTAAAACATCACGACTTCCAGCGTTATAGAGAAAGGTATAGAGAACAGGCTATAGGTGTTTGAGAATGAAGTATGAGCGGGATTATATCCCTACATCCTCATTAGCATTGCGGATGATGAAAAAAAGGTCGAAAGATTCGTTTCAGAGATATATGGTTCTGTTAATGAACTGAAAAAACTCTCACGATTGGATGAATCTGATTTTGTTTCCGATGTTTATAAGTTGAACAGCGCGAAATACTTTTTGATTGTTGGGATCGAAGCTTCTATCGATTTGTGTAATCATCTAATCTCCATGAATAAGTTTCGACAGCCCGATGGATATGCAGATACGTTTAGGGTGTTGGAAGAAGAAAAAATAATAGATTCTGAATTTGCCGATCAATTGGAGATGATGGCAAGGTTCAGAAACAGATTGGTTCATATATATTGGAAGATCAATGATGAGTACATTTATAAAATATTGAATGAGAACGTAGGTGATCTTGACAGGTTGGTCAAGGAGATCACCGATAATCTAGAGAAAAATTCAGATTGAAGGACCGACCCGCCCGCCCTCCGTTCTCCTGAAATGTTTGACGGAATTATCTATTATCTGTGCAGGAATTACAAATTCCTACTCTCGCCAACTTTCGAAGTTGGCGATTCCTTCTTTTCGACAAAACTCGTTTTTTCTATAATTAGAAATTTTATTTCCTACGTCTTCATTCGAAGACGATAGATAACGCAGGTCGTGTACGAACAGCGTTTGATGGTGGGAAAAAGAGGTTTAAAAAAAGTAAATATATATGGTAGTATGAGTTAAGATAGTTAAGTTCGGTGAGCAAAAGGCTCCAGGAAACCACTGGTTTGGACCGAGCCGTTGAGGCTGTGAGGATAGGATCTGTGGGAAGAGAGTGTGGTCTGTAAATTTTCTGTTCATTTGAACTCGTAGTAAGCGTGCTCGTTGAATACTACTGGGACTATCTCATCTTTTGGTATAGAAGTTCGGTTGTGGAGTGCTTCTCTGCGTAGGATTAACATCCTACTTTCCTTCGAAAGAGTACATCTTTCTGCGGATGTATAGGTGTAGTTGAGAAGCATGATTTTCTGGGCTGTTAAGATTGGTCTTGTAATCCATTATGTAGATCTTTCCGAAGCGTTCCTGGATAAGGTCGATATGTCCGGTGAGAGGAGTTTTTATGTCCACGATATCAGACTCTTCTGGTCTGATGAAGACCGGGAGTTCAGAACAGACGGTTTTGGAATCATTTTTTATGAAGAATCGTTCTATCGCTTCGTGTTTGGATTCACCGTTCGATTTTGTGGTAAGAGCTAGATCGGAGAGTTTTGAAGCGATGGTGTCCTTTTTCTTTATTTTGTGGTCCTTACCATTATCTATTTCGGTCGAAGAGGCTCTAGGACCTTTAAGGAAGATCTTGTCAGGTAGAGAACGTTCCACCACGTGGAACTCGCTACGCTCGCTCCTCTTGGTCCTCAGGCAGAGCCTTGCGGACCCAACTTATGTAGCGCCGGATCACAGGGATTTCATCCCTTTATCTCTCAGGAAGCCACCTTCGAGATTTGTGGGAACTCCTTGGCGGCTAGATGCATCTTGAGACTGTGATATTTGAAAGGGTAAACTTGAAGGTGGTTGAATCTTTTAGTGGTGGGGAACTCCCTAACCGTCGCTCCCCTTCATCCTCATTATCATTTCGGATGGTGATCACGTTCTCGGGATGGATATCGAACTTCTTTCTCAATCTTAAAAAGGTTAGCGTTTCTCTGTATCTCTTGATCCACGAATAGATCGTGCGTGTGGGTGGAGAGCACTTGTACTTTTTGCCTGTGAGGGACTTAGCTTCTTTTACAGGGTATCACGAGGAATACTTTCCGAGTGAGAAAAGGAAGTAATTCCTTTGTATCCTAGATTGTACATCTCGAGCGCGAATAAGATAACGTGCTCCGGGTATTGCGTGTACTTTCTCTTAGAGCTGCTGAAGTGTGTGTCGCAGTTCTTGCAGAAGTACTTTTGAACTGTGCCTTTGTCTGTGTTCCTGATGCCATGTTTTATGGTGTTGTTATCCTCTCCGCAGTCGGGACATCTCATGGAGGTGGGAAAGTGAGTGGAGTAATAAAATTTTGGATTTGGGTATTGATGATGGAGACCTGAGAGTGTTGGAGATGTATTGGTGAAATAGGTAAGGAAAAGTTATAGGGGAAAATGGAACTTCTCTATCAGCGATAACCTCTTCCTCTCTTGAAGGCTTCGTCTATCCAAACTTTTCCCTCATCGATAAAATATTCGAAC